>MDTG01307100.1_pt1 | contig 17122 bp, 15 predicted proteins | sample 811421 | NCBI WGS metagenome assembly MDTG01 (sample SAMN05326645, study PRJNA326480) | marine metagenome | isolation source: seawater | place: Pacific Ocean: South East | collected 2011
CGATCGGTGCGGGTATAGTGATCGTCGAAGGTGCTGGTTTTGCCGGGACGGGTGCTGGTTTTGCCGGGACGGGTGCTGGTTTTGCCGGGACGGGTGCCGTAGGCAGGGGGTCTCCGGGGGCAGGGAAAGGTTCAGGTTGGCCTGGGTTGTTTTGGGCAATAAGGATAGTGCCGGCGGCAAGGGTCAACACGGGGATTAGTGTTCTGGTAGGTTTCATTTTGTCCTCTTTAATGATTCTATTTCTGTTTTTGTCAGTGTTCGCCATTTACCGGCCGGTAATTCGCCTAATTTGACGTTACCAATCTGCGCCCGGACAAGCCGGATGACTTTCATGTTCTGTGTCGCAAACATGCGGCGTATTTCTCGGTTCTTGCCTTCTGTTAGTTCCATTTTAACAACGCTACGGGAGCGATTGGAACTTACCAGTGAGGCTTTCTTTGCGCGTAACATCATCGCGTGATGCTCAACGCCTTTGGTAAAAAGCCTCAAAACTTGGTGTGACACCTTGCCTTCGACTTCAACCTCATAGACCTTAGTGACTTCGTACCGAGGGTGGGTAACCCGCAGTGCGAATTCGCCGTCGTTTGTGGCAAAGATCAAACCTTCACTATCACGATCCAGTCTTCCCACCGGTTTGAGATCCCAGTCAGGCGGTAGCAAATCCCCTAGGATGGTTCGTTTGCGCTCGTCTTTCCGGGTACACAAAACTCCACGGGGTTTATGTACCGCTACATAATGGTGACGAAGGGGTTGAATCATTTGACCGTCTACACTGATCACATCAGCAATTGGGTCAATTTTGATCCCTTGCTTTGTGACCTCACGGCCGTTTACCTCTACGCGTCCTTCTCGGATGATCGTTTCACTCGCACGCCGTGAAGCGATTCCGGCCTGGGCCAAGAATTTTTGCAGGCGCACCATCAACTTTCCTCCGGATCCATGACACAGGTCTAGTATCCAACTCTTGGGGAAAACAGAAGATGTACTTAGGCGAAAGCCGGTGACATCAAAGTTGAAGAGGGGAGCGTAAGTTACGCTGCTGGCTTGGTCTTGCGTAATCCGCAGACACTATCGCCGTTCTTCCATTGACCACGTTTCCTAAGTAGAGCCACGCGCTCCCAACGCTTCAAAACGTTACGCTTAGCTCCAATAGATCCTGCGGTTCTTAAACTACGATGTCGTGACATAAATCTGTTTCCTCGTCACCTCGCCGTAACAAATCCGGCGGGCCTTTTCAGGCACACCTTCCTTGGCACGGGCGAGTCCAACTTTTAGTTGATGGTTAACGCCAGCGGCAAAAGTTAGTTACTAACACTGCTAACACTTGTTAACAACCGTTTTTTCGATTTTTTTGTTAGGTTTCCCATTCATCAGTCAGCATTGCTTTTGGCCCTTTTTTTCGTTAACTTCCGCCGTTGTTATCATGGAAACACTCCTGATCGCGCTGCTGGCCGGTATTGGCTTTATCGTCGCCTACCACACCTACGGTCGCTGGCTTGGCAGTAAAATCTTTCGGCTTTCGGCTGATACCATTTGCCCGAGCGAACGGCTCAATGATGGCGTTGATTATGTTCCAACCCAAAAATCCGTTGTTTTCGGTCATCATTTCACTTCCATTGCTGGTACTGGGCCAATCGTTGGCCCGGCGATAGCAATTATGTGGGGCTGGGTGCCGGCACTACTTTGGGTAGTGTTCGGTTCAGTATTCATTGGTGCGGTCCACGATTTTGGGGCGCTTGTTGTTAGTCTTCGCAATAACGGCCAAACCGTTGGCGATATTGCCGGCCGCTTACTAAACAAGCGCGTGCGGCTGCTGTTTTTGTTCACTCTGTTTATGGCCCTCACCGTCGTGCTCGCTATTTTCGGATTGGTCATTGCTGCGGTATTCAAACAATATCCAGCAGCTATCTTTCCGTGCGTGGTGCAAATTCCCATTGCTATTGCCATCGGCGTGCTTCTGCATCGTAAAGGCGTTGGTCTGTTGCTGCCTTCATTCGTCGCTTTAGGGGTGATGTATCTCGCCGTAGTTTTCGGCAACACCAGTTTTTTGGGATTATTCAACACCACCCTAGCCGCGTGGCCCATTTGGATGTGGGTTATTGTGCTGCTCGGCTACTCTTACGTTGCCTCCGTACTGCCGGTGTGGACTCTCCTACAACCGCGTGATTACATTAACTCACTGCAGCTCATATCCGCCCTATCGCTCATTGTGTTTGGTTTGGTGGTTGCAGCGTTGTTTGGCTACACACCAACGGGGGGCGAAAAACAAACCCTTAGTATGGTTGCTCCCGCGTGGGATTTGAATCCCAAGAATGCACCCGTTATTTTTCCGTTTCTCTTTATCACCATAGCCTGCGGCGCGGTGAGTGGTTTTCACTGTCTGGTTTCCAGTGGCACCAGCAGTAAACAGTTGAAAAATGAAACCGACGCGCGCTTTGTCGGTTATGGCAGCATGCTCACTGAAGGCTTCCTTGCCACGCTTGTTATCGTCGCCTGCGGGGCGGGCTTGGGGCTGGGCTTAGCAATGAAAGACGGCTCCATGCTTACCGGCCAAGCCGCTTGGGCTGCTCAGTATGGCGATTGGACTGCTGCGGGCGCTTTGGCTGCAAAGGTGGGTGCCTTTGTGCAGGGCTCGGCAAACTTTCTTCAAGCTCTAGGTTTGAGTAGTTCCGTGGCTATCGCGCTAATGGGCGTGCTAGTCGCTTCATTTGCCGGCACCACGCTGGACACCGCTTGCCGATTGCAGCGCTACGTCATTCAGGAACTAGCTGCTACTCTCGGCGGCAAAGTCGGCGTTGAAAACGCAACACCTGCCGCACCGTTTGCTCTACTTCAAAACAAACACGGTGCAACGATTTTTGCTGTGACTATTGCCGCAGCAATGGCGGCAATTCCTCAAGGGAATGCTGAGTGGAGTTTGGCGAATGCGGGCAAGGGTGGGCTGACGTTGTGGCCACTCTTTGGGGCAACTAATCAGTTATTAGCGGGCTTATCCTTTATGGTGATTACTTTTTATCTATGGCGGCGTGGTCGGGCGATTTGGTTCTTGGCTATCCCCATGTTTTTTATGCTGGTGATGCCGATGTGGGCGATGATGCATCAATTGTTTATTTCGCCTGGGTGGCTCAAAGCTGGACAGGTGGATTACCTTTTGGGAGGTATTGGACTTGCAACCATTATTTTGGAGATATGGATTATAGTTGAGGCATTTAAACTGTTTCCTGCGGCCAAGGGCGTCTTGGAAGAAAACGCTTTGGATCAATCAACTGAAGGAGATCCAGTAAAGGCATAATATGGCACTAGGGCGTATTGGTCTTTTTGGTGGCACCTTCGATCCAGTTCACTCGGCGCATGTGATGGTTGTTCGGAAAGCGTTAGACGAACTAAAATTGGATAAACTCATAATTATTCCAGCTGCATGTTCGCCATTTAAACCGGAAAACCCACCTTCTACGAAGGAAGTTCGATTGGCACTATTAAATGCAGCATTTGATTCTGTCGATGGTTGTGAGATTGATCTTCAGGAAGTAGAAAGAGGTGGGCCTTCTTATGCCATTGACACGGTTCGGTCTGTTGCTCGTCGTTTTCCAGAAGCGGAGTTATTTTATTTGATCGGGGCCGATCACGTGCCTACTTTGGATCTCTGGCGCGAAGCTGATGAGCTGGCCAAGTTGGTAACTTTCATTGCAGTTCCTCGTTTAGGTGAGCCAAAGGCAGAATTTCCTGAACTTTTCAGTGGTAAATATTTAGAGGGAAAACCCATCGATATTTCATCCAGTGAAATACGCAGTCTGCTTAAGCAAAGAAAATCAGTTGGTCATTTGGTTCCTCAGGCAGTGGATGAAAAATTAATTAAATTACAGGTTTACCAATAAGAAAATGCATGGACAAAAACTAGCAGAATGTTGTCGTGAATATGCTGAGGCTAAAAAGGCTGAAGAGGTTGTGATCCTTGACGTACGTGAGGTGTCAAGTGTTACGGATTTTTTTGTTATTGCCTCAGCCACCAGTGAGCCTCACGTCCGGGCGATTTGGAATGAGATTGTTGATACCCTTAAACATGAGCACGGTGTTAGTGCCTCCAAACCAGAAGGGATAAATTCTAACAATTGGGTGGTAATAGATTACTTTGATGTAATCGTTCACGTAATGATCAAGGATGTTCGTTCACATTACGACTTGGAAGGATTGTGGAATGATGCGCCGGTAATTTAATCTGTTGTTTGCCGTTGTGCCCTGGAAGCTATGTTCCAGTAGAGTACAAAGTTTAGGAGTAGGCAGATAAGGACAAACAAATTTCCGATTTGAGAAAGAGCATGTAGTCTTCCAAATGCTTTTGCAGCGACTTCCCTTTCTTCTGAAGTTGCCTGTAATCCGAAATATTCGGCATATTTTATCTGATGAAGGGCATCCATTTTCGGCGTGAGGAGCAGCATTCCGGTTCCGATTAGAAGGATAATGGATATCAATATTAGGGCCTGTGATTTTGGTTTATCAAACATGCTCCGCCGCCAACCGATAAAAAGGGTTATTGCGGCAATTGAAGCACAGGCGATTTGGAAATCGGTAAATTTGCCAATGAGATAACGCGCTGCAATGCCACTTTCAGGCTTTGGCAGGATAGGTTCCAAATCAGCGCTGAAGAAAGCTGGTCCTGCTATGAACGTCAGAAAAACTGTGCCTCCCAGCCAGATCGCTGCATTTAAAGCCCCGACTAATTGGATGACTTTTGTTAAATTAACCCGTTTTGGCTTCATTTGGTTTAACTGGTTCGGCATCTTTATCCTCTACGCTCTCTTGTAATGGAGAGGAGTGATATTGAACCCTTGCTGCCACAAGCGCTCCGTAAAGAATGATCAGCCAAGTAAAGTAAACTGCTAACATAAAAACTGGCAGCAACCCTAAGCTCCCACCATAGGTTTTAGCATAGAGATCATTCTTCATAAGAATATGCGAAACATACATAGCACTTAGTAAATGGTTTAATTGCCATAGGGTGCCTGCTACGAGTCCTCCCCAAATAGCTGCACTCCACGAAACTGCCATATTCGGAATGAGCTTGTATAGGAATGTTAAGCCGGCCATAGCCAACAGAAGGGGGACTATGGTCGTAAAAAAACTCCCCAGGTTTTGAAGCTGGGTGCTCAATTCTTCAAAGTAACCCCCGTGAGTTAGTGCAAACGCCATAATAATACAACCGGGCCCCAGTATTAAGGGCAGTGAAAATTTTAGTATTTGCGCATACCATGCTCGAGAACGCGGTATGCTAAAGAGGTCATTAAAGGTGTCCTCCAGCTGCATAACCACGAGTAGCCCCAAATAAACAAACACCATAGCAGAGAGGATGCCGGTTTTATCAGGGCGGATTTGACTGGCCAGATTGTTGATGAAGTTGATTATGTTTTCGCGAAGGTTTCCGCGGATTTCATCGATCTTCTTGGCTACGTCGTCGTTTTCCTGATTGGTTGATGCTGGGAGTACACTGACGATTACTTTACTAACGAATTGCTGCACAGATTGAGAGTCGTCCTTGGTAACGGCTGAGGTTATGGCCGTGGCGAGGGCCAAAACTGGCACCAATGCCAAGAGTGAATTGAATGCCAGTGCAGCAGCTCGCATGTAACAACGTTCATCGTCGAACTTCCGGTAAGCCAGCAAAACAAAGCGTGCGACCCGCATCCACCACTTTGGTAAAACCGCTCGACTTTCCTTGTCACAGACCCGTCTTAGATCTTCCCGAAAGATCTTCCACGGATTAGGGATATTGGGTAGGGGGTTTTCCACGGACAGGAAATTTGTATCAGAAAATGATACTTACGACAATTGAGTAAACAGTCACGCGCAAACTTGAATGAAATTATGAGATTACTTTTAATTAGACAGGCGATGCATAATGGGGCAGGAATTCTACTTGGATATGAGTGAGCAAAACATCAGTCCTGAGGGGTCGATCAAAAACCAAGCACCGGCCTCTGGTGTTAGTTTTTTTGCTATAACGCCCCTAAAGGTCTTAGTCATGGTAGGAATCATTGTTGGTGGCTGCATTTTGATTTTAGCTTTGAGTGGCGCATTTTCTTCGGAGGCAGTTGCACAGGTAAATAGCCCTCAAAGATATGACGGAGGTGGTGTAATATTCAAATATCCCGGTAACTGGAGTGTCACTGAAGATGGGGGGGAAGTATCAGAGGGGGAGGTTCGGTATCTATTTCTGGAGACTGCAGGTGATAATTTTGTTTCTATTCAAATCTTTCGGGCAACAGAGGCTTCGGAGCTTTCGGAGTATACTCAAATTAATTCCAGATTACTCGCAGAAGAGATCCCTTTGGGTAGTTACAGTGCTTCAACTTTTTCTGACATGGAAGATAAAGACGGAATTGAAGTCATTGAAGAGCATCTGGAAATGACAGTGTTTGGGGAAAGCATACCTTATAAACGGGTGTATAGTAGAAAGCGAATCGGGGATACGATAGCATTTATAATATTACAGGTTACAATTGAAGAATATGAAATGGTTATAGGTGGCTTTGATCAAATACTTGAATCCTTAAGCTATGACGGTCCTTAGTGTGGTACACCTTTAAGTAAGCTTTTGCGTCCAACCAGTTTGAGTTTGTAAAGTCGGCAATTTTCTGTTGTACTCGTTATTCGGATGGCGGGCAAGGAGACTCCCCAAAGGGAATCAGCCAAGGGAGGTGCTAATGAAGTTCTAGGTATTTGCTTAGTTGCTTTGGCGGTACTATTCCTTTTGGCTCTTTTTTCATACGACAAAGGTGATTTGTCGTTTAATGGCACAGAGGTTAATGACCCGCGCCATAATCTTGTAGGTATTTTAGGTGCGTGGCTGGCTCAGGGTTGCTTTCTGGCGTTTGGAGTATCAGCTTATCTTTTGCCTCCGCTGACTCTGGTTATTTCCCTTGGTTTTCTCTCCAATAAATTAGAAGGCTTTCGCAAACGCTGGCCATGGGCATTAACTTTAATTTTTGCCGCCTCCGCAGGGCTCAGTTTGTATCCCAATCTTCTTAGCGGCTTGGCTGCCCGGTTGAATACGGTTGACGGAGGGGGTTATATTGGATTGTTACTTAATAAAGCCATTTTCCAGCACTTGGGTACGGCAGGAGCAACGGTAATTCTTCTAGCGGTCTATTTGGTAAGTTTGCTCTACATCACAAATTTCCACTTGAAAGATATCGTCAAGGAAGCATGGCAACGTTGGAAGTTAAGGGGTATTGATCGTAAGCAGCCTTTGGCTGAGGCAGAGGTAGAGATATCAAAAAAAGAGCACGAATTGGAAAAGCGGGTTGTTGAGTTGCAACACCAGCTTGAAAAAGCTCATGCCGAGGCTGAAGTGGCTCATGAAGATCCACGGATTATTGATCTAAGCCAACCTGGTTCAAGACAATCAGGTCAGTCAGACGGTGACGAAGTTTTGGATGAGTTGCTTGACGATCAAGATGGAAAGGCCAAAAGGCAGTTAGCAGCTATTATGTTTACTGATATTGCCGGCTACAGTCGAATGGCCAACCACGATGAGAAAGCCGCTTTGAAACTCATTAAAAAACAACGACGATTACTAAAACCGATTGTTAAAAAATTTGAGGGAGAATGGCTTAAGGAAATTGGGGATGGTCTGCTGTTGAGTTTTGGGAGCTCTATTAATGCGGTGGATTGTGCCATCGCAATTCAGGAAAAGCTTCGTGGAGAACCGCACCTTGATTTGCGAATTGGCATCCATCAGGGAGATATTGTACGCGACGGTAAGGACATTCTGGGTGACGGTGTGAATATTGCCTCCCGTATTGAGCCCTACGCTCCTATTGGAGGGGTTGCTGTATCTGAGAAAATTCAACAGGACCTGATTAGTCAGCCCGAATATGACGTGCAGCTTCTGGGTGAGTTTGCTCTTGAAGGCGTAGATCAACGTGTGGAGATCTATACGCTAAACTTCGGAGAGGAGGAGCTTGAAGAGACCCAGATTATTGAGACGGAGGATTTAAAGCACGAAGAAACGGTTTTGCTGCCAGGTTCAGATGAGAATAGTGAAGAGGAATTTCCGGAAGGTTCGGCTTCAGTTGAGGATGTTCTCGGTATTTCTGATTCTGAAACCGAGGAGGGCACTGAATCTTCAGTTCACATTGCAGCTGCTGTTTCAAGCACCGGTCCATTACGGCAGCCTAAAACTCGTAGAACAAAAGCTACGCGTGTCGACAGGGGGCCGTTAATTGAGAATTATAATTTACCACCGGCAAATTTCCTGCAAGCCCCCGAGTATGATGCTGTACCGGTCGATTCTACCGAGGAATTGAAGCATCAAGCTATCACTATCCAGAAGACTCTTCAGCAATTTGGCGTGGAGGTTGCCCTTGGCGATATCACCAAGGGGCCAACAATTACTCGTTTTGAATTGCACCCTGCTGCTGGCGTAAAGATGGAAAAGGTTACTGCTTATGCAAGTAACATCACCGCGGCGTTGGAGGCTGAAAGGATAAACATTCTTGCGCCTGTACCTGGTAAAAGCACGGTGGGTGTAGAAGTTCCTAATCGTGTGAAAACTAAGGTTATAATGCGCGATCTTCTGGAAAGTGACGAATGGAAAAAAAGCAAGGCCAAGATTCCGGTGGCTCTAGGTAAAGATGTTTATGGTAAGCCCATGATTGCTGATTTGGCGGAGATGCCACATCTGCTGATCGCAGGTGCTACCGGTGCAGGTAAGAGTGTGTGCATGAACAGCATCATCGCCTCGCTACTATACAAATTTTCACCGGATGAAATGCGATTAGTTATGATCGATCCCAAGGTGGTAGAACTTCAAATGTATAATAAGTTGCCGCATTTGGTGGTACCTGTGGTTACCGATCCCAAGAAGGTTATCCTTGCTCTTCGTTGGGTTGTGCAAGAGATGGAGAAACGTTACAAAATTTTTGCTCAGGAAAACGTCAAGAATATTCATGCCTTTAATCGGCGTGCGCCGAATAAATCGAAAACGGAGGCTGAGCCCGAGTTGCCACTCTTTGATGGAAACAAGGAGCGCCTTGAAGTCGGCTCAGAAGGGTTTGCTGTTGAGGTTGATGAAGAGATTGCTGTGCCACGAGAGGAGGAGCTCGAGATTCCCGATAAGCTGAGCTACATCGTTGTGGTAATAGATGAGTTGGCTGATTTAATGCTGACGGCTCCAGCGGATGTAGAAAATGCTATTGCTCGAATTACCCAGATGGCACGAGCCGCTGGTATTCACTGTATTGTGGCGACTCAGAGACCAAGTGTGAAAGTGATTACCGGCGTTATCAAAGCCAATATTCCCTCGCGTATCGCCTTTCAAGTTGCTTCCAAGATTGATAGCCGCGTTATTCTCGATGAGATGGGGGCTGAAAAGTTACTTGGCAAGGGAGACATGCTCTACCAGCCCCCCGGCGCGCCAAAACCCATTCGGGCTCAGGGGCCGCTGGTTGAGGATCATGAAATCCAGCAGATAGTTGATTTCATCGCTGAACAAGGAAAACCGAGTTACGAGCTGGAAATCCACAAGCAGCTATCAAAACCGATTGCAGTTATTGATGCAGCTCCGAGTGATGAAGAAGAAGAGCTGATACAACAATGTATTGCTGTGATAAGGAGCGAACAAAAAGCAAGTGTCTCAAAACTTCAGCGTCGCTTGCGGCTTGGGTACAATCGTGCGGCAAGGTTGATGGATGAGCTCGAAGACCGAGGAATTGTGGGTCCGGCCCAAGGCAATGAACCCAGGGAGATTCTTATTGATTTGGATGGGACAGGTGCTGATGGACGCGGACAAGTGATGCATTCGGCTGTTTAATTTCCTTTGCCTGTGCGGGTTTCAGGCGTAGATTGATATCCAATGGCTGAAGTCCCGAGTATTCAACGCACCTATAAGGTTTGGGCAACTGATGATGTTATTTATGGCCCAATTGATTTCTCCTTACTTTGTCAGTGGGTTCGTGAGGCTCGAGTGAGTCAGGTAAACTGGATATACACTGAGCAAACAGAGACATGGTCTCGGGCAGAAGATTTGGCTGAATTGGGTTTGTTACTCAAAGAGAGTGAAGAATTGATTCAGCCGGGAACGATAAATACTCAGATTGACCCTCTGATTCCAGGTGTGCCGATGGGAACGCTTCAAGAAGTCGAGATTTTTAAAAACATGACAGACCGTCAACGTGGTCGTTTTGCTCAATGTATGGAAGTCCAAAAGTTTTCTAAATTTGACACGCTTGTTGAGGAGAACGCCAGTGGTGAGGATATGTACGTGATCCTGGAAGGTTTAGTGCGGGTACGTAAAATGATCGGTGGCCGTGAGGATGTGATTGCGACACTCGGAGCAGGTGAAATGTTTGGCGAAATGTCTCTCTTTGACTCGGCCAAGCGTTCTGCTGATATCGTGGCTAATAGTAATGGGGTCCTGCTGCGATTGAGTAAGGAAACGATGCAGGGAATGGTTGATAAACAACCTGAAGTAGTGGTGCCGTTTTTAGTAGAAATTTCAAAAAAAATGGCCGAAAGAATCCGTGCGGATAACGAGCGGCACAAAAAAAATACAATTCTCAGGCAGGCCCGCCAGTAAATTTACACTTCTATTATATCTCCATCGTTTAGAAACGTGTGAGAGATTCCTTTTAAGCTTTCAGCTGCTTGTGCCTTTAATTCCCTTAAGTTTGAACGGAAGGGCCTAGAGAGGTGGGTAAACGCAATGTGGCCAATTTTTTGAGTAGGTAAATAATTGAATAGTTCGCTCGGTTCTACGTGAGCCAATTCGCAGACCAAGAGATCTACGGGATGAGTTAAGAGCGGTGATAAGTCGTGAATCGATCCAATATCTGCACTGTGAGCTACCCGTTTAGTATCGGTTTCCATCACAAAGTTGAAGGCTTCAAATTTTGCCGGATATTTATCACTAAAACTATTTTTTAGCTGATCTAAATGTGTAGTCAGATATGGAGTAACTTTTACCCCGTCAAAATTTATGGGCTCGCATTCTTTGAGTACTTTGAAGCTGGGAGAGAAAGCGAGTAATTCGTCGAAGATATAAGAGGCGCGCAACATACTCCGAACGGGTTCAAGTCCTTCAGATGGCATATAGATCGGCAGTTCGCGGGTTCTTTGGTCCAGCCATAAACCCTGCATGAGCATAAAAAATCCACCTATATGGTCACAATGTAGATGGCTAATCAAAATCCCATCTACCTCATCAGGCTTTACCCCTGCTGTATGCAGTCGTCTGCTGACGGGTTCACCGCAATCAATTAACAAGGATTTGTCTGCCAAATGGAATAGAAAAGCAGAATGCCCCCGCTGATCATTACCAGCCCAGCCGTCTCCGGTGCCTAAGGCATGTAATGCCGCTTTGCCCGCTGCCATCGAACGAACCTAACGAAATAAATTCATATTTGTAAATGCTTCATCCTTAGGCTGTTCACGGAAAACTTGGGATAACTTTTTATAGGAACAATTTTGGCACTTCATAGGCTGTGGCTATGACATCTGTTGGCGATCGATTACGTTTAGCACGCGAAACACAAGGCTTGGATGTGCCTGAGGTAGTTGAACAGACAAAGATGAAAACCGATCAAGTGCATGCCTTGGAAAACGGAGAATGGTCGGTGTTTGCTGCGCCTGTATATACTCGAGGGTTTGTGCGAAACTACGCTAATCTATTAAAGTTGGACGCGGATTCTTTACTTCAGGATTTGGATGTGGAAATAGGTCAGTCTCAAGCTGGATCATCCAAGGTTAGTGGTGAAGTGCCGTTGCGTTCTGGGATAATCGATTGGTTGATGCTTCATTTTTCTAGTGTGAACTGGCGTACGATTTTGCCGATCTTAATATTGACTGGCATCGCAACGGGTGGGTATTACGCATGGGATAGTTTTCAGCGGTACCAACATACAGACCATCTTCAAGGGTTGGGCACCAGCTTGGATTTGGAACTGCAGGGTTCAGCGGAAGATCAGTTGCCTATTGATACAGCTCAATCGTCGGCTCATTCGGAGTAACTTGATTTTAATCGAACTTAACTTAACCTTGTGCGCTCGTGCCTGATGCAGCGCCTAACCAATCTGTAAACCCCCTCTCTGTGGGCATGGTTTCCTTGGGCGGTGCCAAGAATTTTGTGGATGCCGAGGTCATGCTAGGGGCGCTCATGGCTGATGGTTTGGAGGTGCGCGTAATGGGAAGTACTAACTACGATTTGATTGCCGAACCCGTTTAACTACACTGATGAATCTCCCCAATAAACTGACAACATCGCGTTTTGTAATCACTATTTTTTTTGTGCCGGTGATGCTTTGGGATTCACTTCCTTATAACACTACTTTTGCTTTGGTGTTGTTTGTTGCCGGGGGAATAACGGACATTCTTGACGGGCATCTTGCTCGCAAGCATGGATTAAAAACTGACTTTGGCGTTTTGATGGACCCCTTGGCTGACAAGATTCTTGTTTGCTCAGGATTCATTCTTTTGGTGGGTATATCGATAACCGAACAACAGCAGGCAGTTATCCTTGGAGAGTATTATTTACCCGAAGCGGTCGCGGTACCAGGGATGCCCGGAAATCCCTTAATGCCCGCATGGATGGTTATTGTGATTGTGTCTCGGGAGCTGGCGATTACTGGGTTGCGGCTTTTGGCTGCGAATAAGCAGGTGGTTTTGCCAGCTGAAAATATTGGCAAACGTAAGACAAACTTTCAGTTTGCTGCGGTTATATCTCTGTTGGTGATCATAAGCTATCCGGAATGGGGTGAAGTTTGGGGGGGGGAGATTTGGTTGAAATTTTTTGGTTTTGAAATCGCCGGCTGGCCTTGGAGTATTTGGTTTACCCTTATTGCCACGTGGGGTGCAGTGGGACTCACTTTAGTGTCTGGAATACACTATCTCTGGCAAAATCGGGATCTCTACATGAAGGATATGTAATTCATGGACCGCATAATTCTCCTGTTGGCGCGCGGTGGGGTTTTGGGTCTCGTGCCCAAGGCTCCGGGTACAATAGGCACTTTGGGAGGGTTCCCGATTACGGCACTACTATTGTTATCAGGAAATTTTTGGGTGTATCTTTCTGGGTGCATGTTACTGGTGCCGCTCTCAGCATGGATTTGTGGGGAAGCCGAGCGCATTTTGGATTGTGAGGACCCCGGCGAAGTGGTGTTCGATGAAATGATTGCCGTGCCTATTTGTTATCTTTCAATATTTGCTTTGATGGAATTACAGGGTGATGGAATGCCCGGTTTAAATTCACTTTTTGAGTATGAATTATGGTGGGTATGGGCCTTATGCGGTTTTGTGATTTTCCGTGTTTTTGATATCTGGAAGCCTGGTCCTATTGATAAAGTCCAATCACTGCAAGGAGGCTGGGGGGTAACGATGGACGATGTGTTGGCTGGTTTGCTTTCCGGGCTAGTTCTCGGAGGTGGGTATTTTCTACTAAAATAAAAAAAGCGGGTGTGAAACCCGCTTGATAAAACCGTTGTAGAAATAAGCTCACTTCATTTTATCAAAGTTTTGCTGAAGAATTTCCCAGTCTTTCAAACCTTCGGTTTTCTTCAAAAATTTTGAGTTAACCTCTGCTTCTACATCTTGTTTGGTTGGTCTATTAATCTGGTAGTAGACTCCAAAGTAACCGGGCACAAGTTCTTCAGCGATGGCATAAGCAGCATTTTCATCGGTAGGATCATGGTCTTCGGGGATTTCTTTGAATTCTCCGCCCTTGCGCGGGTTGCTTGAATCAAATGCTCCATCATAGAATTCGGTGCATTCACTAAGGCATTCAATGAAGGCGAAGCCTTTATGGTCCATGGCTGCTTCCATCATGGCCAGAAGGTGTTTGGGGTTGGTGTGAGTGGTTCTTGCCACAAAAGTTGCGCCAGCGGAGATGGCCTGCTGCATGGGGTTGATAGGTTTGTCTACTGCTCCCCACATGTCTGTTTTACTTTTGAAACCAATCGGGCTAGTGGGCGAAGTCTGTTTTTTGGTAAGGCCGTAAACGTTGTTGTCCATCACGCAATAGGTGAGGTTTACATTCTTCCGTGCGCAATGGTTAAAGTGGTTGCCACCAATGGAGAACGCATCTCCGTCACCACCAAAAACAAACACATCCAAGTCCTGCCGGCTCAGGGCTATGCCAGTTGCAAAAGGTAACGCCCTGCCGTGAATGTAGTGCGCCCCATGGGCCTGTACAAAATATGGAAATCTGCTGCTGCAGCCAATTCCAGCAACTGTGGCAAATTTTTCGTGATGCAGGCCACGGTTTTGAAGAAGCTTAAAATATAACGCGAGGACGGAGAAATCACCACAGCCGGGGCACCAGGTTGGCTTATCGGCGGCTAGTTCTTTTTTTGTGAGCGGTTTTCTTTCAGCTTCGGCAATGGCACTCATTTATTATCCTCTATTTTTGATTTTACTCGGGCTAAGACATCTTTCACTCGCCAGGTTAAAGCATCCGCTTTGTTGATGCCTTGAATTTTATTATCGCAGAATCTTGCGCGAAGCAATGCACATAGTTGCCCATATCCGTAAAGGCCTTCGTCATTATTTTCGACTACAAACACATGATTGAAACCAGAAAAGATGTTCTCCAGTCCTTCAGGCAAGGGGTTGATGTGACGGATAGTTAAAGCAGAAATGCTATCGCCTGCTTTACGCGCCCGCTCTGTAGCCTCTCTAAGGCTGCCTTGAGTGCTTCCCCAGCCAACCATTAGTACGTTACCTTCCTCGGGGCCAAAGACTTCTGGTTTAGGCAGTTCACGGCCTAGAGCTTGTAATTTATTTCTGCGTTTTGCAGTCATATCCGTATGCATTTTAGGAGAGCCACTGGGATGTCCCATTTCGTTGTGCTCTAGTCCAGTAACTACCGGATATTTGCCGCTTTTAATGAAAGTTCCGGGAGCAGCGTGTTGTGTTATGCCGTCAGGGGCGGACAAGTCATACGGCTTATGATCCTCCCTGGGAGATAGGTCGGGTGAAATATCCTGACAAATTTCCTTAAGGTCGGGCATGCCAAAGGCTTCGATGCGGGTGGCAATAGCCTGATCGGTTAATATAATGACGGGAGTACTGTATTTGCGTGCAATGTTAACGGCTTCAATGGCGGTATAGAAGCAATCTTCTACACTCGAGGGGGCGATGACTACTCTTGGGGAATCTCCATGGCCGCCAAAACAAGCGATGTTTAAGTCGCTTTGTTCCACATTGGTCGGCATGCCAGTGGAGGGTCCACCACGCTGCACATCAACTACTAGCAGGGGGATTTCAGCCATCACCGCCCAACCGATGGCTTCTGATTTTAGAGCAATTCCAGGCCCTGAGGAGCCGGTTATTGCGCACCGACCACCCCAGCTGGCTCCGATGGCTATCGAAACAGCTGCGATTTCATCTTCAGCTTGGACAAAAATTCCATTGTATTTTGGTAGTTCGCGGCGAAGTAGTTCCATGATATCTGACCATGGTGTAATTGGATATGCGGCCCCAAATCTTACCCCTGCAGCTAAGATGCCGTACCCAAGCGCTTCGTTGCCCGTGCAAACGACCTGTTCTGTGTCCCGCGCCTTAGGTTCCTCAAATTCGTAAATTTCAGCCAGGGTTGTTAGTGGATAGCCGTTGCCTGCATGAAAGGCTGAGAGTGCGGTTTCAGTCACACTCTCAGGTTTGCCCTTAAACCGCTCGGTAATCAACCCTTCCAGCCGTTTGCTATCCAGATCAAACATTCGGGCAATTAATCCCAGAGCAAAAATGTTCTTACCCTTATCCTTGGCTGTGCCTCCGATTGCTTCGACAGTTAGTTCAGCAATAGGGCAACCAATGTGACGAAATTTCTTTTCTAATTCAGGGTCTGGCTCCACGTGTGCAGTATCATAAAGAATGATACCACCATCTTTTACAACATTGGTGTGGTTGTCATAGCTGTGTTGATAGAAGGCCATGAGCACATCTGCCTCGTCACCGGAAGAAAGTACTTCGCCTGAGCTTAAGCGAACCTGAAAGATGGATGGACCACCGGAAATGGTGGAAGGAATGGTCATGAAAGTCATGACCTCCTGTTCGCTACGCCCTGCTAGGCGGGCTAAGAAACCGCCGATGGACTGGATGCCATCCTGAGAATTGCCAGCAATACGGATAACGGCCTCGTGAACCTTGGAGACCTTCGGATTTTCACTGACGGCTTCATCGGCCGTGGAACTGTCGCTCATCGATTTGAATCAGCAAAATTGCCGGCGGCTACCACGTTTCGCGCCCCGGCTTCTTCTCATCACCGAGAAGATGAGCGAAGCTAACATTAAAAGTAGACCTGTCAAACGATATTCACAAAAGAAATGGGAAAAACGAATTTTGACTTCAGCTCTGAAAAACAAGATGCCAACTGAGATATCAGGACATGTTTCGGTGTGCTATCAAGGTATTAAGTCAGCTAATGCTGAAGGGGTTATTCAAGAGTCATTCAAGACCCATCCCAGTCCCTCTAAAACTCCTTCTCCGCATTCTTTTGAGGCGAGAAATCCTTCGATCGATTTCACATGTTCAGCGACTTCTGGAATGGCGTTGGCAGGTGCAATAATCCATTGGGCACGTTCGGGTTGAAGCATTGAGAGGTCGTTCCAATGATCTCCGGCAGCAAGAATGGCTGTTGTTGGGATTTTAAGAATACGGGCTATTTCCGTCATGGCCGTTCCCTTGGTATACCCGGTGTGAGACAGTCGCCCATAGATATCATTGCGTACGAACGATAGAAGAGGCTCATCGGCAAACTGCTGAGTGACCTTTTCTTGGATGGCATCGGCATCGGCATTATTGCGGGCAATCAGGCAGAAAGGAGACCAGCGGTCTTCGTATACCTGCGCATCAAAATGATTATTTACCCATTCAAAAAGCTCAGGAAACTGGTCTGCTACCTTGGCGAATAAGGCACCTTGGGTGGCCGTGCATTCCTCGTTCCACTCCCTGTGGGGTTGGTAATTACCATTTATACATTGGTAAATCTCACGTTCAACGACCACTACATAGTCCGGTTTTACGCTAAGATGTGCCTGTTCCAGACCGGTCTGTAGGTCCTCCAGTGTGCGACCGGTGTTGATAATCCATTGGGTGCCCGCTGCCTGTAATTCGCCAATTTTCTGCTGCAGGGCCA
>MDTG01253007.1_pt1 | contig 17120 bp, 16 predicted proteins | sample 811421 | NCBI WGS metagenome assembly MDTG01 (sample SAMN05326645, study PRJNA326480) | marine metagenome | isolation source: seawater | place: Pacific Ocean: South East | collected 2011
AACCCAATTAACTCCGAAACACGGGGGGTTGTTAGCAATAAAATCAATTACTTGATTTTGAAATTCAATTTTATTTTTTTTATTTAATTTAGGATTTTTTGAATAATCACTTGCCAAATGAACTAAATGATGCATTCTGGATAATTCCCATGGTAACTTTACGTCAGCACCTGGAAGATTACCAAATTTAATATACTTATAGTGAGTAGATTCTGACCATCTATATCCAGATTTAATATCTACTTGCCAATCTATGTGAATATAATTTTTGTCTAATTTTTTATTTAATTTTTTAGAGTAATCACGATTACTATAATTTATTATATTTTCTGACTTATTAAAAAAATTAAACTTTTGTCCTGAATTATTCGAGTAGTTATTTCCATCAAATCCAGAATACTTTTTTTTATGTATCACTTGAGTCCATCCAGAACCAAGAATATCAAAAAAATGTTGATGATATAGATCTATAACTTCACCTGGTGGATTTGAAAGTAATGAAAGATCAAAAGGCATAGAGACCAATTCACTTTCAAGATTTGAAAATGTAGAATTAACACTATGCTTAATGAATAAAACTATTGAATTCACATGACGCTTAATGAATTTGTATAAGCGTAATGAAAAATTTACAATACTCATAATCCCTTATAACTTACAGAGTTGAATATTTAAATTTATAAAACTAATTGTTTCTCAACTTCAATTGCCATTTCTGTGGCCTGAATTTGATGCCATAATTCTATTGGCCATGATTGTTGACCCAGAGATGCTTCAATAACTTGTTTCATTATTAATTATTGTTTTCTATTATTTGAATATATTTTTCTACGGTTGAAGCAATAGTAAATAATTTTAATGCCCTATTTCTGCCATTTTTACCCATTTCAGATCTTAAACTAGAGTTTTGTATTAGTTCACGTATTTTATTAATCATCAATAGTTTATTAATTTCACCATTTTCTATAGGAATAATAAAACCATGAATACCATCTTTAATTGCTTCAGGAATTCCTCCTGAGTTAGATGCAATAATAGGTTTTCCACATGCCATTGCTTCTTTAATTGATACTCCCATACATGCTTGAAATTCTAAAGTGGGTGCTAATAAAATATCCATTTTTTTGAAATAATATAATTTTTGTTCAAATGGAACATTTGGCTTATAAATTATTCTAGAATTATTTTTAGAAAGTGCTTTAAATTTTTCAGAATAATCACCTTCAGCACCGGCTAATACAATATGAACATTTTTATCAATCTTCAATAAATCTTCGATTACATCTAACAGTAAACCAGCTCCCATTAATTTAATCATTCTGGCGAAATACATTAGAACAATAGCATTACTTGGCAACGTAAAATCCATTTTATCTGAATTTATAACATTATTTGGGCTATACATCTCAGTATCGACTCCAATAAAAACTACCTTAAAATCATAATTTTTATTTAAAATATACTTTATTGATTTTCCGCAATAACAACTAGATGCTAGGATATTATTACATGAATCGAATGTCGATGTTAAAATATTAGTTTTTTTAAGATAAAGATCTTTTGATTTGTAAAAATCACCGAAAATCATTAGATTAATAGGAAGATTAGGCAATATTCTTTTTAGAAAAGAAGCACATAAACCCGCATCTATTGAATAAAGAAAAACTATGTCATATTTTTCTTTTTTAACACTCAAAGAAATATATCTTGCCAAGGCTATTGCTCTAACATATTCTCTAAATGACAATTCAGATTTATAATTAAGAAATCTAAAAAAATCTAAAAAAACTAATAAAAGGTTACTTTTTACAAAACTCATTAAATCAAAATAAGTATTAGTCATTTTTTCTGACATTAATACTTTATTTTCAGAAGATAAAGTTTGTGTCGAAACTCTGTAACCCTTGGCTAGTAGTTCTGGAAGTAAAGTGTACAAATGATTTGCTATTCCACCATACGGAGGGGGATAGCCGCCTACAAATAATATGTTTTTCATTTAAATAATTTTATTCATTATTTTTAAAAATGAAGGACTGAATTTAAGCATAGGAATATTAATTATTTGATCAGCCACCATTTCAGAACATATACAATCATTAAATGTGTAATTAAACAGCGTATGATTTATTAGATCAGATGATAGGGGAGCTGTAAACCAAAATCCTAATTCAATTTTATTACTATCAAATAAGTCCTTCAACTTTTTTCGATTTCTAGTTAAAATAGGAAATCGTAATAAAACGACATCATCGCTATTAATATTTTTCACAAAGTCACTGTCTAAATGATTTGAAAATACATGAATAAATTCTTCTTTAATTTTAATTTTATTTCTAATTGTAGTGGCTAGTCTTTTAAATTGTCTTAATGTAACTTTAGCTTGACTAGATGAAAGTTTTACTAAATATTCAGAAGGCAATTTTGCTTTCTTTTCTAAAGAAGATGTTGAAGGTGAAAATATTTTTAATTTATAAAAAATAGCAATCAAATATTTACCAAAAATATGAATTTTAGGTCTATATAAAATACCTGAAATTCCTAACTGAAATAATATTTTCAAACTTCTCAAGTTATTTTGCTCTGGAACTTTGTCATAAAACTCATCTATACTTTTAAGAATATCTGTATCGTTAGTATTTAACAAAAGCATACCACCCCAACAAGAAGTGATTGTTTTGGATAGTTCAAATGAAAAAATTGCAGCATCCCCAAATGTACCAGTTAATTTTCCCTTATATTTTGAACCCAAACTAACAGCACAATCTTCAATTATAAATAAATTATACTTTTTTGCAATGCTGAGTAACTCATTTATTTGGGCAGGTATTCCAAAAGTGTGTTGAATAATAATCACTCTTGTTTTTCTAGTAATTAATTTTTCTACTATTTTAGGATCCATACAATAAGTAGTTGGATTTATATCAACATAAATAGGGGTGTAACCTGCATTAATTATTGCATTTGGCACTACTTCACAGGTAAAACCTGTTACTAAAACTTCACTTCCATTGGAGTGATTAAGAGATTTCAATATTGAGTATAGTGCAGAACGGGCGCTGCCAAATAAATAAGCTTTTTTATAATTAAATAATTTGTAAACTTCATCCAAAAATAATTCTCTTGAATTTCTACTTTTATTAAATCCAATTAATTGTAAAAAAAAAAACCATAAAGACAACATACTATCTCCAAAGGTTAACGTTTGAAAATAAAATGTATGTTGTTTCTTTCCTAAAAGGAAATATTTAACATCTTTTAATATATTAATTATCATAAAAAAATTAGTTGATATTTAATTAATTATTTTTTGAAAAGGTATGGTTTTGTCATTTCCGAATCCGAACCAATTCCATAACCTACAACTATTTCAGTCCCTAATTCAAAACCGATGTACCTAAGTGGTAATTTTTCGTTTAATAGGTGAGGTTTTGTTCCCAATGCACATAGAGCAATACTTGAGGGGTTTCTATTTTTAAGTGATTCAATTATAAATCTTGGAGTACGACCACTAACGATAATACCTTCAAAAACGAGAACATCTTTATTAAAAAGCGGAACTTTAATGTCTGAGTTAATACAAATTTCTCCTGTTTTATTTCCATCTGTATAACTTGAAAAACCTAGAAAATGAAGTCTAGTAGGAATAGTTAATTGTTTAATAATATCTATTGTATAAAACAAGGCACTATTTGAAAGACATACTAAGTCAAGGGACTTTCCCAAATAATCTGAATTTATTTTATTAGCTAATATTTCTACTCTATCATTTATTTCTTTTTGTGAGATTATAATATTATGTTTTTCTGACATATTACTGATTTATAAGTTATTTACTTTTATATTTAATTAAAAATCAGATGCAATTCTATTAATCTCGTCTGAGATGAATTGTACATCTTTTTTTAATAAAGATGGATATAATGGTAAGTATAGTCCATTTTCACTAAAAGATTCAGTGCAAGAAAAAGGAGATTTATTTTTATTATATTTTTTAAACGGTGGCATAATGTGAAGAGGATAGAAATACGGTCTTGTATCAATACCTACTTTAGATAATTCATTAATCAATTTGTCTCGTTTAATTTTAGAATCAGGGGAAAGATTAAGATTATAAAACCAATCAACTTCAGTTCCTTGTGGTGACTTTATTGGTTTCAAAAAATTTGGATTAAAATTTATATACTTATCATACATGAATCTTAGCATTTTCCTTTTTTGATGAAATTCCTCTAATTGCTCCATTTGAGCAACTCCTATAGCGGCACTTAAATTAGTCATGCGATAATTATATCCAACTACATTATGCCAATATCTTTTAGATTTATCCATACCATGGTCTCTTAAAATCCTCAATTTTTCATTGATAGCAGGATCATTAGTCGTACACATTCCACCTTCACCCGTCGTCATAATTTTGTTTCCAAAAAAACTAAAACAACCAATATCTCCAATAGAGCCAACTTTTTTACCATCAACAATTGCTCCAGTGGATTCGGCACAATCTTCAATTACAAAAAGTTTATACTTTTTTGCAATTTTCATAATACTTGTCATGTTGCAAGGATGTCCATGTAAATGAACTGCTAATATTGCTTTTGTTTTTGAAGTTATTGCAGGAACTATTTTGTCCGGATCTATGTTCCAGTGATCTTTGGAGCAATCAACAAATACAGGGATTGCTCCTGAATGCAAAACTGCATTCGCTGTAGCTGCAAAAGTAAGAGGAGGCACTATTACTTCATCACCTTTTCCAATATTTAATGATTCAATAGCTAAATGTAAAGCAGTAGTTCCATTTGAACAAGATACAGCATATTTTGTTGAGCAATATGTGGCAAACATTGACTCAAACTGAGAAATAAATTTACCTATGGAAGAAATCCAAGTCGATTTTACGGCTTCAGAAACATAGTCCAATTCATTGCCATTTAAAACAATATTAGAAATTGGAATTTTTTTCATAAAAAAATTATTAATTATTGAGCTTTATTTGACTATGACGAAAGTTTTTATTTTTAAATTATAACAATTCGTTTTTTGAAGTATTTGTGTTATTTAAATACCATTCTACAGATTTTTCTAAACCAATATCAATTGATATTTTTGGTTTATATCCAATTTCTCTCATTTTTGAAATATCAGGACATCTTCGCATTGTACCACCAACATGACTTTGGGCTCCTTTTTTTACTTGTATTGTTTTATCAATTAGTTTTGTCATCTTTTTAGCTAGTTCATATATTGATAATTCATAATCATTACCAATATGGTAAATTTCTTTGTCTTTACCTTTTTTCATTAAAATTAAAAGTCCATCAACTAAATCATCAACATAACAAAACGCTCTTGTTTCGCTACCACTACCAATTAACTCAATAGAATTTATATTATTATCTTTTGAATTTTTTAATTTATTAATTAATTGAGGGACAACATGTTTGAATCCCATGTTTGGGCCATATATGTTATGTGGTCTGAAAATAATAGCTTTTTCAAAAAAATCCAAACCATAATTCATAACTAATAATTCAGAAAATATTTTACTTCCACCATAGGAATATCTTGCATTTTTGACATCCGGTACAACTAAAGGTGCACTTTCGTCAGTAGGAACAATAGTAGGTGTTTGGTATACCTCAGCAGAACTAGCTACAATTATTGAAGATTGAGAATGTTTAAAATAATCATATATGTTTAAACAACTTTTCACCCCAACTTCAAATACTTTTGATTGAATCTTGTAAAAGTTGTCTGTACCATTTACAGCAGCTAAATGAAAAATCCAATCATAATTCTTAGGTAATTGACTTAATTCTTCAGGTTTAGTTAAATCAATATTATAAATTTTAACTCTTTTATCGAGTCTAGTATAATCTCCTCTGAGCTGATTATCAACAACATCTACTGAGTAATTTTGTTTAACAAGCCTATTTGATAAATACGAGCCGATAAAACCAGCTCCGCCTGTTATTAATACTTTTTTCATATTCCAATATATCTCGAGTTTGTCAATTTTAAATTTTCATGTAATGACCATAAGTCTAAAATGACAGAGTTTTTATTAGCTAAACTTGATAACCTATTTATATCCATTCTTTTAAAAATTTGATTATTATTTTGAACAATAATTAAATCTTTATTTAGAAAAGCATCTTCGAGGGTATTATTTCGTTCAATTCCTTGTATTTTAAAATCCTCATTGAAGACCAAAGGATCATATGCAGTAACAGAAATATCTTTTGATTTTAAAAATTTAATCAAAGTTAAGGCATAAGAATCTCTGATGTCATTTGTGGGAGGAGTACCCTTAAATGAAAGACCTAAAATAGATACATGTTTAACATTTTTAATTAATTGCCTAAGTATGTCAAGGATATAATTTTCATTTAAACTTCTTGCGTTTAAAATTATTGATTTTGTATATGAATCATCTATAGAATCTGAAAGAATATAAGCGTCCTTGGACATGCAAGGTCCTGCGACTGGTCCAGAAGAATAAATATTGCACCTAGGGTATTTATAATTACAAGCCTCAATAACCTCTTTAGAATTAATATTATTTTTATTTGAGATTAAGCTAATTTCATTTGAAAAACCAAAAATCACGTCTCTATATACATTACTAGTTAATTTAACTAATTCTGCAGATTCTGTTGACGATACTTGAAAAATCTCCGCAGAAACTACCTTAAATAAATTTTTAAAAAAAGTTTTCGATGATTCGTCATTTGAACCAAAAACTTGTGGGAGAGTAGCCAACTCGTATGTAGCTTTTCCCTCTATAGTTCTCTCAGGAGCAAAACAATAATAAATATTTTTTTTAATCGTTTCGCAATAATCTCTAGTTAATCCAATAGCTACAGTGCTTCTTAAGATAATTGCATCACCATTATTCATAATAGTTCTTAAAAAATCAAAGACTCTATCTAATGATTCCTTATTTATCGTTTTATTTTGCACTGGAGTACCTACAGTTACAATATAAACTTTTGAAGTATCAGTAATATTATTTTTAAAATCTTGGGGACTTTCTGTCTTTAATAGTCCTTGCTTAACAAAATTATTAAATCTACCTTCAATACCTTCCTCATAAAATGGTAAAATACCATCATTAATTAATTCTATTGTCTTTTCGTTAGTTTCCAATCCAACAACTTTGTATCCAAAAGTGTTTAGGTGTATTGAATAAGTTAAACCTACATAACCCATTCCAATTACAACAAATTCATATTTATTTTTATTTATCATTATTTCACCCATTTTTTCTATTTTTTTTTGAGAAGTATTTAATTTTTATTTGAGAAGTGAAAAAAATTAAATGATCCATTTGGATTTATATAAGTTTTTTCTTGTTTTATTTTAAAACCAGCCTTATTAAAAATACGTGTAAAATGAGAATATGTCCGTCTATAAGTTAAAATATTTTTATTTTCTGATTTAGAAAATAATAATGATTTAATTCCACCATATAAATATAATATTAGGCTTCCAATTTCATGAAAAAGAATATTTAAATTTTTCGTAAAACCTAAATTAAATATGGAAGGAGTAATAACTAAAATTCCTGAAATGCCAGCAGATTTTGCTTTCATTAATATTGTTTTCAGCTCAGAATCTGAAAAAATATAATCCATTTGAAACAAAATTAAATAATCATAAATACCCAATTCAATTCTATCGTTCAATATATCACTAAACTTATAGGAAATAGGAATATTTCTACTTTTCCAAAAAGTGTTGCCTTTTAATATCATTTTTTTATCTATATCATAAACTGTAATTTTCTCAAATAAATTTTCATTAATCAATGACCATTCCTTAATTGGATCAATACCAATACTTAATGCGTTTATATGATTATGAGAAATTTTAAAAAAATTTAAAGCATGTGTAGTATTAAATACAGTATGAGGTTCGATTTTTAACTGTTTTTTTAATAATTGATTATAATCATCTATACCATCAAAAATTTTTAATCGAGATACAAAAGTTTCAAGAACTATTTTTCTTTTAAATAACATATTTTTTATTTACTTTCTCTTAGTGCTTTTATTTTTAATCTTTAATTTAGAAAAATTAAAATTTGTGAAAACTTAAATAAAATTGGTGGAATAAAAGTCAATATAGTTAGAATTAAACTGTAAAATACTAACAAAATAAAATTCTTTATAATAATGCATATTTATAATAAATGTAGGTGATTTAAAAATAATATCTGAGCAAATTTTAACATTCAATTAATTAGATTTTTAATTTTTCGTTTGATGAAATTAATTAAATATTGAAAATCTTTTTCTATCGGAATAAGTACTTTATGCGAGCTGCCTGAAATTTTTAAAAAATAATAAATTTGTATTAATCCATTAATAGTCATTGCTATTGAAAATGAAAATGCAGCTCCAAAAATATTATATTTTTGAATTAACACAAAGCCTATAAATACTTGTAAAATTAAAGGGAAAATAGATAACTTCATTATCAAATCTGAACGACCAGCTCCTGTAAAGAATGATGTAAAAACTGAAGTAGAACCATTAATTAAAATCCCTGGTAAAATTATAATTAATGGGATTACCATGGGAATATAAGCTTCACCATACATTACTAATACTAATGGATATATAAAAATAGCCAACATAATAGCAGCAAAAGTAGATACAATTAAAAGTATTCTAAATGCTCTTGTAGTGACAATTGTAGATTCTAATTCATTAGAATTTGAAACCCTAGGATAAAGTAAAATATTAACAGCAGTTGGGAGTTTATCTAATAAAGTTGCCCTATCTTGAGCTAAGCTATAAAATGCAACTTTCGCTGAGCTAAGATATACAGACAATAAGGATTTCATCATATATAAATTAAGATAACTGATTAATCCACCAATATAAAGTTTGTAAGAGTAATTAAAAAAATCTTTTAAAAGATTTTTATTTAATTTATAAGTCATTTTTGAATTAACATTCATTTGATTGAAACGCCATATTCCAAATATCAAAGCAACCAAAACTGAAATTACAGAGGATACTATAACGCTCAAAAGTCCAAGATCAAAAATTAATAATAATAAGCAAGCTCCAACAGAACCAATTATTGCCCTAACAACAATCATAACATTATAATTTTCAACATCTTCTCTTGAAATAAGTAAATATGAATAATTAAGAAATAAAAAATTCAATGGAATTATTGGCAAGATTGCATATATAAGAGTTAAATTTTTTAACTCGCCATTGAATAATAATTGAATGATGTCATCTCTAAATATAAAAATTAAAGCAACAATAAAAATTCCAGTAACTATTGCAATGATATTTATGTGAAACACAACTTCGTTTTCAATGTATTTTTTTTTCCCAATAAAATACACTGCTGCCAAATCGAATCTTGTCCTTGCAAAAGCTTCTGCGTAAGACGGAATTAGCGAAACTATTACCCAAATTCCAAGTAGATGTGGACCTAATTTTCTAGCTATTACAATGCTAGTAAATAGGTTAAGTATAAATAAAAAAATATCTCTAGTAAATATTGAAAAACTTTTTGAAGCAAAACTCATTTCAATTTATTTTGTTACCAATTATCAATATTGGTATCAGAAGATTTAAGAATGCAGTTACACACATGATCTAAATATTTATTTTTACCAGGTAAAATATCTTCCAGAGTATCAAATGTAAAGCCCTTAAAATCGTCAGCATATGCACTTTTTGTCAAATTCCAAGGGATACAAGTTTTTATAAAATAATAATATGCAAATAGTTCATAATCCTTCTTTTTGGGATTTATTAATTTTTTAGATCCATTTAGCAAATTTTTATATTCAATTTTGTTAATTGGCTCGTTCACAAGTTTTAAATTACTGTATGGTGCTTTTCCAGTTATTATAACTGGAATATTTTCAAAGAGCACTTCTAAGCCAAGAGTTCCATTAAACAATATAGCGATATCAATAAATGGAAATAGTTCTGAGGGATTAATTTTCATTTCCGGAACAATAAGACTAAGATAATCTGGAAGAGTAGAGTATTTTTCATAAATAAAATCCTTAACTCCCTTTAGCGAACTTGAAGAGTCGAATTCTTCAGCTGGGTGAATTTTTATATATAAGTGTGTATTTTTAATTTTTGACACAATATCTATGGTGTCAAGTACCCAATCAATTACATCGTTATAAAGCCTTCCTGATTCACTTAATCCAACATCCCAGTAAATGTTTGAAAATAAAAATATGTTATTTTTATTTTCATCTAATGATAAAACTTCTTCAACTTTTGAATCTTTTTTATAATATTCATGATCGAGAAATATTTTTGAATCTCCACTTTTTCTTGTATTCAGAAAATCATATAACTTATGTCTTTCTGATTTTATCAAATTTTTATTATTTCTAGTACTCAAATAGTCATAAAATCTTTTAGGAGATTTGTATAAATCCATTTGGTTTAGAATAACTGCATTATAATTAAAAGCTGTTATAGATAGAGTAAATAAATCAACGTTTGGAACTTCTGAAAAATAGTTATAATAAGGCTCCCAAGAAGAGTAAACATTCATACTATTAAATATTATATTAGGCTTAAATAAATCATTGATTTTTTTTGCAGCCATATAGCTAGTAATGCTTGTAAACAAATGATTATAAATTACATTGTCATGATCTTTTTTACTTTTAGCATTAGCACCATAAAAGTGTCTAGTAACGGATTCGTTAACAATTCTTGTTAAATCAAACTTATTAAAATATTTCTTTTCTTTTGACAGCAAATCAGCAGATTTTTTTTTTATAAAATCAATATCTTCATTTGAAAAAATTGAGGATAATAAAATAACATCTAAGCCATAATAATCTAAAATATGATTCTGATTAAAATTACAATTTAAGCATGGATCAGCTAATTTTGAATCTTTACTATTTTTAATTTCACAACCTTTTAGAAACGAGTCGCAGACTAAAACCTTTACCTCAGCACCTCTTAATTTCATGGCTTTTGCTGTAATTAGAATTTGATGAAATTGATAATGACTAGTTTCTATAGCAGGAATTAATACTCTCTTACAATTATCTTTAATAGCTGGCTTTGAGGATTTAAAACTAAGTTGTTTTTCTAAATTGTATTTAAGCCGTATTAAATACTTAATATAAAGTTTCAGATTGTATAGCCAAGGAACTTTTTTAAGTACTCTTTCTGTAATTAATTTAATATTGTAAATGAGATTGAATTTAGAGTTAATCATAAATTAATTAATTATTTAAAAATTTAAATAACTTATTTTTTAACTTATTTTTATCAACTATAACATTATTATTTAATGGAGAAAGTTTAATAAGATCTTGAAATAATTGACCTGTTTGCACTCTGAGTAATTTTTTATCCAATAAAAAAGATTCAATTACCATATTTGAATGCATTCCAATAATGTAATCAGAATAATAATTAACAGTTAAAGAATCACAATCTCTAAGAGTGATGATATCTAAGTTTTTAATATTATACTTTTTCAATATGGAATTGAACTTATTCAAAGGAGCTTTTGGATGAATTTTTATTAAAAATTGAAATTTGGATATAAAACTATTATCGTAACTATTTAAACAATCTAGTAAGTCTAAAAACACAGTATATTCATCATAACCAAGTTCACATAGTCCATCAATATTCTTAGCATAATTTGTACTTAAATAGTCAGAAATATAAAGAACAATTGATTTAGTTGGATTCAAATTATTGGATTTGAAAAATAATTTTTTATCTATTATTGGCTTAAACTTTTTAACCTTCTCATAATATGGATTTCCAAAAATATTTATAATTTTTTCAGGAATTCCGGCCAAAACAGCTTCTTTTTTAGCTATTTTATTTACCACCCAAACTTCATCGCCAAAAATTATTTCATTCTTAAACGTGAATCTTTCAATATATGAGGTCCAATGATCAATAAAAGAAATTACCTTAATATTTTCATTGACTGCAACCTTCCTCCATAAATGCTCAAACTTATTAAGCGGTGATGTGCCACAAAAAATATATTGAGGTTTAAATGAACTCAAAACATTCTTGATATCACTTAAAGAAAAATCTACAATTTCTACTAAATCTTTAGAATTTGTTTTACTTTTTCTTATAACATTTGAATAAACTAAAAAATCTTTTTTACAAACTTTTCCACTAAAAATTAGTTCATCAACAATAGCTAAAATAGAGTTTTCAGCAGCCGGATCAGTATAAACATAAATACCTTTGCCTCTGAGTTTCAAATTAGAATAATTTATTTTTTAATAATTGAAGCAACAACTTTATCAACTTCTTTTCCTTCAAAAATAAAACGTTTAGGTAAAGTTGCATTAATTTTCATTTTACTCCTTTTTATTAAATTTATCATTGGTTGATTAATCGCCATAGTTTCACAAGTGACCATTCTAATATCTAAATGTTCAAAAATCGAATTTAAAGCTAATATCCATGCTCTAGATCCTATTCCAAGACCCCACACTGATTTACAAACTATAATAGCCAAATCAGCTATTTTATCATTATTGTCAACAGCTATACCAATATTACCAACATGAGTAGATTTTTCATCCTCAAGCTCGATAGCTAAAAAATAATTATTAGAGCTTTGTTGTTCATCAAAATATTTTTTACAGCTAATTAATGAATGTTTTTTATGTCTCTGCTGTGAATATTTAACAATATCAGCATCATTAAGCCATGAAACATATTTTTTGGTTAGATGAGTTGTTTCAAAGGGTAATAATTTAATAACTCCATCGCTGACCAAAGGGAATTTGTTTTTCATAAAATGAATTACTTTAAATGATCCAAATTAGCCCAAACTTTTTTGAATGCTTGTATAATTAATTCAACCTCATCATTATCTAAATCATGTAAACATACTTCATAACCCAAAAAACTAGTATCATGTAATTCTTCTGCAATTGGACATATTCCTTTATCATAACTGACCTCTCTTTTACATATATCTGAAGACCAGGGAAATCCTTGTGATCCGTAGGCAATTTTATTTTGAAAAATTGGCAAAAGATGAAGATTAGCATAACCAGCAATTAGACCTTCAACGCCTTCTGCTTCTAATGCATCTATAATTTTCTTTCTGCTGACACCAATAACCTCAAGATTTAGAATCAATCCATATATATAATATGAATGAGTACAGCCTTTTTTTGTTATTGGAATTCTTAACCCTTTCAAGTCTTTTAGACCTTCATTCAGTTGGGTTGCTATTTTTTGTCTTTTAGCAACATATTTTGAAACTTTTTTAAGCTGCTCAATACCTATTGCTGATTCAATTTCTCCTAATCTAAAATTATATCCTACCATGTTAACTAAATCTGTTACGCCTTTATCTCCAACAACAGCCTCTGCATGATTTCTTATTAACAAAAGTTTTTCGTAAATTTTTGTATCATTAGTAACTATCACACCTCCTTCACCAGTATGTATATGTTTATGATAATTTAAACTAAAACCCCCAACATCTGATTGAGTACCTGTAAGCTTTCCATTATAAAGAGATCCAGGTGCTTGAGCAGTATCTGTTATAAGTTTTAAATTATTATCCTCTGCGATTTTTTTTAACGATTTGAAATCACATGAGTGTCCAAAAATATCAATAGCTAAAATTGCCTTTGTTTGACTAGTGATGTTTTTTAAAACAGATTTAGGGCATAAATTAAAAGTTTCATTTTCTATATCTGCAAAAACAGGAATAGCATTCCAATGAAGTATAGCAGTTGCACTAGCACACATTGTCCAAGGAGATACAATAATTTCATCACCAGGCTCAATGTCTATAGCTCCAATAGCTGCAATTAAACCAGATGTCCATGAATTTACAGTAACAGCGTGTTTAACCTTAAACTGTTTTTCCCAGGCTCTTTCAAATTCTTTAACTTTTGATCCTCCATAAAAATCAGGATCCCAACAACCTAAAAACTTTGATAATACTCCAGTCTCAAGAACAGATTTTGCAGCATCCAATTCTTCTTGCCCTATGGTATTATATGATCTGTAATTTTTATTAATAATTTTATCCCCTCCTAAAAAAGCTAGTTTTGTATTATTCATTTTTAAATTCTTTAAGTTTATTATTTATATGTTTTTTTAGTGTGTAAATATTTGATTCATCTTCAAGTGTTGAATAGTTTAGCTCGTTTTCTTCTAACATATTATATATTTTATTGTAAGTATGAATTCCATACGAATCTATATCTGAATCAATAATTTCTATAGGAATTAAGTTTTTATAACCACTAAAGACCTTATCAGATTGAACCTCATATACTTCTATTTTACCACCAAAATCAAACATCCTCAATCTGTTTTTTTCAAAAATGAGATCCACTTCTGCTAGACTAAATTTACTTTCATCTAATGCATGAAAAATAGTTGAGAAAGATTTTGTCTTATAAGTGTATTCAACTGAAAATGTAACTGACTCATCTTTTATTGAATAATCATTTTTATAATTTATAATATTAATAGATTCTAAATTATAACTAGAATCAAATAAAAAGTTCATTAAATCTATTAGGTGTGAACCGTTATTACTTAGACCTTTAGAATAAAATATGTTTACACCTACAATATTTCCAAATTTAAAATTATCTATGTCAATTTTTAAATTCTTATAAAAAGGTAAAGATTTTCTAAAATAATTAACATACGTTTTGTGGATTATATCTTTATAATTGGACAATTTTTCAGACTTGTTTAAAAATGGTTTTTCAATCAGAAAAAATTTCACTAGCCTGTCTTCTTTAAATTTATTTAAAAAAAATGAATTTACAGAGGGCAATGATGCTAACACTATTATATCTGTTGGGGAATATTCTTCAGAAATATTAGTTAAGTAATTAATTTTATTTCCATATTTATTTTTGGCCAATAATAATTTATCTGGGTCAGAATCAATTAAAAATTTGATTTCAAAATTTTCATGATAAAATGCAGATCTAGTATGTGTTAGAAATTCTTTAGAAGATTTCGATTTTTCTAAATCATAAAGTAATCCAATATTTCCTAATCCAATAATGGTTACTGAATATTTATTATTTACTTGGGGCATCTGCTGTATATTGATATGGAGCATCGGAAACCCGAGCGTCCTTAATTAATTCTAATAGTTTAGGGTTTTCTTTTAAATATCTAACAACATCAATAGCTTTAAAAGAATTTCCGTGTTTTAAATCTAAGTTATTTATAATATTATGTATCAATAAATAGTCACCTTTATCGTCAAGGGTTACTCTTAACTCAGGCCAGAATAATTCTTTACTAGCAATTACTCCATGAATATTAAATTCATTAGTTCTGTAGAAATAAGAACTTACATTTTCTCTATCATAAGGATCGTTCGTTTTTTTAGATATATAATTTAACAAATTGGTTGAGAATACCTGTACATCAAATCCGTCAGGATAACTTCTTACATGAGAATTTGAAACATAGTCAAAATCATTTTCCATATAACATGAAATAATTTGATCAATAATATCTGGATCAATGAGTGGGCAATCTCCAGTCAGTTCAACAATAATATCTGATTTAAATTTTTTATGAGCATTTAAAACTCTTAATAATACGTCGTCTTCACTTCCTCGATAATAATCAATTTTAAGTTTATTACATAAATTAACTATGGGTTGACAAGTTTCATTAATTGTTGTTGCCACAACAATCTTATCAATTAATTTGGACTTCTTAACTCTATTAATCATGAATTCCAACATGGATATTCCTTTATTTGCTTCCATCAAAACTTTTCCAGGCAGTCTTGAACTTGTCATTCTTGCTTCTATCGTAGCAATTACATATTTATTTTTCACTACTATTTATTAATTTCAATACTATTTAGACTCTATTAGATATTTTCATATTAAGATTGTCACCAATTTGATCCCCAAGTATGCATTGAGTTTATATCAAACAATTCTTTATTCTCTTTTAATATTTCTATAATCTCGTGTGTATAACCAAACTTATTTTGAACTTTGAGAATTTCTGCAATTTTTCTCACAAGTTTTAAATCCTCCTTATAATCAACCGTAATTCTGTATTTTCCCCAATCATAATTATTTTTTAACATAGCTGTTTTAAAATCTTGATTTCTTTTCCAAAAATAGAAAGTAACGTGTTCTCTGTCTTGGATATCATCAGATTCATTCCAGGCTCTAGTTAGATCTTTAAAACTAAATACCTCTACATCACTTCCATCCGGGTATTTTTTTAGTTCTGGCGGAACCGCATTTGCAGCATAATTGACAGCCTTATCAAAATAAAGATCTATTGTTTTATCAATTAAATCAGGGTCAATTAGTGGACAATCAGAGGTTAACCTTACAATTGTTTTAATATTATTTTTTTTTGATGCATTATAATATCTATCTAAGACATCATTTTCTGAACCAGAATAAAATAAAATATTATTTTTAACACAAAATTCTACAATAACTTTATCTCTTTTATCTGTAGTTGTAGCTACAATAATTTTTTCTACACGTTTTGATTTCTTAACACGATCGATCATAAACTTTAAAGAAGGTTTTCCGTCAATGTCCATTAAGACCTTATTGGGAAGCCTTGAAGAACCCATTCTAGCTTGAATTATAGCAGCAATCATTAATTTATTTTTTTAAATCCAGAATGACGAACAGGTCCTTCCAAAAAATCATTTATTTTTTTTTCATTTTTAATAATATCATTTATATTTCTAAAAACTCCATTCAATGCTTCAAAATACTTGTTAAGAATTTCATCGCTATGTTCCGTACATGCATAAAACCTATCAGCTGCTAAAAATCCTTTTTTAAGCATTTCTTGAGTTACATATGTATGGAACTCTAAATTATTGTCATTATCAAAAGAATAGCTACTTAAAGCTGGAATTCCTGAAATACATATTTTTAAATCATTAGCATTCGCTACCTCTTTCCATCCTTTTCTAACTTTCAATCCAATTTCTGTAATAGTTTTCCATGATTTAACCCTTTGCATAACCTCCAAAGTTTTTAATGCAGCAGTAGGTCCTATCCTCTCTGTCCAAAAAGTACTACTTATAAAAGTATCTTGTGCACTTTTCATAATACTATCCTTACCTACTAT
>MDTG01065164.1_pt1 | contig 17116 bp, 14 predicted proteins | sample 811421 | NCBI WGS metagenome assembly MDTG01 (sample SAMN05326645, study PRJNA326480) | marine metagenome | isolation source: seawater | place: Pacific Ocean: South East | collected 2011
GGTCATGGGGAATATGGGATGGGACTGATGGCATTGACATCAGGATACGTCGTGATGACGTGCTATGCTTTTCACGGCAGATCGATGTCCAAGGAGATTAACTCGTGAGACTGCGACAGCTGATGCAAATGACAGTCGCCACCATGGTTGTCATTCACTCTCCGTTTGTCCAAGCAGACGAAACGGCGGATCAGTATCTCGAGATGCTCGAAGATCTCGATCAGCTCATGACCGAGGGCATGGACAGGCAAGGTGAGATTCTCCTCGCATCCCTTCGGCCACCAGACTGCTTCGAACCCCTCTTCGATCAATCGTCGAAGATGGTTCGACGATTGAAAAAGCTGCTTGAGTCTGAATCATGCCAGTGGGATATTGAGATTCTGGACGATCTGAATACCGACATGTCCCATCTGAGCATCCTGAGATCATGTGCCAGGCTTCTGGAAGCCCATGCCAAAAGAGCCATGTCGATCAAGGATCCGAATGAGACCACCGAGTGCATCGAGCATGTGTACAGGCTGGTCAACCATGTAGGGCCTGACAGTCTGATCAGCTCGCTCATCAGTGTGAGTTTCCTGGATATGGGTGATGAACTGCTCGAAGAGGCGCAATCGAGGTCCCTGATTTCACAACAGGGTGCCGAGAAGATCCTTCGAGCCATTCGGGTTCTGGATCTCGAGGACCCCACTCGTTTCATCGAGGGCCTTCGATCCGAGCAGAGAATGACCCGGTCGATGATGCAGGAGGTGCTCGACCAGGTTTCGGAGGAGTACCAGATGGTCATCGAGAAGGAACTGGCCCGATACTGGGAGGCTGTATTCGAACTCTGGAGTCAGAGAGAGACGGAGTCCACAGCGAAGCGGATCCAGGAACTGGACGGTGCGATCGAGGCTGGTGAATACGGACAATTCGTGAAACTGATCGGCATATCCATGGAGACGGTCTTCAGTCGCATACTCGAGTCCAACAGGGCATTGGCAGACCGCATTTCCTCTCTGGAATCGACGGTCGCCGGAGATCCGGTTCAAGCCGAGATGACCAACGCGGCGGTGCTCTATGCGAGGGCGCTCGAGTTGATCCATACACATGATGATTGGCGCAGCGAGCTTGCAATCAGAGAACGTATATGGGGACTTCTCGATGCAGCCGCATCCATCGATGACTGTCGATTTCCCAACCCAGAAGATCTTTCCCTCGAGATAGAACAACGCATTCTGCTCTGGGCGGCGCCTGTCATACCGTGGTGGCTGTCCGGTTTGGATGCCGTCATCGGATCGCTGCTTGAGCATGATGACGCATCGACGCCCGAAGTCGATCTCGAAACTTCCGTGACCAATATCCAGATGGCTGCACGCATGGTGTCGCATCTATGCGCGGATCCGAACATCGCCTCGTCGATCGTGGCAGCCGGACGCACAGGACAGATTCTCGATCTGATCTCCTCCATGCTTGAGACGGGGATTCCCCCAGCGGATGCTCAAGGACTTCTGGAGTCGCTTCGAACGATTCCAACCAGTGATCCATTCGGCATTCGACAGGCAACGCAACGAACGGAAATGAGGCTCTCCATGCATCTGGAGGAACTGGCCAGGCAGGATGTGTTGTCGGAACAATCCATCACTCCAGATCCGATGGATCTGCTCTATGCGACGGCATGGATCAGGGATCTCCCGCCACCCTCCAACGAGGAGGCTGGATTCACGGTGGAATGCCAGTGGCCTGATGGAGCAGCCGCCGAGGCCTGTGCTCCACTGGTCCAGTCCGCCATCGAATCGGCAGCGAAGGATGGACGACAGGCCGCGGAGGCCTGGGAGATGGATGTACCCCTAGCGATCGATCGGACAATGGACATCTGTGAATTGGACATTGACGTCCTGATCGATGGGACGCGAGCAAGATTGCTCGGCGTGCGTCGTGAACTCAGAAACCGGATCCTTCAATCCTCGTCTACTGAATGAACCGAAAACTTCCGAAGTCGGGAATGAGTCCCATGCCACCTTCTTTGGGTGAATGCGGTGCCGGGTAGTACACCATCCATGCCTTGCCGATGAGCAGATCACCCGGCACGATGAAGGGCGAGTCGTCGATCTGTGCCGCCACATAGGGATGCGGCGATCCCCAGAGACGTCCATCGAGCGATCTTCCGGAATTGTCGCCCAGAACGAAGTATTGATCGTCCTTGAGCGTGATGACCGTATCTGGATGGGTTCCGGCAGCAGGCTTGTTCAATCTGACCGCTTCGCGATGTTCCTCCGCCGGCTCGTTCCAGACACGACTCATGCGTTGCAGCATGGTCGGGCGGTAGTACAGATCGCGGTCCATTCGGATTCTGGGGATCGACAATGGTGATCCTTCGAATGACCACCAGATTTTCGGTTTGGAAGGAAGACGATGGGCCAGAGTCGAGGCGGGTATTCCAGCCGCCTGTTGAGACGGGTTCGCCATTGTCCGCATCAGACGTTCATAGGGTGTCCAGTCGTACTCCAGCTGAGCCACGGGAACATCGTTGATTCGTAGCGTGAGTCTCTGGTCCGAATGGATGCACTCGAGCCGGAGTGGTCCACCTGCACGCAGTCCATCGAACGACTCGACGATCTCGACGATCTGATCCGGATCGGCGATCGGCCACATGGAAACGCCGGCAGAGGAGCCGTCCACATGGAATCTGAAACGATGGGACCGGACCTCCATCATCAACTCCGCCTTGAGGCTGGATTGATCAGGAACAAGTGTCGCATCGATCCGCAGATCACTGACGTTGTATCGTGGTCTCAATTCCGGTGACAGCATGTTGTACGCCGTCCAGTCATCTGGACCAGGTTGATCACTGTCCCAGATCAATCTGCTCGCATCGGCCGAGTCACAACGGAATCCGGCGTATCCGCCCCCACTCCAGTCGGCATCCGGCTCTCCCACCCAGGGAGATCCCTTCCAGCTTCTGCTGAGCTTGTCGGGCGCAACGGGCTCCGACTGCGTGTCGTGGACCTGCTGCCATACGCTGTTCTGCACGTGTCTTGGCTTGCGCGCAACGTGAAAACGTTCGTCTCCATCCTTCTGCGTGAAGACGTCGCCATCGACCAGCCAGATCGATTCCCCGGGTAGTCCGACGATCCGCTTGATGTAGTTCGCCGAGGGTCCGTATGGAATGGTTGGATTCTTGAATACGGCCACATCGAATCGGTCCGGCATGAAGAACGGATACAACGACTTGACCACGACGATTCGATCACCCATTCGTGTTCGAAGTCCAGTCTGATCCTCGATTCGATGGTCTCTTGAGATCTGCCAGTCCCGGAGTCGTGACGTATCCGGGCGAGTCTCCCCGAGACCGACGGTCGTCGTGGTCCCCGTCTGACTCGATTCAATCAACCAATGCTGTCCCAGCAAAGTGGGGGCCATGGAACCGGTTGGAATGACGAAGCTCTGAATGACGAAGCCCTGGAATATCAGCGCAAAACTGAACGCCACCAGTAATGACTGGGCCAACTCGATGATCTTGCCTGTTGACGTCGCGGATGTCTTCTGTTGCTTGCTCATGGGATATGCACCGGTGTTTCAATCCAATCGGCTGATTCATGCCTGTATGGACAGACATTGAAGGGCCGGAGGACCGATTCAGGAGTCACCACCACCCGACTGACCTGTGGAAGGACTTCCATCCCCACCGGTTTTCTTGCGTCGACGTCTGCGACGTCTCTTCTTCTTGGTATTGGGCTTGTCGGCATCATTGGATTGTGCCTTCGGCTCTGATTGAGTCGAATCAGATGCACCAGGGGTACCTGCCGCCTTGTTGCTCTTGCCACGACGCCGCTTGCGACGTTTCTTCTTGCCGTCGCCGGGTTTACCCGAGCCGGTTTTCCCCTGTCCACTGCGGGCACGAGCCACCGAGTCGTCCAGAAGCTTCTGTGCAGCGGCTTCCTTGGCTCTGGCCTGGGCCTCGAGTTCCGCCGGACTGGGGCAGGTGTCGGGATCCATGAGCTCTTCGAGTGGTATCGCGATCTCTTCGTTGTTGTGCTCGAGCTTGACCAGAACGAGCTGGGTGAGGATCTTCGAGTCGATGACGATACCGGGGCCCAGCTCCGTACCCACACGTGTCTTCCTGTGAGGCAGGTTGGACTTGAGTTCCTTGTAGGTCTGATCCTCGTATCGGAGGCAGCACATGAGCCGTCCACAACGCCCCGAGATCTTCAATGGATCCAGTGTCGCCTTCTGAACCTTGGCGGAACGCATGGAAACGGGCTTGAGGACCTTGAGGAAGTTCTTGCAGCAGCAGTGCTGACCACATTTCTCGTAGTCGGCGACCAACCGGGCCTCGTCACGGGCACCTACCTGCCGCATCTCGATTCTGGATCTGAAATCGGCAGCGAGATCGCGTACGAGTTCGCGAAAGTCAATCCTGTCCTCGGTCATGTAGAAGAACGTAAGGACCTCTTCTCCGAGTATGGGATCGGCGTCGATGATCTTCATGTCCATGTTGTAGTAGGCCGCCAGTTCCCGGGCACGAACGATGAACTCCGGCTTTCTCGCCATCAATCTGGAATTCGATGCCATGTCCTCGGCGGTCGCGACTCGGAGAACCCGACCCCTGTTGAAGAACGGGAAATCACGACCTCCGGAATTACTGATGTAGCTCCGCATCTCCTCGCGTGAGATGGACTTGCCACATCCTGAATTGTCGCAGGTCGTGGTGAGCATCTCCACGAGCTCAAGTCCTCGATGGGTTCGAGCGACCAGCTTGCTACCGCAGCCGGGCTTGAGCCCGCCTGCCTGCTGGTATTCACCAACCATATGCATCGCACCGAACTTGACGACGATCGTCTTTGGTGGCTCCAGAGCAGCATGCTGCTCCTCCAGCGTCATCGAATCTCGAAAAGTCGGGTCGGCTTCCTGCTCGAAAACCGGAAGTGGAACGATACTGCTCATGAAATGACCTGCTGAAGAATGGCCTCCACTCGAATCGAGATGGTGGCAACACATGACAAGATGTCACCAGGAGGTTTTTTTGGAACCAACACCCGCCTGGCCGAGTAGTGGCTTTGACACAGATCGAGCATTCATTGTAACTGGTTGCCTGATTTTCAGTCCGAAGAATCGTGTTCTTCGGGGCTGGTCTCGCCAAGATGGAACGATGAAACAATCCCGCCAAGGGTCTCGACGGCCTTCTCGAGGTTGGCCGAGGCCTTCACCAGTGATTCCGTTGTCCGAATGGTGCGGATCGTTCCCTCCTGGAGGCCTTCCATCGTCTCTGAAATCTCACTGGCTCCCTGAGCCTGGGAACGGACCCCGTCGCGAAGCTCATGGAATCTTTCGTTGCTGGCGGCCACCTGTTCGAGAATGGATCCCATGGATTGGGAAAGTCGGGCCACATCCATGACTATTCTCCGGACCTCCTCCGAGAACTTGCCCAGATCCCGGACCCCCTCGCCGATGGCGACCTCGACGTCACGGACACTCGACTCGATTTCCAATGTCGCAGATGCCGTTCGATCTGCGAGCCTTCGGATCTCGCGGGCAACCACGAGGAATCCTCTTCCGGCATCGCCAGCCTTCTCCGCCTCTATGGAAGCATTGACGGAAAGAAGATTCGTCTGATCCGCCACAGCGGTGATGGTCGAGACGATTCCGCTGATCCCGCTGGCTCGTTCCTTGATGGTGACCAATCGCCGGTCAGCCGTCTCGGTCGATGATTCCAGTCTTTCCATTGCCCCACGCATGCCCTCAAGCTCGCTCTGTCCCGTGGTCGCCAGTGTCGCCGTCTGGTCCGCGGCCTCCGTCACGGAAGCAACTGTCCTCGTGAGTTCTTCCGAAGTCGATGTGATTCGATCAACGACATCGCATATCTGACTCGTGGACTGCTCCAACGAGCCCGCGACCTGGACCTGCTCTTCCGTCGATGAGGACACCACTCCGGCAGCCTTGTCGATGGCACTGCCTGAATCGACCAGGTGGCCCACGAGCATTCGCAATCGATCACTCATCTGGCCCATGACTTTCAGAAGGACTCCTGTTTCATCAGAGCCTCGAACGACCATGTTCATTTCCGTCAAGTCCCCATCTGCGACGCGAGTCGCATACTCCATTGCATTCCGAACCCGCTTTGAAACCTTGATCGCAAGAATCGCCAGAAAGATGATGATGATTCCCAGACCAACGACGCCAATAAATATGCTTTCTATGATGAAGGCGATGATCGGAGCCATCACCGCTTCCTGAGTTCGGGCCAACACGACGGTCCAGTTGCCTGTTTTAACTGGAGCAGTCGCAAAGAACGTCTCCTTGCCATTGGTCGGATCGATCGCCTCGAGGACCTCGGCGCTCGTGGATAGAGTGACGACATCGAATATCGATTCGTATGGAGTCTCCTCGATGGCACGGGTCTTGAGCTGGCCGGTGATGTCCCTGTCGTCCAGACGAATCTCATCCGTGGAAGAAGCTATGAAATGCCCGTATGGACTCAGAAGAAATGCTTCAAGAGATCGATCGCCAATGAATTCACGAAGCTGCCGATCCTGATCATCCAACGCCCTTGAGACACCGGCCACACCGACGAATCGGCCCCCGATGAGAATGGATGTGGACATGTCGATCTGCAGACGACCATCATTGAGATACGGTTCACTGATGCACATCGAGTGATCGCCGGATCGCAACCAGCGATCTCGAGGTGCTGTGTAATAGGAACCGATACCGATCGACGGTGCCGACTCGAGTCTGATCGTATCACCCCGATCCGGATCGATGAACCAGTATGGCGCCAGACGATCCTCCCCCGAAATAGCCGCGTCGGGGATCATCTCCAGCTCTTCCTGCTCATGCGTATCCGGCTCGAAGGCCATGAAGACCGCCGTGATGGCCGCTTCTCTTTCGAGAATTGAACGGGAAAAATCAACAGACATCTGGCCATGATTGATCATTCCGGACGCCTGGGCATCGGCCAGGGCGAAAACGCTTTCACGTGCACTCTCGTTGACTTCCTGAATTTGCTCGGCAAGCAGCTCCGCCTGTGACTGAAGAGACTCCAGACTGACTCCCCGCAACGCATCGAACTCGTGCATCGCTTCGGTCCAGATGAGTACCGTCATGACAATGACGGTCGGCAGAAGACCTGCCAACAACATCCGGAACTTGAGACCCTTGAAGAGCGGCACTCCAGTATCGATGGACCCTGAAGAACTGTCCATCATTCTGTCTCCGGATTGGACCATTGCCCCCCCCAATCCTGATGCATGCCTTTCAGGTAATCTTCCCACTCGGCCCGGGTTCGATATTCAGGGAACGGCCGAGGCGGAACAAGCGAATCCGATTCCCAGACGATGTCGAAGAAACGAGCCGGAGTGATCTGACCGATACGAGTCCGCATCCAGGCATGTTGATTGTCCGGATCGATTTGAATGCGGCCTTCCGGCGCATCGAATTGACTGCTGGACAGTGCCTGCTTCACCATTTGCGGCTGGATACTGCCTGCTTTGTTTGCGGCATTCGCCCAGAGATGAACCGCATTCCAGGCCGATTGCATCGGATCGCTCAGAACTCGACGAGGGTGGTACCGCTCTCCGAATTTCCTGACGAAACGAAGATTATCTTCCCCTGGAATACTCTGGAAATAGTTCCAGGCTGCATAGTCTCCCACGACATGCTGGGACGAAAGACCCCGCAGCTCCGACTCGCTGATTGAGAATGACACCGTCGGCATCTCCTCGGAATCAATGCCCGCTTCTCTGAGTCCACGAAAGAATGTGACATTGGCGTCGCCATTGATCGTGCTCAGAATCACATCCGGCTGGGTCTTACTGGCTGCATCGATCAATCTGGTCGTTTCACGACTGCCAAGGCCGATGTACTCCTCACCGACGATTTCGCCTCCAGCCTGCTCGACATGATCTCGGATGATCGTGTTCGCGGAACGTGGAAAGACATAGTCGGAACCGACCAGCAGGAATCGCGTGGCGTTTAGATTGGACATCGCCCAGTCAATGGCGGGGATGATCTGCTGGTTGGGCGTGGCCCCCAGATAGACGATGTTGGGCGACTGTTCCAGACCTTCGTACTGGACTGGATAGAAGAGAAGCCCATTCCGTGATTCGATGACAGGGCGAACGGCCTTTCGAGAAGCGGAGGTCCAGCACCCGAAGATCACGGACACCTTTTCATCATCAAGCAGACGAGCAGCCCCCTGGGCGAACAGTTCCTCATTGGAACTGCCATCGATGATGATCGGCTTGAGAGGTCGGCCCAGTACACCACCGTTTTCATTGACATCCTCAATGGCCAGAATGGTCGCGTCTATGACGGATTTCTCGCTGATGGCCATCGGCCCGGTTCTGGAATGAAGAACACCGATCTTGATCGGCTTGATCTCCTCATGAGCATGGGCATCCGACCTCTTCTCGCAGGCCGTGATCGCGACCGTGAATGCCATGAGGACCAAAGCCAGGATTCTTGACGCTGCTGTCATGAACGGAATGGTAACAGGACTGCTTGGTGAATTGATGCTCATTGATCGCTAGACTGATCTGCATGGATATTGATGAAGCACGATCGATCATGCATGAATGGGTACAGAGCGAAGCCCTCCGCCAGCATATGGAATGCGTTGCCGCCTGCATGGGCTCCGCCGCCGATCTCCATGCACCCACGGAACGGTCGCGATGGGTCATCTGCGGACTTCTGCATGATTTCGACTATGAAAAGCATCCCACCGAGGAGGAGCACCCTTTCGTTGGTATCGAATATCTCAAAGGCCGTGGCGATGTTGATGAAGAGATCCTCGATGCCATCCTCGGGCATGCCACCTATTCAGGGACACCACGGTCGACTCCAATGGCAAGATATCTCTTTGCGGTGGATGAGCTAGCGGGCTTCATCGTCGCCTGCTGCAAGGTCCGCCCGAACGGCATCTCGGATCTGACACCCAAGAGTGTCAAGAAGAAGCTCAAGACATCTAACTTCGCAGCCGCCGTCAACAGGGACGACATCCGCAACGGTGTCGAGGAGTTGGAGTGCGATCTCACGGAGCACATTCAATTCTGCATCGATGCACTGGCCGCGGACGGTGAACGTCTGGGATTGTGAGTCGGTCTAGTCCTGCTGGACTTCACGGGGCGACATCGATCTGCTGAGCCATGTGGCCTGTACGGCGACATCCCGGGCGAACTGGTTCCAGTCGACACTCGGCTGAGTCGTCATCTCCCTGGCCTGAAGCGCGAGTTGCAGACCCCATTGAGTCCATTCCTCGTTCGTTCCACGACCAGTGGATTCGCCCAGTTTTCTGCTGAATTCCGTCCACTTCATGTCGTGGCCCTGCTTGGCCCGGACCATCGCCTGATCCGCCATTCGGTTGCCGAACGCGGGCCAGTTGTTCTTGCCCGAAAGCACATACTGAAGCAATTGCCCACCAGCCGATCGACCGAAGATCATCCAATCGTTGCTCGCATCGATCCCATTGGCCAGCGCGATGCCACCGAGCTTCCTTCCATACTCCTGCCAGTTGGATTCCGTGAATTCGAGAACCAGTGATTCCAATTCACTCTCAGGCACGGCATCACGCATCAACTTGACTCTCTCGCCTAGTTCGATGGCGGCATCGGTGAACATGATCATGACCGCAGCATCGAATCTCGTCCAATGACAGTAGTACTCCCCCATGCCCAGAAACGCCGCTTGCGAGGCTGGCCCATCATCGATCGTCTCGGGAGGTCCGACTGTGATGGAATCGGCATCGGTCGAACCCGTCGATGCGGATTGCAAGCCCAGGACCATGCCTAGAAAGACCGTTGACATGAGAATGATCGTCCATGATCTGTTCATTGGAAAACTCCTGTAAATCGATCGAGACCGGACATCGAATACCGGTGATGGCACAGCCCATCAGGCATCATGGGGCATCATGATCCCTCAGATCCTCTTCGTCCCAGATGGACTGGTCGATGCCATCCACGCCATCGGGCTTCGATTTGGATGCCATTCGTCCATCCTGCTTGAGCTTCTCGATCGTCTTTCTCTGCTTGCGCGAGAACAGAAGTCTGATCGGAACCTCCGAGAACGGCAGCTGCTCCCTCAGACGGTTCATCAGGTAGCGTTCATATCGACCTTCGAACAGATCGGGTTTGTTGACGACGAGTGCCAATGTCGGTGGTTGCACGTCGACCTGCGAGGCGTAGTACAGCTTGGCCTGCGAGCCCAGTCTTGAACTGGGGCCCCGCTTGGCGAGGATACCCTTGATGACCTCGTTGATCTGGGACGTGGATTCCCGATGACACGCCTGGGCATGGAGATTGAAGGCCATCGTGATCATGTCCTTGAGCCCCTCCCCTTCCTTGGCGCTCACCAGCACGATCGGCGCATAGTCCAGTCCCCTGAGTTCCTGGGTCAGATAGGTGGCGTATTCCTCCGCGGATGCATGTCCCTCCGCGAGATCCCACTTGTTCACGACCAGAACGACGGGCTTGAACTGTCTCTGCAGTTCCTGACCGAGCTTCTGATCGACCTGAGAGATCTCCGTGGTGGCGTCGATCAGGAAGAGTGCGACGTCTGCTCGACGAATGGACGTCAGCATCCGGCGATAGGCATAGAACTCGATATCGTCCGCGAAGCTCTTCTTTCGTCTCAATCCAGCCGTGTCGATGGCGGTGAACTCATGACCTTCCATCTTGAACTGCACATCGATGGCGTCCCGGGTCGTACCGGCTATCTCGGAGACGATGACCCGATCCTCACCTGTCAGGGAGTTGATCAGGGTGGACTTGCCGACATTGCGTCGACCAACGATCGCCAGCTTCATTTCCGTCTCGACAACGGGTTCCGCTTCCTTCTGATACGCACGATTCCAGAGTTCCTCGACGAGATCACGCATTCCATGCCCGCTTGTGGCCGATACGCACAATGGCTCTCCCAGGCCGAGACCCGAAAGCTCCATCGCATGGGGTTCCCAAGTGTCTCCATCGGTCTTGTTGGCAACGAGCAGGACCCGATGCGACTGGCCTCGGGTTCGAAGGATTTCCGCCACAGCCCGATCCAGCGGCAATGGCCCCGACTGGGCATCGCACACCATCATGATGATGGAGGATTGTTCGATGGCGACTGAAATCTGATCCTCGATATCCTCAGTCAGCCTGGAGAGGTCTTCACCGGCATCATCCAGCGTCCCATCGGCCGAATAGACTCCGTATCCGCCCGTATCGGTGATATCCACCAACCGGGATTCGGCCCCCTTGGGAGACTCCGTGGGCGGATCAAGCTCGAGCATGACACTGACACGGTCTCTGGTGACACCCGGAGTGGGGTCCACGATCGAGACTCGACGCTTGGCCAGTCTGTTCAAGAGGCTTGACTTGCCCACATTGGGCCGTCCGACGATGGCTACGGTTGGAATCGACATGTGCACAGTGTAGGTGCTGGGCAGGTACGGCATCATGCCCAGCTTGGTTACAATTCAAGGCAATGTCTACCAATGATCCAAATGGCCTGCTTCTGGTTGTCTCCGGCCCCTCGGGCGTGGGCAAGACCACCATTGTGCACCGGATGCAGAAGCGGCTTGGAGGCCGTTTCAGCGTATCGGCCACGACGCGTCCTCGATCCAAGGAGGAGAAGGACGGTGTCGACTACTACTTCGTCACACGACCCGAGTTTGATCGGATGCAACGAGGTGGTGAGTTTCTCGAATGGGCGGAGGTCTTCGGACGCCACGCCTACGGAACACCGAGAAGACCTGTTGAACAGTCCCTTGAACGCGGCGAGCTGATTATTCTCGATATCGATGTCCAGGGTGCTCGTCAGGTCAGACAAGCGATGCCTTCCGCATTCATGGTCTTCATTCTTCCACCTGATGAAGATGAACTGATGCGGCGTCTTCAGGCCAGAGGTCGTGATGATCAGGAAGCCATTGAACGGAGATTCGCGGAAGCCAAGCATGAGATACGACAGGCGACCGAAGTCAAGCTCTATGACGCCTTCGTCATCAATGACGATCTTGAACGAGCCGTGGAGGAGACGTGTCGAGTCGTGACCAACCGATGGCAGAACATCTCTGAATCGACATCGTCATCACAATGATCGCACCGCTTCTCCTGACGACCATCTACGCGCTTGGCGGCATCGACGCATCCGATCTGCGGGTATCCGGCAATCCACTTCTCCTGGCGCCGCGCGGTGGCGTGATGATGGTTCCGATCGAGCGACTCTCGACCGATGATGAGTGGTCTGAAGAGATCGTGGTGCAGCTGGTGCTGACATCGGGAAGAAGAGTGGATCTTGTTGGTCACGTTGCCTGGATGGAACCAGTCGTCCATGAAACAGGGTCCAGCTGGAGCCGTCCCCAATCCGCCATGACCATCCGCTCCATTCGAGTGAACGATCTCGAGGATCCGAGGGAACGCATGCGCACCGGAGCAGGACCTCAACTGCTGGTGCGACTTCCCGGAGATGGTTCAGGGAGCATGCGTATCGGGAAACGCGAGATTCCGCTGAAATGGCTCGATGTCCCCGACTCGATGCCGCCTATCAGCGTGGGAGGCACGGAACGATCCGGCTCGCTCGAGTTCATGGACGCCTATGACAGACCGTCCACGAAGCTTGCACTGGAATGGTGGCGGTGGGAACTGCTGGCTGAACGCCTGGGGCTGGAGCCCCCTGCGCGGACATTCGATTCGATCTACGAGCAGATGGCCGCAGATCATGTCGCATCGATCTGGCGGATCGCGATGACTCGTCTCAACAAGGCCAGTCGAGGCGTCGCGGCCAAGTGCCGGGATCTGCTGACGGAGACATGTACGGATGATGGTGTCTCGATCGCGGCATGGATCACCAATCCAGCGAGCATCAACAACCTGCTTCAGATCGTCCTTGGTTCAAAGGACGACGACGACGCGACGATGGCCAATGCCGCTCTGGGTTGGGCCGATGAGCAGATCAATCAGTTCACGTGGATTCAACAACCATATGGAACATCGGTGAACATCCAGATCGCCAATCCGGGACACGACAGAATCCTGACCGAACTGGTCTGGAGCAGTGGTGATGATGTGCCTCTCGGCATTCGCCTCGAACCACATGACGTGACGGGAGTGAATGTCGATCGAACACCCAACACGATGGCCGCCCCCTTCTCGAGAATGGATATCCTCAACATCGTCCTGAAGGATCATGTACAGAAATTCTCACTGGGCGACGATGTCATTCGAGCCAAGCCGCCGGGGCCGATCCTGGGGCCATTCGCTCCCGCATGGACACTCGGGAATGTTCGAACGAGAGAGACTCCGGAAACAGCACCTGATCGAGTCAGTTGGATTCAACTCAGAAGAATCAAGGATTCGTGGGAACTCTACATCGAATGTCTGACACCGGATATCGCCGATCAGCCGGACCAACCGTTGCCTGATCGGCTCGACGACCTGAATCGGATGAGAGGGATCGAAGCCGTGACCATATTGGTCGGCGCAAGTGGTTCCGATCGAGAGTGGCCTGAACATCGCATCGTCATCACCTCGGATGAATGGCGAACCTACTCCGGCTCTGATTCGAGCACGCTTGAAATCGGAATACGCCGACAGGATGACCGCTGGTTTGCCAACATGAGAATTCCGTCGTCATGGCTTTCGGATGGTCTGGAGGACCTGAAGATCGCCGCCATCCGAACACATGGTGGCGATGATTCGTTCGAAACGGCTCCGACACCATGTGTGCCATGGGATCTGGATCCCAAACCCGCCTACATCGATCTCGATGCATGGGACATGGACGACGAACCTTCGCTTCGCGGCGCACGCAACATCCGGTGATGTCGATATCTCTAGGAACCGAATTCCACTTCGGCAGGCAGCGTGTCGATGATGTTCTGCAGAACATCATCCGTGGAGATGCCCTCCGACTCGGCTTCGAAATTCAGGATGCAGCGATGTCTCATCGCTGGAAGCACGGCAGTCCGGATATCCTGATGCTCCAGTTGTGATCGACCGTCCCGATGAGCCCTGACCTTTCCAGCAAGTACCAGCGTCTGGGCAGCGCGTGGCGAGGCGCCCATGCGGAAGTATCGCTCGACCTGAGGATTGGCCAGAGGGCCGCCTGGATGAGTCGCCAGCACACAACGCACGGCGTAATCCTGAACCGACGCCGGAACGATCATCGATCGAATCGTTTTCTGATGCTCCAAGATGGTCTTGCCGTCGAGGACGCGCTCGATCGAGATGGCCTCGTTCGATGTCGTTCTATCGAGGATTTCACTCATCTGCTCACGAGTGGAGTAACCGACCACAAGCTTGAAGAAGAAACGGTCCAACTGCGCTTCCGGGAGTGGATAGGTGCCTTCCTGCTCGACCGGATTCTGGGTTGCCATGACGAAGAAGGGCTTATCGAGGAGATGGGTGTCCCCACCGACCGTCACGGACTTCTCCTGCATCGCTTCAAGCAACGAGGACTGGGTCTTCGGAGTAGCCCGATTGATCTCATCGGCCAGAACGATCTGGGAGAAGATCGGACCTTTTCGGAAGGTGAATTCCCTTCCTCCATCACCTTCCACGACGATGGTGGTACCGGTCACGTCCGCGGGCATCAGGTCAGGAGTGAACTGGATTCTCGAGAAGTCGAGATGCATCGCCTCGGACAGTGTTTTGACCAGAAGCGTCTTGCCCAGACCCGGTACGCCTTCAAGCAGGACATGTCCGCCGGAAAAGAGACACGTCAAGACACCTTCGACGACCTCGTCATGGCCGACGACCGCCTTGCCGATCTCGTTTCGAAGTCGATCCCAGTCGTCCTTGAAAGTCATGTTCACTGGCTCCAGCTGGAGAAGGGGGATTCAGAAGCGGACAGCACCCTGGAAGCCGATCACTGGTGCCGGCTTGTAGTTGTCGGCATAGACGTCCTGGGATGCCGCATTGGTGGATTTGATGCGTCCATAGACGGTGGCACCCGCATAGAAGGTCAGCGAGACATCTTCAGTGGGTTCCCATGAAAGATAGAACGTGAGTGGCAGCGTCTCGGTCGTGCCCACACCATTGGGAAGCGGACCTGAATCATCAAGCCTGAAACGTTCGTAATCGAAGACGGCCGCGATACCGACATCGAGATTCTCGTTGAGTTCGTAGACGAGTTCGGCACCGGACTGATTCGCCCAACCGGTGGTCAGACGCGTATCGAAACTCAGCCGGTCGGTGATCTGCCAGTCCACGATGATGATCGGATAGAACAGGGCATCGTCCTCGAGCTGGGAACGAATACCCACACCACCACCGAGTGTCAGATTCTCGGAGAAGGTGTAGGCGAAGGCGCCGACTCCCCCGCCGATCAATCCATCGTTCCAGTCGCCACCCTCCTCGACGGCCCACATGGCCTGACCACCACCGAGAACCATCCAGTTGTCGTCGATTCGCCAGTTGAAGCCGAGATTGATCTGGGCGGTGTTGATGTTGTTGAAGGGTGCGACGACATCCTGGAACGTCCAATGGTCGAGCTGATACCGCCAACCAAGCGACATGCTGAAGCCCTTGGCCACCGGGACAGTGACCTTGCCGTCGGTATGGAAACGGCCATGAGCCAGTCGTCCGCCTTCATCGAGGCTCGACTTGAACTGCCAGGTGTAGCCGGCATCAAAGGAGAGCGAGGTATTGAACTTCATCTCCGGTTCCTGTCCGAGACCCGCGGGAGCCACATCGACAGGTGGTGTCTGGCCATCGGCTTCCTGTTGCGCGATCGATGGGATGTCGTCCGTTGTCGAATCCTGAAAACTCAGAACCGGCAGCGCCATCACTGATGGATCTGCTCCAAGGACCAATGCACTGAACATGACTGAAAGCATGGGGATCACTCCTGTGTGACTAGGACGATAGCGGATAACACCCCGATCGTGCGGGGGCTTGAATAGCTGTGTTCTATTGAACGCCTGTTGATGCGAGAGAGGACTATTCCTCGGCCTTGGCGATCTGCCAGTACTCGAGTTCCACAGGTGCCTGACGACCGAAGATGGTGACCAGAACACGGACCAGGCCACGTTCCGGAAGTACCTCGTCGACCGTTCCTTCGTAGTTCTCGAAGGGGCCTTCCTTGATCGTGACGGAATCGCCGGGGGCGAATTCCATGCGAACAGTCGGCTCTTCCTCGGGCATCTTGGAATCGTGGAGCATCTTCTCCACTTCACCCGGTGACATCGGCGTGGGACGCCCAGCAGTACCGACGAAGTCGCCGACACCAGTGGTTTCCTTGATCAGGAAGAAGACATCCTGGGGAATACGACCATCCGGCTCCAGCCGCATCTCCACGAAGATGTAGCCGGGATACAGTTTGGTCTCGGTGATTCGTTGCTTGCCGCCCTTGAGTGTGCGGGTCTTCTCGGTCGGAACCATGATTCGGCCGACACGCTGTTCCAGACCTTCGATCTGGACCTTCTTCTGAAGCGTGTCTCGAACAGCATTCTCCTTGTTGGAGGCAACACGAAGAACAAACCAGTCCATCCCCTCGCGATACATGGGCATATCGACGGCTGGATCGAATGCCTCTGCCTCGGCATCGACATTGTCGACTTCCTGTGACGCTACGTCATTCGTAGCCGCCGTAGCCTCGGCCGCCGCATCGTGTGCGCCGTTCGAAACAGGCTCGTCATTGGTCACCATCTGGTTCTGCTCGGACATTCAATACTCTCCTCCGCAGGCGCAGGCAAGATAATCATGCCCCCCGCGATGCCGGTATCAGGACTGGAGAACGCCAGTCACCCTGAAGATCATGGCAAAGACGACATCAACGCCCCAACAGAACAACGCGACGATGAGAGTCAGTCCAATGACCGCCATCGTTGAACGTGTCAGTTCCGCCTTGCTGGACCAGTTGACCTTCTTCATCTCCCCTTCTGTGGACACAAGGAAATCGACCGTACCGGGTCGACGGCCGACGAGCCAGAATCCAAGCAGACCGAAGACCGTGATCACGACCAGCGCGGAACTGGCGCTCACGTAGATGGCGGGAAATCCGTAGTCGATGGTGTTCAACTGCGTTGCAAGCCACCACGCGCCCATGCCAACCACGAGTGCGTAGGCGATTGCCGTGCAAAGTCGGGTGTAGTATCCCTGACCTTTTTTATAGATGCCGATTGCCATCAAACCATTCCTTGTTCGTGAACCTTCACAGATGA
>MDTG01355036.1_pt1 | contig 17115 bp, 18 predicted proteins | sample 811421 | NCBI WGS metagenome assembly MDTG01 (sample SAMN05326645, study PRJNA326480) | marine metagenome | isolation source: seawater | place: Pacific Ocean: South East | collected 2011
ACTTATGGTTGTTACACTTATGGTTGTTACACTTATGGTTGTTACACTTATGGTTGTTACACTTATGGTTGTTACACTTATGGTTATTTTACTTAATACTTATGCCGGAGGACTTGAAGAACTACTCCTAACATTTGAAACACCATATTGATTCGCAGCACATTGTAATCCATTCCCTTCTTTACAAGTCGGGGGGGTTGAGTATAACCATTTTGCGAATGAACCTTGATCATTTGGAATTGACCCTCCCGGAACAGAATAAAATTGACGTTGTGAATTATTTTTTCCAAATATATCATTTACATCACGATATAAACCATCATTGAAATTCTTATCTATTTCCCGTTGTAATCCTTTATTATTATAAGATTCACAATTCTCTTTTGATGATTCTTCAGTTGGAGACCCAATTAATGGATTCATAAATGGATTTACCTTTGTAGGGACTCTACAATCTTCATTTAAAAAGTTAATCAATTTATTTGTATCTTCATCTGTAAATCCTTCTTTAGAATTCATCAAACTTATTCGAGATTGTTCAATTCCAATGGGTTTATAATACATACTAATAACATATGTTATCAACATCGTAACAATCGGGACATATAAACTAATAGTTTGTTTCCGGTTAACTACATACAACAATAATGAATAATATAAAGATAAGCGAACAACTGCGTTTAATTTCCGATTAACATCAAAATCACTTGACGGTATGATTTCAAACAAAAACTTTTTTTCATATAAAATTGACAAATCCTTAGTCCATAGTGGTGTAGTCATATTATTATACTATTATATTATTATTTATAAATTAAACTTGGTATAAATAAATAAATTTACGAATAAATAGATAAAAAAAAATGAATATATAAAAAATAAAGTTTTTAATCAACTTCAGGAGCATTACTATCAGGAGCATTACTATCAGGATTTGTTTTTTCAACAACAACTACTGATGAAGTATTTTTATTTCTTTTTCTTTTTTGTTTTTGTTTTTTTTTAGACATAGTCGTATTAGCAGGAGCAGGAGCTGTTGTAACAATTGATCTTGTATTATGGTCACAACAATCATCATTATGTTCGCAACAGTCTGGTGATGGGCCCATCATTCCACCCAATCCATTTTTAGATACTAATTCACCTTGCATATTTAATAATGTTGAAAATAAAGGATTCCCCTGCATACTACTACAAATATTTGTTGCCTCACTTAATAAGTCTTGCTGATCATTTTCTTGATTTAATGTTTCTGTGATTGTTTTAAAGATATTACTAAAAGTATCTCCTTGAAATAATTGTTCAATTCCTCCACCTCCATCAACCATTTCTTCAATATTTAAACTATCTGTTATATCCTTGGCAATTTTACCAATTTTCGTATTTTCAAATATTCCTTCTAATTCACCTAGTTCATTTGATGTTTCTTCTTCCTCTTCTTCTTGTTCTTCAATACTAACAGCATCATTTAATTTTCGCAATAATTTCATATCTTTTACAGTTTCTTTATCAGTCACTTTAACATTTTCTTCTAAACATTTTAAAACATCCTGAATTTTATGTGTTGATTGATTTGTAATTCTTACAATACAAAATGTTTGTAAATATTTCCAGATACTTTGTTTTGTTTTCTTAGATATTTTTGAATTCCACATCATTTTAAAAGAAATATTCTGAAGTAAAATTGGGTCTGTTTCAAATAAGTTTTCATCCTTTTCAGATAATTCAACTCTTATCTCATAAATATTCTCTAAAAATTCAGTAATTCGGGGATCTTCAGTAATATCTCCACTTAATATATCACCATATTGTTTTTCAATACGTGGTTTGTATTCTGGAAAAACTTCAATAATATCATTCAAAAAAGATACGAAAATAGACGATACGTGGCTCATTATATTATTATCTAGTAAATTTATTTTATATTTTTTACAGACGCAAATCTTAAATAAGTTTATCTTCTTCCATTATCAATATTCTGTCTTTCTTGCATAATCCTTTCATAATCGCTGTCAAATTGTTGAGACCGTTTATCTTTCGGAAGATAATCTTGTTCATTATCTCTTGAAAAATTAGGTCCTGAAGGAACACTCTCCATTTTTTGAATTGGTTCATACATTAATGTTAAATCTTCATTGGAACTATCATCCAAAGAAGAAAATGCTAAACATGATCCTCCTCCACAATATCCATCAAGTTCTTGAATATCTCCACCTTGTTGCATAGCTTCTTGACGACTACCAGGATGTTGTTGCTGCTGCCCCATCTGTTGCTGCTGTGGCATCTGTTGCTGCCCCATCTGCTGTTGTTGCTGAGGCATCTGCTGCTGCTGCCCCATCTGTTGCTGCTGTGGCATCTGTTGTTGTTGCTGTGGCATCTGTTGTTGCTGCTGTTGTTGTTGCTGTTGTTGTTGCTGAGGCATCTGTTGCTGCTGCTGTTGTTGTTGCTGCTTTTGTTGCTGTTGTTTTTTTGTATCTTCTAAAAACTTGAAAATCTTTTCTCCGGGCCAAATGCTATCACCTACTATTAAAGAAGGAACACTTTTAATATAATCAGGGAATGGATTATCATCAATGGATATTATTTTCAAAGAACCGCGGAGGTCTTCACGATGTTTTAATTCAAGCAATAATCTACGACAAAATTTACACTTTTTACTTATATATAAATCCGATTTATTCATTATAACCTACTAAAAAAATAAATATCATTTTTAAACATAATATTTATTTAAAATTTGATACTTATATATATTTTATAAACAATAATATAAGTAAATATGAGTATTACCATTGATAATATCCAAAGATCTTCTTCCAACTCAGTTACCTTTGATATTCACGGAACACCTGAAAATGGTTTTGATAAAAGTCAAGTGAATGCTATTCGAAGAACACTATTATCAAGTATTCCATCCGTTGGATTTTCATTAGAGGGAGATAAAACAAATCTTACAATGATACGGAATGATTCTTCTTTACATAATGAATTTATTTTGAATCGTATTGCTTTAGTCCCCTTATATATTAATCCAGAAACATATCAAAAACAATATTTATTCTATTTAAATGTTCAGTCCACTGATAAAGAATCTGTTACAACCATTACAATGAATGACTTTTCTATCTATCCTATTAAAGATGGAGTTAATGTTGAAGAATTAAATCCAATTCCATCAAAAGATAATTATCAAATGAATAATCCTTTATCACAAGAAGAAAAAGATAAAATTTTAAGACCATTTATCATAAATGATACCAAAAATTATTGTATTTTAACTGAACTTAAAAAAAGTTCTGATAAAAACAGCTTACATATCGAAGCATATGGTGTTCCAGACATCGGTCACGCTTATGAAAATTCAAGATGGTGTGCTGTTTCACAAGCTTCTTATATGTTTAAAAAAGATGAAGAACAATTTAAAAAGGTCTTACAAGATAAAATTGCTGTGAAAGGTATTCAAAATGAAAGTAAAGATGTGAAAAAACGATTCGCAGAAGAATTATTTATTAAAGAATCTGAAAGATACTTTCTTCGTGATAATTTCGCCGAACCCTATCATTATGAAATGACAATTCAATCCACTCATTATATGAGTTCCGAAGAATTATTTGTCAAAGCAAATGATATTATTCGCGACCAAATTAATGATTTCAAAAAAACAATCCCTTCTTTATTCTCAGGAAATGAAACCATGAGTATCCAAAAAACAAAAGAAAATGTATATGTCATTACCTGTCACGGATATGACCATACTGTTAGTAATTTACTACAATCTTATATTTCACGATATATGATTGATAATGATTCAGAATTTGCCGTTTGTGGTTATAAGAAAGTTCATCCTTTACAAGACATTATTGAATTTACATTATCTTTCAATACATCCAATAAAATATTCTCTGCTTCTGAAGCTCAAAAAAATAACGCTATTATTAAATTATTCGATGAATCTTGTTCCTCACTATTACTAACCTTTACCTCTATCATAGATAAAGCTTCCTCAACTTTACTTTAATAATTACCTAGTTAAGATTCATATGATTACTTATAAATACTATTTTTTTACAAGGTAACTTATGCATATATTCAGATACCTTTTGAAACGATATTTTTTCTTTTGTTTCTAAATAACCCTTATGTAATTCATAAATAAGTGGTCGTAATGAATATTCAATGTCTTTAGTAGATTTTTCTTTTCTAATAAAAATAGATACATACTCATCATACAATTGTTGCTTAATACTATTAAATATTTCACGATACTCATTAAATTCAATTGTATCTTCCGGAAAATATTGAAAATATTCTTTTAATAATCCTTTTTGTCGTAATTCAATATAATTCATAAACTTATTGTTATTATTCATCTTTAATGATAAAGCATACTCATAATTTGGATTTATCCATGAATATCTTTCCCCACCCTGTTTTATCATAAATCCTTTGATTGAAAAATATAAGTTTTCAGGTTGATAATTATGAAGATAATCTTGTGTAATATGCATTGTATCATATATCCCCTCAAGTTCTTCACATTGAACTCTTTCACAACCTGTTTCTCCAACCTTATGCTGTTCTACTAAATAAACACGGTTTCCTCCATTTGTTGGTGATACAATCCTATTATTCTTATGAATTAATACAAAAGAATAACAATGATCTTTTTGTAAAGAGTCATAAAAATCTTTTGGTACAGTTTCGTGAAACATCTTTGAAAAAGACATTTTTCCATCCCACGAATTATTTGCCCCAATTGAACTCCTTGTACTTACATACCACGTCCCTTCGTGGAAAAATACATTCATCATAGTCCCTTCAATATAAATTTCAAAATCTTGACTTTGAAATCCATCTTGTAAAAACCATTCCATTTCTTTTTGAATTGATTTTACCGGTGGAACACAAATAACTTTATTTGTTGCTGTATTAACAATTAATCCACGACACTCCCTCATCCAAGGATGTGATTCAAAATCATATTCTTTATTAGGATGATATTTAATCAATGCTAAATGTTTTTGTGAATGCTTTTGAACATATATATTATGTTTTTTACACTCAGTAAGATAATCACTATTATTATCAATAAATTTTTGAAACTCCATAGTAGATATATATTAATCTATCATATCTTTTAAATAATATTTATGTCTAAGAATAATTATTAATATTTACTATTATATATAATGGATAATTTACCTGAAGAACCTGATAATATATTTGAAGAAGGTTCCGACCCTGATTTTATACAAGATACAGAGAATAACCCACAATCCCCTGAGGATAATTCACTACCTATTATTCGTTATGATAAAACAATTAATACAGATGACACATTTATCTGTGTTTATTCAACAGACCCCGACCAATTCCAAGATTTTATTGGAACTATTATTGAATCCCCTGATAATGATTCACAAGAAAATGTCTTTATCATACAAGATGAAAATGAAAATACATACACACTTTTATTAGATGAAAACAAAAATGTTCAAGTCCAAACAGAACTTGGATCTTATCCTATGATTGACTTTGAAAAGGTTGAAGAATTTTCAATGGATTCTTTGAATGAAATTGAATTTTCTTTAACAAAAGAATTGTATCAAGATGTATCCATTGTTATGGATGAAGTGTCTTTTAAAAAATATTCATTATACGAACAAAAAGAAGATCTAATTACAGAATTAATCGCAGAATTCAAAGCCTTTGGTAATGATTACTTGATATCTCATATAACAGACATTACTAATAATTTTGTTGATATGATTCATACAGATATTAAACAGAGTCATAAAGACTTTTCTGATATTTTACCGTTTATCAAAGATATGATTCATACTAATAAAGTTGATATACCTTCTTGGATTATACCTATTGTTGATAATAAGAAAATAATCTATTTAGAAGACGATGAAACAAGAGATGATTTCAATGATGTAGTTTATAAAGACTTTGAAACATCTTTACAAGAAAAGTTACAAATATACAATCATGAAGACAATCGTGATGTAGATTATAAACAACTTTTGAATCATTTACATACTTATTCCCAATCATTTGAAAATAATACTCGTCAAACCTATAACTATACAGGGATGTATATGAGAGCGTGTAATTCTGAATCACCCTGTCACGGCTTATTTAAAGTCTATGATCTCGAATTATGTAAGACAAAATCAGCTTTTTTCATACCCACTTTTATTAATAATGAAAGCAGTTATGAAATGATTACTCCTCCAGAAAAAGTAAGTATGATTGGTCTTCAAATGTTTCCAAATACATTTAGTGATTTATCTTTAAAACACAATATGCTACCATTATATGATTTGTATCATTTAAAATATTCGGTGGTTTTTCCTTATAAACAGCGACTTTCAAAACAACCAATCCCTCATATTGTAAATGATATATTACCTCCTACAACAGATATTTCTTGGAAACAAGATGTTCATTCATATATGTTTGAAGAAGAAATTCCGGAAGATCAAATGGGAAATATTTTGAAAAAACATTTACCCACACAATTAGAAATTATTCAAAGTATTCCTGAATCTATTACAAAATATATTTATAGTTATTATGATTTTCATATCATATTTTCTCATTTTAAATTATCATATGATACATTGGGTAGTGAATCAAGAGACTACATTCATAATTTAGTAGATACAAATTGCAAACGCTTTGCTAAAGAATACTCAAAAATAACTAAAAAGTTACAACCTCAAGAAATAAATAATGAAGGGAGTGTATTAACTATTTCAGATAAAATTAAATTAAGTTGGGATTATATTTCAAGTATATTAATCATCCCCTACAAAAATAATCTGCTCTCTAAATTTATTAATAAATATTCAAGGGAACCGACTGATGTAGAAGATAAAAATTATTTATATGAAGTTTCTTCTGATAATAAACTATTGTGTAAACATTATTTATATAGCTCAAAATCTCATAATGATACAAATATGTTTCATTCTTTAAAATCTATCTTTGGAACTCCTCCTCAAGAAGGATGTATTTTTTGCAATATTTGTGGAGAATTTATATGTCCCGAAGATTTTTCCTTATTTGAAGGATTTTCAGATGGAGGAGAAAACGTGATTCAAAGTCGTGAAGTTATAGAAACAAATACAGAATTAGAAGAATATACCCACGAACAACTTATGATTAAAGAACATATAACAAAACTATCTTCTATCTTAGGATGTAAACTTCATCCATTAGATGAAAAACATATTCTTGATTTTTTTGATACATATTCTCATTCTGAATTATTAAATTATCGGTATCGTGGAGTAAATATTCAAGAAAAACATCCCTTATTCCAAGAAATCACTGCAAATTCAAACATATCTCAACGAGAGAAAAAGAAACTAACCAATGATGTTAAAGAATATTTAGAAAATTGTAATTATTTCATTATTCTCATCTATCTACAATTATTTTATATTCAAACATCATTAAGTCCTTATCACCCACATATCAAATCAACGTTACCTTTATGGAAAGCATTTGGTGAAAACGATTCTTGGGAAACTATTAAACATAAGTTTGAATCCTATATACCCATTTCGACAATTGATAGACTTCTTCAAATATTTTCGACTATCAAATCATCCAAAGATCCTTTTCTTCAAAATATCACACGATTTTTATCTGAATCATCCAGGTATGAACAATTACCTTCTTTTTCAGAACAATTTTATCGTTTATCATCATTCGTATTTAAACATTCCAAAATTATAGAACAATTCAAAAACTATATCTTACGAACAAATAATGATGCTGAATTTATAAAAGATGAATGGCCTTCTTTTAAACCTTCTTCAAATAATCCATTAGTAAATAATATTAAAGACAAAGTTCAACAACAACTGAGTGATGATTCTTTACAACCCTTTTTACTCAAACAAAAATCATCTTATGCTTATGAAAATATTCATTCAATTAAATCGATTAAAACTGCTTCAACAACTCCCGAGTATGTTTCCTTAGGAATTCCTTTTTCTGAAATTATGAAAAATGAATCGTATCAACGACTCTTTGATTTTTCCTTACATTTACACGGAACAAATCAATCAATTCAAAGAATTGATTTACTTATTCAACGATTTTTAGATACTGTTTCCATTTCCAGTGAAATAGAACCTTTACTGGTTAAAGCAGGTTGGAACCCAAGTACAAAAACAATAGATACTATTAATTATTCATCTTTACGTGAAGTTTTTACCAAAGATATTGTTGAGTTATTCAAAAATAAAACACCTGAAGAAATAAATGTCATAGATACATATGTTCATATACATACCAATAATTGGAAAGGTATTATGTTGAATGGACATTCAAAACGTAATTATATATTAACAGCATCAACTATCTATCCTACTCAGGATATTTCAGAGATACTTGAAGAAAATCCACAAATGATAGAATTATTATATTCTAAATATTGTTTTGATGAAAATAATGAGATTGAAGAAACTCAAGATACCCAAGAATTTATGAAACATTTATTTTTAAATGATCAAGGAATTAATTATGTTGATAATTGTCTTCAAAAAATCCCTATGAATGCCGAATCATTCCAAAATATCTTACTTTACAAACGTTCTCAAAAAATGATTCCTGAGATAATCCACGATGAATTTAATTCAGATTCACATATACTTGATAGATTACTTGATTTTCTTGATAATAATAATTTCACTGATTTTACAGGTGAATTATCATATCCTATCTTTAATCAATTACGAGAAATTCTACAAGGTGAAGAATTATTACAAGGTGATATGAATGCCACCAATCAATTTGCAACTATATTCTCTCAAATGTTGGGATACAAAGAAGAAGTTTTACAAAATATTCAATCCTTTTTTGTTCAATCTAAAAATGAATCTATATTTCCACCCAATCAAATACGTAGATTTTCGTTGTCATTTGGAAGAACGTTTGCGAGTTTTACTAATATTATGCGTTCTTTTATAGAAGATTCAAAACATTTGGACAATGTTGTTAAGACCAGTTATTATATTATCGGACGATTATCACACTCCCCCAAAGATGTAGGAACTATTTTACACGATTCTATTCCGAACCAATGGAAACAAACGGATACAAATATTGAACACGTAAAACGATTTATTAATGAAAATGAATTTTTACTTCATGATAATGTATATTTCCCGTTTGATAAAAAAACATATCACGGGTTCAACACATATAAAAAAGAAACTATTTATTCTACTTATTTCACTGCTTTACGAAACTATATACAACCCTTTATAGATATTGATACATTACTTGCGGATGATAATTCTCCATTCACAAATGAATACCGAAATATATTCTTACAATTCTTGTGTTTAGTATTTTTCCAAAGAATCATTACCTTTATTGAAGAATTAAATGATGATGAATCGATTATTACACGCAATACAAATGAACTTTTTGAAAGCTTAGAAGAAAATACACGATTAACAAATAAAGAAACGATTCAATTATTATCAAGATTTATGTTAGATTTATGTATTCATCATATAGAAGAATTCAAAGATCCAAATTGGATTCAACAAAGTAATTATATTTCTGAAAATCTTGTGAAACAAAAAGAACGTGAAAAACAAAATTTAGATGAATCTTTGGGACAAAAAACAGATGACCAACGTTTAGTATCGGTTCATCTTCAAAATGCCGGTTTAGAAAATTGGCACGGTTCATCGGGAGACCATAATCTGGAATATTCCCAAAGTGAAACTTATTCTGAAAAAACATATCAAAATAGAATCGCAGCCGCAAAACATTTATTCAATATCGATGAAGATACATTTGGAGAAGTTGAAGAAAATGATATTCTACAAGAAGAAGAAGGATATAATCAAATTGATGGAGATATGGAAGATAGAGATGTTGATGATGATGATGGTGTTGGTGACCAAAGTTTATAGAATAACACATAGTAAATAGAATAACACATAGTAAATAGAATAACACATAGTAAATAAAATAACATATAATAGTATATGAAGACTGATTATATTCTCTTATTTTTTACATTACTATATTTCGTATTACGTATGTGTCCATTATATGAAGGATTTATTCCAACAAAAATGGATGTATCAAACTTACAACCGGATAATCGTCAATTTAAAGTAATGGGACAAAATAATTATAAACAAACTAATAATCCTATTAAAAATCCTTATTCTGGATTTTATACAAGTCTTTTAAAAGTAACTGGAAATAAACGTTCTTCTAATAATTATAAAACACCTTTAACCGAAGAAAAAGAGAAAGATGAACCTTACAATTATTTTAACAATAATAATGTCATTGAACACGATAATAATCGTTGGAATCCATTAGTTGATCCATTTTCAACATATGCTCATCCGGTTCATCAGTATGGAATTTTATATCCTGTGGAACAACAAGGAACCTTTTTAGAAGAATATGATAAACATATTCATGAAATCTTAAAAAGAAAACAAATAGAAGAAGTTATTACAATGTAATATGTTTCGGAAAACTTGCTTCTATCATTGAAAAGAAAATACATATTCCATAAAATTCTAAGACATCTTTTTTTGAATGTAAATAATGAGGAGAACATGTTTCTTTTTTATGTTTAAAATGAATATCATATAATTCCCGAGTTAATGTTGGACCCACATACCAATCTGACATAGATAGATAAGATTCTGATAAACCACTTAGTAATCGTTCATAAGCATCTTTCATAAATAAATAGTCTTTTTCATCTTTTTCTTTTTTTATACTTGATTCTAGTTGATGAATCGATGTATCTGCTTGTAATTCATCAGATACACCTGAGAGTTTTTTAAAAAGAGCATCACTATTCCATTCCATATAATGAAAATTATATATAAACTATAATATTATATTTTTATTCTCTAAGCGAACAGAAACATATGTTACGTTTTACTTGATATGCGTTATATATAAAAAATATATTTCCTTCTTTTGAATAAATGCCTCTAAAAAATCTTATCCGTGTAACTCCTGAAAACATTCATGAAATCATTCCAGCTTACATTAATGACCACCAAATTATCATTGCTACCTTTGAAGGTATGATGGAAGTAATTCTTCAAATGATTCGTGATAAACATTTGTTTGTTATGAACCGCGATATTCTTCGTGAGTGTATGATTGATTTAACTTATATGTGTTGTCCGGGTGATGATGTTAATAAAGACCGCATTATGGCTATTTTAGAACCCGATGATTCAGATTCGGATGATGAAGAAGTCCTAGATATCCCTCCCATTGAATAAATTTGAAACACTTATTTTATAAATGTTATCAAACTATCATACTATCACTAATCCTAAATCCAACGAAATAAAAACCACTACAAACCACTACAAACCACTACAAAACTCTTTATAAAATGACTATCACTACATCTATTGAAGAGTTTGGTTTCCGTGCTCGTGCGATGCTGGATGCTGAACCTGAACCTATTGAAGAACCTGAACCTGAAGAACCTGAACCTATTGAAGAACCCGAATATAAAAAAGATTTTAAGAAATGGGTTAATAGCATTGACGACTTATTTATGTTCTCCCAAATTCCGTGGGAAGAAATGATAACAGATTGGAAGAAAACTTGGAATGAAGAAGAATGGAAAGAACAATTTAATAAATGTCATAGTGATGGAGATATTCAAAAACTCACCGAAAAACTTTTAAAAGAACTTCATCCTAATCATATTCAAACATTAAAAGAAGAATTAAAAGATCAGAAAAAACGCCCAGGAGAACTATAAAATTAAGTGATATAATTAATACTCTTCAAATACTCAAATTTTGCAGGATACTTTTCAATAAAACCAGCGCATCTTGGATGGGGAGGTGGAGTGCGGAACGACGAAAGACCACCCTCCCATTGAATAAATTTGAAACATTTATTTTATAAACATTATCAAACTATCATACTATCACTAATCTTAAATCCAACGAAATAAAAACCACTACAAACCACTTTATAAAATGACTATCGCAATGTTGCCATCTTTGCCTTCTTTGGAAGAAGTTCCTTTGCATTTGAAGAATAAGACTTCTTTGGATCAACTTTATTCGTGCTCGACCTGCGCGGTGGCGGTCCAGTATTGCGTTTTACGACCGAAAACGAAAAACTATCGTTAACTTTGGAAGTTCCCGAGCTTGTGGGAACAATCATAATAAAATATCAATTCATGCTGAACAACGAGCTATTGAGTGGTGTCGAACAAATGATATTAAACAAAAATATGAAATTTACATTTGGAGATATTCAAAAGCAGGAAGTATTAAATCAGCTCATTGTTGTCATTCTTGTTCAAAATTAGCTCACAAATATCATTTTCAAAATAGAATCTTTACTTTTGAAAATACAAAAAAAGAATCTGCTTTTGTAACAAATCCTGAAATATCATTGGGATTCAAAATAAAACATAATCAATTTTAAGTGATCATTAATATTTTTTTTATAAATTTGAATTATCCTTTATATATGATTCAATATAAATCGATATAATCATATTTTGTGATGGATGAATTGCGTGTTTCAACCATTACGGCTATATTAAAGTTGTCTTCTTTATTAGATTTGGAAAAAATATATTATGAAGTCCCTATTTCAAAAACATACATTCCTTTCATTGAATATGGTGCTGATAATGAACCTCGTGGATATTCGAAAAAACTATTTACGAAAAAAAGAAAAAATAAAAAGAAAAAAATATTTTACAATCAAGCAACTATACACGTAATTCATGATAAGAAAATTATGAATGTTAAGTTATTTAATAATGGGAAAATTCAAATCACTGGTTTAAAAAAACCAACTCAAGGGATTGATTTAATCAATACATTATTAGATTATTTCAAAGATATTGATATGATAGATAATGGTCTTCATATTGTGACACACGAATTAGTTTTAATTAATAGTGATTTTTCAATGGGATATGAAATTAATCGTATGAGACTTCATCGTGAAATTATTAATTCAGGGATGTATTCATCATTTGAACCCTGTATTTATCCAGGTGTAAATATTAAATATTATGTAAATACAGGAAATTGTAATGGTATTTGTCAATGTTCAAAGATGTGTGATGGAAAGGGGAAAGCCAACGGAGATGGTGATTGTAAAAAAGTAACTATAGCTGTGTTTAAAAGTGGTAAAATTATAATCACAGGTGCTCAAAACTATAAACAATTAGAAACATCTCATCAATTTATTAAATCCTTTATTAATTCCAAACAACAATATTATCTATTAAACTTGTAAATTTTATATAATATAATAGTATATAAATAATAATATGAACCATTATTTTTTTAAATTATTATTAATTGCTATCTTAGTATCCATAACATTTATTCTTTTTTACAAAACGGATAAAAATATAACTATCAAGATTCCAGCATATACACTCTTTAAACCGATACCTAAAGAACCTGTTCCAGAAAAAAAAGAAGAAAAACTAGTAGAACCTAAAAAAGAAAGAACTCCTGTTACAAATGTATTTGTAAATCTGGAGAAAATAGCAAATGCTGAAAAAGTAACTCTGGAAAATGTGACAGAACGATTTATAATGAACCGAGATATTATCGATAAAGAATTAGAAATGAAAACAATTGATATGCTTACGAAAATTATCAATAATCTAGGATTTATTGATAATTATCATATTCAAGAAATTGATAATATGTTTGTTATGAAAGACGATAATAAAAACTTCAGAAACATTATTATGTTTACAATGTATGATACATATAATTATTATACTATGAAATTAATGATAGATATAATATATTTAGATAATGTTTATATCATTAATTACATTAATATTAATCCTAGTTCTGTAAATAATATTATGAACCAATACGATATGGTTTGGAATAATCAAGGTATATTATCAAATTACAATATGTTTGATGAAAACATTGATGTTCGTATGGATCAATACTATAAAGACAATTTCAAACTAATAAATATAGACCCAGTTTATTTCCACGATACACAAGTAGCAAATGCTTTCACCATTAAAGAACACACTTTACACTATTATCCTGCGAATGTACCCTTAACGGACTCACCTATGTTTTGTAATCATAGCAGTCCTTCGTGGAATAAAGATTCACTTTTAGATGTCCCGCGTTCAGGTGATTGCGTTGCTACATTGACCGCTTCAACACCCTATCCCAATTATCCATACAATAGTCCAGCAAGTATTAAATCAAGAGTTGATGCTAATAAATATGATTGGTTATATAAACCTGAAAGAGGAAATCTATCCTCTGCTGGAAATCATTTATAAAGTCATATCAATATAAATAAATATTTGTTATAAATATAATGAAAGGAAAACAATTATATGATATGAAATCAATGTGTAATGAACTATGTTCAATGTGTCATAACACCAAAAATAGAGTTATTGAAAAAATGTGTGAATGTGAAAAAGACAAATGCGTATTACTTGGGAAATATATGAAATGTTTATTAACTATGGAACAACTATGTCAATATATTTGTACGTGTTGCTGTGAAGAAGAAGCTATTTCATCAAATACAATGGCTGAAATGAAAGCCAAATGTAAAGTATTAAGTAAACTTTGTACAGACTTATCCAAATCATTAACTAAAGAACAAAGTGAATATGTTCATTGTGATAAAATGAAACAACATTGTCAAAAAATCAGTTCATTTAAGTCGTCCTCATCTACCAAAAAAACTATAAGAACTACTAGAAGAAAATCTTCTCGTAGAACAAGAAGAAAGTAAGGAACTTATATTAATAATCTTTTTTTTAACTTCTATTATTATATATACTATGAAAGACTGTTGTAATCATAGTTTACGCTCTAAAAAATGTATGCGAAGAAAAGATAAACAAGTATTCACATTACCACGGAAATATTCTAAGAAACAATGCAAACGTCCCAAAGGATTTAGTAAAAAAAGTAGTTGTGCCCCCTATCTAGGTTGTGAAATTGGAGGAACTACAAAACGAAAATCAAAACGAAAATCAAAACGAAGATCACAACGAAAAGATTTTTTATATAATCCAGATGATCCCAAAAAATCATTTGATGTTTATATTGACAAAAATCCGAAAGATACGATTTCTATAAAATATAAAACAGTTGAAGATGTTCAAAAAACGATCCGTAAATTAGAAAGATTATACAAACAAGGTAAATACCCTCATAAACGCATTTGGCAAGTTGCTATGATTATGAAAGTTAGATTAGAAGTTTTCAAAAAAAAGAATAAAAAAACAAAACAATATCAACTCGCAAAACGATATTTTAAACATGTTAGTAAAAGAACATCCATTCAAGGTGAAAAAAATAGAAAACAATTTACATTCAAAATATAAAAATAAAATATGTTTAATATATATAAAAATATGTCACTTGATTCGGATGATAGTAAAGTTGTTTCAGTTTTAAATCATGGTTCTTTTTTAGATAATATTGCTTCTGTTGTGTCTCAAACAGTCGAAGGATTTTCTGGCGGTGGTGTTGAAGGACATCACACATATGACAGAAATATGCTTATTTTCGTAATTTTAATGAAATTACTTTTATTATTCATCGTATCTAACTTCTTATGGCCGCGGGTTATGCCCAAGCTATTCACGAATGTTACTAAGAACCCTGAATTTGTAAGCATTATTGGATTATCTGTCATCGTTTCCTTAATTAGAGCGTAAATATAGCCTATTCTTTTATGAATTATTTGTTTTCTTTTTTTGTTGTAAATGTATTTTACAATATTCATATCCTAATTGACATCCTCGGGTACATTGTTGCCCTTTATTTTTCCCTTTTGTTAATAATTGTTGGCATTTTACGAGAGGTTGTTCATCTGTATCTTCGTGTATCCAATGTATTTTTTTCTTTAGTCCATTAACAACAGGAAGCTTATTTGATACTCTACAATAAGGACATTCTGTATGCTTCATATTTTTAAAAGTTAATAATAAACATTGATAATGAAATTCATGACCGCAAGGTTGCTTATGAGAATATTCAGAAGATAATAAATCACCACATATAGAACAACAAGTTTCCATAACTATTTAAATGTTTTATACTATATCTAAGTGAAAGCACTTCTTAAATGATTTTAGATAAATCTATAAATATAAATGATTTTACATCGAAAAAACCACATTATTATTCTGAAACACTCCAATTTATTCCCATCTTTTATAAAAAAGAACCTTTTAAAATACAAACACCTCCTTTATATATTCCATTTGGGATACAAACATCCATTCATAATTCAACAAAACAACACTTGGATCTATCCTTTCAAAATTATGAAACAAACGACGCTATCATTTCATTTTTAACCAATAAATTACATCCTTGTTTTACATTTATAAATGATAAATATAAAGAAAAATATAAGGTAACTCCTTTTATTAAAGAGAGTCGTTATTCACAATGGATGCGTTTTAAAATAAATACTTCTACTTGTTTGTATTTTAATCAGGAAAAACAACAAATTGATTTTTTCCCATCCAAATGTTTTGGAACGTTTATTATTTATCTATCTGGATGTTGGATTCAAAACAATAATCTTTTTTTTCATTGGTCTATTCTTCAAGCAAAATTAATTCTTCCTATTTATTTAACAAATTATTCTTTTATTGATGATGAGATTGATACTAAAAAGAAAATACCTGTGGCACCACCGCTACCACCACCACCACCACCACCCATAGATAAATATAAGAAAATGATACAAATTGGAGTGTCTAAACAAGCAGTTGAACAAAAAAAACAAATTGACCGTATGCAAGCTTCTTCACGTATTCAAGCATCAGATCTTCAAAATGTTATTTTGAAAAAAACCAAAAAAGATATATCCTTAAAAGAGACTTCAATAAATAATGATGATTTCTGTCCTTCTTTAGATGAAATTCAAAAAGCATTACGAGATCTTCAGAAAATAAAATAATACCTATATTATAAATAGAATGGCGTCCAAAAGAGTAAAGAGAACTCCGGCACGGTCCCGTAAGGCACCATCCCGTAAGGCATCATCCCGTAAGGCATCATCCCGTAAGGCATCATCCCG
>MDTG01040131.1_pt1 | contig 17114 bp, 16 predicted proteins | sample 811421 | NCBI WGS metagenome assembly MDTG01 (sample SAMN05326645, study PRJNA326480) | marine metagenome | isolation source: seawater | place: Pacific Ocean: South East | collected 2011
CTATTACAGGCAACTTAAAAGAAGTATGGTAACTTTTAACAATCATTTCAGCGGCTGCTTTAGATGCAGAGTAAGGATTGGTAGGATTTAATCTATCGTCTTCTAAAAACGGCTTGTCTATATTCTCACCGTAAACTTCATCTGTGCTGACATGAATAATTTTCTTTACATTATTCTGTTTGCAAGCTTCCATCAAGGTATGCGTCCCAAGTGCATTAGATCTTGAGAAAATAATTGAATTATTAAAAGAATTATCAACATGACTTTCTGCTGCAAGATTAATTACCAAATCTTTATCTTTAGTTGTATCTAAACAAACATCAAGATCAATTAAATCGCCAATAACTAAATTATGATGTGATTTTGTTTCAATTGATGGAATATTTTTTTTATTTGCAGCATAAGTCATCTTATCTAAGATAGTAATTTCAGCATCTGGATATAGATTTGAAAAATGATCAAAAACATGTGAGCCAATAAAACCAGCGGCTCCAGTTATTAATATTTTGTTAAACTGCACTTATTTATCCCTTAAATTTTTTCCAATATTATAAGCATAAGATAAAATCTTTTTTGATGAAATGTCTAAATCAATGTATTGCTTGATTTTGGATATGTCCAGAATAAATTGATCGTTTATAGTAGTTTTGTCTTTAATTTTACCGGACTTAAATCCCTTAATAAATTGGTCGCATAGCTCACCCAAATTAATATTAACTCCGGAACCAACATTAAACGTTCCTACTGCGTCGTTTGTTATTAAGCATTCTAATATCTTTGAGTGAATATCAATTGGAAGAAAATCTTTTACTACTTTCTTATTTGAGTTTAATTCAATGACGTTTGTAGTTAATAAAGAATTTAATGCGATTCCCACAAAATTTCTCCCTCCAACGCTATTGCCAAAAATGTTTGAACCTCTGCATATTAAAATTCTAGAATCATCAGCTATATAGTTTTTTACATTGTTTTCACATTTAATTTTATTTAATCCATAGGTAGATATATTTGAATTAAGATCAATATCAGATTCTTTGAATATATTTAGCTCCTGATGAATCCCATACACCTGTCTAGTACTAAACGTTACTAATGTTATATTTTTGTGATCTTTTACTAAACGAGCTATCTTTAAATCCTGATCGTATTCTTCTTTATATTCTTCTGTGTAAAGCAGTGGATTAAACGAAAAGTTTATAACAACATCATATTTTTGAATCCCAGATGGTATTTCATCATGATTACATGTATTTAGATCTAAGAAGTTATTTTGATTTACCGTTTCTATAAAATTTTTGGCCAATAAGCTATTTTTGCCGACAACCAATATTTTTTTATTCATTATCGTTAGTTAAATTATTTTTTATTATGAATAATGCAAAAATAAAGGGAATAATTGGGAGAGACGGTGGAATAGAGCTATTTAAAAGTATGAATAACAATGAAGTATCCATAAACCTTTTAAAAGATCCATCCTGAATTAAAAAAAAGATCCATATTAAGAATAGAACTCCAATAAAACCAAGCTCATAAACATAGACTCCTATGTAAGATAAAATTGAAGTACTTCCAGATCCATAATTAAAAAAACCAAGATAATAGTCTGTTAAATATGCATGAGTGTTTGTAAAAGAATGGAACCCACCAGGAAGAAAATTATTCAAATAAAAACCATGTAATGGATAAATCACATTTGCAACTCTATCATTTATGCTACCATCTAAGAATATTAATCTCATGACTCCAATTTCTTGAGCTGATTCGAAAAGCAAAAGTAATCTTGATTCTTCAAGTAATATCGGGATAAGAAGAATACTAATAGTTAGGAAAATAAAGGACGCTATTAGCATCTTAAAACTCAATCTTGTAATAAGTAATATAGGTATGGCTAGAATTATGAATAATGCGACCGTACTAGATTTTGTCAAAAAGATTATTGAAATTAAATTTAAGAGTATCATTAAGCTAATTTTAAAATTAGGTTTAAAATCAGTCTTTACCATATAAAGATATGAAATAAAAAATAAGAATATACCAAAAAAAGTAGGCTCAGAAGTTAAACCAGTTACACCTCTACCAAAAGTGTCATATCCTCTAGTAGTCACAATGCTCGAAACAATATTTGGTATATAAGTTTGTAAAATACCTACGATTAAATACAAAAGATTAATTGAAACTATTAATTTCCAAGGAAAGCCATATTTTTTAAGGAATACTGTAAAAGCTAAAAAACAAACCGTGAATGCAAGGTAAGAAATAATTGCTCTTAGGGCTATAAAATCCATTACTTTTTCAGAAAAAAAGAACCAAACTACAAGAGCTAACAAAGGTAAGGATGCTATTGATAGTTCTTTAGAGTTATATTTGTGTCTATATGAAGTCAACAAAAATAATAGCCCAAACAACAAAGGCCATATCTGTGTATCTCTTGAGTTTGTTCCAAAATTTACCCATGGCAAAAAAGCAAAAAATATAAATGTAATTCCAGCTGCGTAATTGAGCTTAATCGAAAGTGGATTTATTAATTTGAATGAGTAGCTATTTGTTTCCATGCATATATTTTTGAATAACTTTTACTATATTTTCAGGTAGAACGAATTTAACAACAAATTTAAATGTCTCTTTTAAAATAATAAATATATAAAAAGAAAATATCTTTGGAGAAAATCTAAATGTGTTCCGTACAAGCTTAAAATTAGCTAATAACGCTTCAATTCTTCTTTTGTCTGATAGTCCACCAGCTCTAAAAATAGAAACAAAATTGTTGAGATTATATGTTTTGATTTTATTTATCTCTATTGAATTAAAGAAAAATTCAAAATCTGCGCTGATTTCATTGTTTTCGTTGTAAGGATTAAGTTTTTGAAATTCAGTTTTAATAAAACAAGATTGATGTATAAACCTTGCTCCTTTCCATATTTCTGATAAATTTCCATTCTGATATCTTCTACTAAATTGATCGTATTCGATAATACTGTTACCTATTAAAAGATCTACTTCTTTATATTCAGAATTTGCAAAAACATTTTCTATTACATTTTTTTCATAATATAAATCACCAGCATTCATAAAATTTATCCATTTACCAGTTGCATTAATTATGCCTTTGTTCATTGCATGATAAATATTTTTATCCGGTTCGCTAACCCAATAAGCAATTTTGTGATTATATTTTTTTATAACATCGACAGTACCGTCTGTTGAGCCTCCATCTATAATAATTATTTCTAAATTATCATATGTTTGAGATAAGATGTTTTCGATAGTCTCCTCGAATTCCTCTCTCCTATTAAATACAACAGTAACTATAGAGATTTTATCCATTTAAGCCCCCTAAACTTTTTTTGCTGTATCTTCGTTGTTTTTATACCATTCGTAGGTATCAAAAAGACCATCCTCAAGAGAAATTTCTGGTGACCATCCCATAGAGGTTATTGTTGAAATATCTAAGACTTTTCTCATTGTTCCATCTGGCTTGCTAACATCAAAAAGAATTTCACCATCATATTTAGAAATGTTTCTTATTATTGAAACCAATTCCTCAATTGAAATATCATTTCCAGTTCCAACATTGACATGAGACAAATCAGGCTTTATGAATGAATTAAATTTTTGTTTATCCATTTCCATCAAAAATACTGTTGCCTTTGCTAAATCATCAACATGCAAAAATTCTCTTTTTGGTTTTCCCGATCCCCAAACTTTCAAAGATTTTTTATTTTCAACAACTGCTTCATAAAATCTTCTTACTAAGGCAGGGATAACATGACTGTTAAGATCATGAAAATTATCATTAGGGCCGTATAAATTTGTTGGCATTAGAGACCTATAGTCTCTTCCAAATTGAATGTTCATGCCCTCGCATAACTTGATCCCTGATATTTTTGCAAGCGCATACCATTGGTTTGTTGGCTCAAGGGGTCCTGTTAAAAGTTGGCTTTCATGAATAGGTTGCGATGCCAACTTCGGATAGATGCATGATGAGCCCATAAATAGCAAATTATTTATGTCGCTTAAATGAGCAGCATTAATGATATTATTTTGTATCATTTGATTTTGGTATATAAAATCGTATGGGTAAGTTGAATTTGAATAAATACCGCCTACTTTTGCAGAACAAATAAAAACAGTATCAATCTTATTGCTATCAAAAAAATTGTGCACATTGGTTTGATTTAATAAATCAAGTTCTTTTCTGTTGGCTGTAATAATATTTTTATATCCTTTCTTTATTAGGCACTTAACGACAGCTGAGCCAACCATGCCGTTATGTCCAGCAACAAAAATATTATCATTTATCTTTAAAGTCATTTAGTTTTTCAATGCCTCGACGAATAATTGGTGTATTCCTTTTCTTGGTAAACTATTTTTAATATCTAATTTACTAAATATATAATTATAATAATTTGATTCATTAAAGTTTGTTCTATTAATATTGATAAAAGACGAGTTTTTTAGCATCTCAGAAAGAGAATTAAAGTCATATAACCACATGTGCTTTTCTCCTATAGAGGCATTACTAAGATTAAGCTCTCTAAAACTTTTTGGTAAGAAAAATGAAAATATTTTTACTCTTATCATAAATAGTATGTTGAATATAAATTTAGGATCTTTTTTAACTTTGATTAAAACTTTTTTAATAAATGAAATATCATTTGAGTCAACATATTCAAAGGCATCCGGGCCAATTAATAATTTAATGTAATCAATCATTTCGGTGTCATTTGAATTATAAAAATTATCCATATCTTTTTTTAACTTTCCACCAGAGACTGATCTCACACATTGATCTATTGTTAATGAAGTAATGAAGTTGGCCTTTTTAAAAGCTTTTTTGTCATAATTTATTTTGTATTCATTATTTAAAAACTCTAAATCTGGCGTAACTAGTCTTATTAAACCTCCAGGCTTAAGTATTCTATAAACATCATCAAAAAAAAGCTCAATTTGATCTACAGGTATGTGCTCAATAAAATGAGAAGAATATACTACATCAAATGTATTATCTTCATATGGTAAACCATCAAGAATATTTGCTTTCTTAACAATTGGAGAGTGAGAGGTAAAGTCTATGTTTATCCAAGAATCATCTTCAATAAATGTATCACCGCAAGCAACATTTAAAAATTTATATGATCTGCTCATATAGAATTATTATATTTTTAAAAACATCTGCTTTAGTTCTTTCTATTAAATGATTTATATAAATCAGAAAAAACAAAATATGTGAAGAATAAAACAAATGATAATATTGTCCCTAAAATAGAAATAACTGCATTATTTGGTTCTGAGGATCGTTCGGGTAAAAAAGGTGGATCAATAACCTCCAGTGAATACTCGTCATTTACGTTTGATGTGGCAATTGTTTGCAATTCTTTAGACATAGATGACATAAGTACTGATTTTACTGCAAGAGAATTATCATTGTTTAATTGCATCTTGTAATAATCAATGGCGCTTGACGATTTAATAATTTGTTTTTCTTTTGTAATCTGATTTATTTTAGCAAGAATTGCAGTGTTCCACTGAAGAGCAACAACAGGATTTACGTGCTTCGTTGAAGTATAAATTTCTCCAGTAACTAAATCTGATGATACGTTAAATTCCTCATTGAATACCTTAAATGATTCTTCAAAAGATGGTTTACTAATCCATGAATTATCACTTTGATTATATAAACTATTATCTACCTTATATGATTTATTTTTTGTATCAAAAGATTCAACAGCCATTAATTCAAATAAAAATTGATCATCATCATAAAAATTTCTAAAAAAACTTCTTGACTTTAAAATTGTTAATGTTTTATCAGTTGAAGATTTGGATGTTGGTCCAAAAATTTTTAAGAGGCCTCCAGCTGAATCAACTTGGGATGGATTAGAAATTTCTGCTTGAATAGATATTGCCTGAGAGACATATTTTTCTGGGATAGTTAATGAGTATATTACTGATAATAATGCTCCAACTAATGTCAAGGAAAAAATTTTTTTGATATGTTTATTTGCACTTACGAAAATATCTTTAAAACTTATATCAAAGAAGTCATTGTTGTTATTATCTTCGCTCATATTATTTTATTTCTTTTAGTGCAACAATCTCTTTTGCTTTTTGCATATCATTTTGCATCATTTCTTCTACCATTTCATCAATAGTTATTTCAGGAGTCCATCCAAGTTCTTTGGAAGCCTTTGAGGGATCGCCCAAAAGAGTTTCTACCTCTGTTGGTCTGTAATATCTTTTATCAACTTTAATTATGCTATCTCCGACAGATAAATTTGTTTCTAACTTATCTGAAATATTTTTAACAAAGCCCTCTTCATTTTCCCCGTTACCCTTAAATTCAATCTCTAGGCCAATTTTTGATGCAGCCATTTCAATAAAATCTCTGACTGAATACTGAACTCCAGTTGCTATTACATAGTCAGTTGGTTTATCCTGTTGTAGCATCATCCATTGCATACGAACATAATCTTTTGCGTGACCCCAATCTCTAAGAGAATCTAAATTACCCATATATAAGCAATTCTCTAATCCAAAGACAATATTTGATAACCCGCGTGTTATTTTTCTAGTTACAAAAGTTTCCCCTCTTCTTGGAGATTCGTGATTGAAAAGAATTCCATTACAAGCAAAAATACCATAAGCTTCTCGGTAATTTTGAATTATCCAATAACCATAAAGTTTAGCAACCGCATATGGCGATCTTGGATAAAATGGTGTCGTTTCCTTTTGAGGCGTCTCTTGAACAAGGCCATATAATTCAGAGGTAGATGCTTGATAAAGTCTGCAGTGATCAATTAGCCCAGAAGACTTGATCGCTTCAAGCATTCTTAATGTTCCTAATGCATCCACGTTAGCAGTATACTCAGGGGTTTCAAAACTAACTGCTACATGTGATTGCGCACCAAGATTATATATTTCATTTGGTTTAATGCTAGCAACTAAATTTATGAGATTAGCAGAGTCAGTGAGATCACCATAATGAAGAAATAAATTTTTTGATTCTATATGAGGATCTTGATATACATGATCAATTCTTTCAGTATTTAATGAAGATGACCTTCTTTTAATTCCATGGACTTCGTACCCTTTTTCTAGAAGAAACTCAGCGAGATATGATCCGTCTTGTCCAGTGATACCTGTTATAAGTGCTTTTTTCATTAAATACTCTTCATATGATCGATTTGATATTAGATTTTAACATATGTAATGATTTAAATTAGATAATCAAAAAATATTTAATTCGATATAAATCAATATTAATTTTTTTAAATTTTAATAAATAACATATTTTTAGCATCTAATTTTATGCTCAAATTTTTCTAGAAAATCCAAAAGTAATTTTTCACTTTGATTTCTTTTTTTATCCAAGATGCTTAATTCATCTAAACCATTTTTAATTAATAATTCATGATCATAATTTTTATTTAAAATGTCTTTGATAGCATTCGCAATGCTCTTTGATGAAAAAGGATCAATGGACATTATGGATCCAAGTTTATTAATTGATAAATGATTTGAGTAAATTAAAGGTTTTTCATATGACCATGCTTCAATGGGTGGAATATTGGTCGGGCCAAAGAATGTTGGCATAACTACGGCAATACAACTCTGGTATAAAGCATTTAAATCTTGTTCATTTACAAATCCAAGAAATTTTATTTGATCTGATATATCAAATTCTTTTGAAATTTCTTTTAATTTTTTTAAATTTCCTTTATCGGAACCACAAAAAACAAAATTAACTTTAATGTCTTCTTCATTAAGGCATCGAAGAGCTTCTAGTATTAGGAAATGATTCTTATGTGGCCAATATTGAGCAGGATAAAAGAAGAACCCGCTATCTATAAAACTTTTAGCAAGAATTTTTTCTAGAGGAGTTAAATTAGACTTTAATCTTTTTGGGAAAGAAAAAGGTATTGAAATAATTTTATTTTTGTCATGTCCATATCTAATAGAGAGATTTTCACTGGATTCGTCAGAATCACTTATTATTAAAGAAGCATTAGAAATTTTAGAGTAAAATTTTTCACGAATGCGAAATTCAAAAGATTCTCTGACTTCTGGAAATTCAGGAAAGTCTCTGTGACAAAGATCCCACACAGTAACTATATAATTTATATCAGATAATATTGTGCAAAAGTTATTTGGGGACAGAAAATATGCAAGATCTGTATCTATTTTTTTTAATCTATTCTCAAAAGGGCTTTTAATATTAAATTTATTTAAAATCTCTATAAATAAATTGTTATCTAAAAGTCTTAAAAATAACTTATCTAAAAATGAAACATTATAAGTCGAATGTTTTATTCCCATTAATGATTTAAGATTTTTGTTTTCAGGAGTCATGCTAAGTATTTCTAAATCATAGATTTCATTAGTTATTTTTTTAAACTGACTTATTGCTGTTAGAGATTGAGAATGGCCACCTCCATCTTCGATGTTGGAATTAGCAATTAATGTTATTTTCATATATTAAATTAAAATAGTTTTCTACATATTTCATGAAGCTTATTGGACACAATGTTTACTTTTTCATCACTTAATCCTAGTCCACTAGGTATATAAAAACCTTTTTTTGAAATGTAAGAAGAATTTTCATGAATGTCATCTTTAAAATACCCCATTTCTTTCAAAATAGGCTGTTTATGCATTGGATAGAAAAATGGTCTTGAGCCAATTCCGCATTTAGTAAGTTCATTCATGACATCTTTTGCATTCTTTTGATATTCTTCTTTAATAACAAGTCCATAAACCCAATATATATTTTCAGCATACTCTGTTTTCTTAACAGGTTTATACAAACATGAGATATCTTTTAAGAGATCATTATATAAATTACCAATGTGTCTTTTTTTCTCAATAAAGAAATCTATTTGCTCTAATTGAGCAACGCCCAAAGCGGCCTGTAAATTTGTAAGCCGCATATTCCAACCTAACTCCTTATGAACAAATCTATCTTTATTATCAAAACATAGATTTCTTAAACTTTTAAGTCGCTCATATAAATTTTTATCATCTGTGAGAACCATTCCACCCTCTCCAGTTGTAATATGTTTGTTAGGATAAAAACTAAAGGTGCTAATATCTCCAAATGTTCCACAATTTCTGTCGTAATATTTTTGACCATGAACTTCGGCCGCATCTTCGATAATTTTTAGATTATATTTTTTTGCTATTTTTAAAACTTCATTCATCTCAACGGGAAGTCCATAAATGTGAACAACCATTATTGCCTTAGTATTTTTGGTAATTTTTGATTCAATATCATTAACGTTCATATTGAAATTATATTTATCACAATCAATGAGAACTGGTTTTATTTTTGCCCGTATGATCTGATTAATACAAGAAATGATTGTGAAATCAGGCATTATAACTTCATCGCCTTCTTTTAAATCGAGTGCTGCTATAGCTATATCAATTGCAGCAGTTCCATTTGAAACTGACACAGCATAGTCTCTACCAATATATTCTGAAAAATTAGCTTCAAACCTTTTCACAAATGGGCCTTCAGAGGATATCCATCCCGAGTCAATGCATTCGACTAAGTAATCTTTCTCATTTCCATTTAATAATGGCTCATTAACGGGTATAAATTCGTTCATCTTATCTCTTTCTTAATACAAAACATGCACCCCATGTATCATTGCATATATTGTTTTTTGAAATCATTTCTTCTGCAAGTACAAGTTCAAAATTATAATTTTCTGAAAGTAAAATAATTTCATTGTAAGAAAAATGTCTCATAGAATGTGATTCATTAATACTAAAATTTTCATTCGTGCTTTTCTTATGGACAGAAATCTCATAATTAACTTTCACTATATTATTTAAATAATCTATATCGGGTGAGGCATTTCGTTCAATTTTCATTTCATGATCTTCAAAAACTTTATTTTGCTTTGATGGTTTAATTGAATAAACCGCTGGAGTGTACCAAACATCGAATATAAAAAGGCCTCCAGATTTAAGATGATTAGATACATTTTTAAAAGCTTTTTTTAAATCATTGTTATTATTTATATAACTAATGACATGAAATAAAGAAACAGCATTATCGAATTTTGTATCAAGACTGAAACTGCATATATCGCCCTGTGAACATTGAAAATTTTTATTCGTATCTGCAAGCTCAATCATAATTTTACTTTTGTCTATGCCATAAATATTGTATCCATATTTTGATAAATACTGAGCATGGGCTCCAGTGCCACAACCTAATTCTAAAAGTGTTTCATTGTTTGTTTTGGAAAAATTTTTAATAAGATCATCTATATATTTAGACTCCTCTTGGTAATTCTTGTCTTTATATAGCAAGTCATAGTAATTAGAATAATCATCAAAAGATTCTGTCATGTCTTATCCCCTGCCTATCGGTGCTTTTTTATATTTTTGGTCCTCTGATATCAACAAAAAAATAGAAAAGTTATCGTGTTATTATAACATCATATTTAATTTACAATATTAAGTTGTTAACTTAAAAGGTATCAGATTGAAGTATTTAGAAAGAATCGAATATAAAGAAATATTACTGGCTATAATTCTCAGGCATGAGTTTAAAAAAGATGGTATTGAATTTTTTACTCCAGAAAATTTTACACAGCAACTTGGTTATATGAAGCGTGATAAAGGATATGAAATTTATCCTCATGTCCATAATCCAGTGGAAAGAAAAATTTTCTATACTTATGAGGTTCTCTATATAAAGTCTGGTTCAGTAAGGACTGACTTTTACTCAGAGGAAAAAGTTTATTTAAAAAGCGTAGTTTTAAACAAGGGAGATGTTATTCTCTTAGCAAATGGGGCTCATGGTTTCTTTATGCTTGAAAAAAGTGAAATTATTGAAGTAAAGCAAGGTCCGTATGCTGGAGAAGATGATAAAACCAGATTTGATCCTGTTTCAGAAGATAAAATACTTTACTGATAATTTAATTAGCATTATCTATCCTTGCATAAACTTAACTAATAAAAGATTGCAAGACATTTGAAATTTTTTCTTTGTATTTTTCAGGAGTATTATTTTCATTTACAAATTTTATAGATAAGTCTTTTTTTCTTATCAAATCCTCATCGTTTAGCAATAATGCTTTTTCCATAGCACTTCTTACATCATTTGGCGTTAACTTTTCTATAAGAATACAGTGCTCACCTATATCAATGCCGCATTCTTCTGAAATAATTGGAATTAAACCGAACTGCATGCATGTCGTAACTGAGGATGCCATTCCTTCAGAACATGATGGAAGAATAATAAATGTATTTTTGTTAATTAAGTCTTGCATTTCATTAGACTCAACATCAATCATTCCATGAAATATAATATTATTTTCATTGAGCTTTGATTCATAAAGTCTAAAAAAATCTTTTTCATTTTGAAGTGGACCACAAATATCTATTGATATTTCATCTAAGATTTCTGAAGATGCGTCCAGGAGTAAGTCTAATCCTTTATGAACGGCTCCAGCTCCACCAAACCATAGAAACCCAGATCCTAATTTATCACTTGATTTCAAACATGATGGAATCATCGGGACTGGAACTGTTTTTATATTCTCATTTAAGTCTTTATAAGTGCTTTTTGTATGGCTATTTCCTGCAAGAATAATCATGTCAGAATTTATCGCTGTGTTCATCCATGGCCAATATGCCTCTCTTCTTGGAGAAAGAAGCTTTCCAGAGTGAATTTTTATATCACGGATCCTCATGGCTTCTTTTTCATTTGAAAAATTCGGACTCGATCCAGTTAAGTAACAAATTCTTGTAATTTCTTTTTCATAATCAAAGGATTTACTAAATGGATTCCCAAAGCCAAAAATTACATCATATTTTGAATAGTCAATTTTCCTATTGCATCTGTAATCAACTACATCAACAGAATATCCAAGTTTAAAAAATTCTTCTGCAATTACTCTGCTCTCAATGACATTTGCATGTTTAATTGGTCTTTTTTTTAAATAGAAGGGTGAAATAATGTAACAAATCAAAACTCTTTTATTAGAACCTTTTGATTTATATATGTTCCAGGGCATCGAATTTGTAACAAACAAATTTCGGAGAAAATTATTAGTTTTTGTAAGAATAGTCCTCATTATTTATTCATAACCTCTTCCATATCTTTAAATGGAAATATATCCAAAAGTGAATTTTTTCCAAGATTAAAGATTTTGTTTGGATGCAAATTATTTAATCTATGGTATTGATCAAAAATCTCTGATAAGGATTTAAATTCTACTTTCAAATTTGAAGGTTGATAAAACTTACTATCAGTTTGATTAAGTTTTTGGATATATTCTTTCTCTTCGATAAGCAAAGTGGACGATTGATCAATTCCTTCAAACCTTCCTTCTCCATTTTTATGCAAAAAATAATCATGATCCATACCTAATAAATAAATTTCATCAAAACCCATATAAAGTGCACATATAAGAGCTAATATAGATCCAGTACTTGCAGACCATATATTTGATGTCAAATCTAAGTCTTTTAATTGTGATCTATATACAGTTGAGTCATTTACGATATTCGAAAAAAACCAGATAATGTGTCTGTCTTTAAAAATATCATATTTATCATTAATATCTTTAATGCTAGGGTGATAATTACTTATACCAAAAATATTAGTCACGTCTTTTGATATCTTCTCTTCCAGTTCAATTAAATGCTTTTTCCAATGATCTTCACTATAAGGCCCATGAATAGGTGCGCTAAGAAAATATTTTGTAACATCTGCATTGAATATTTCTGAGAAGTTTGGATGATGAACAAAGCTATTAACTCCAATCAAAATTTCATCTTTAAGTAGCATTAAGTTCTCTTTATCTATAGATTTGCCTGACCCTAAAATAAAACATCTCTTTCCTTTATGAATATCTTTATAAATATGATTTTGCTTAACAAGATTTTTGTATTGATAAAATTTCAAGTATGCCTTCATATATTGAAGCTTATCCAGAAAAAAAGGCGGTATAAAATTTTTAAGGCTCTCTGTCATGAAGCTATCTTAACTTTCTCAGAGAAATATCTCCATAAATTTTAATAAGTCACAAAGAAAATTTTAATTTTTTCTTAATAGAGAAGCTGCTTATGAGGAATTGGCCAACATCTCAAAGAATTTGCTTTGCTTATCATTAGATAGTTCTCTATATGAGCCTTGCTCAAGAACACTTCCTTGATCAAGAACATAAACTTGATCTACATTTTTAATTGTAGAAAGTCTGTGTGCAATAATTACAATAGTTGTTTTACTGGATAAATTATTAATAGCTGACTGAATTAATTTTTCAGATTCATTATCTAAAGCGCTGGTAGCCTCATCAAGAAGAAGAATCTTAGGTTTTCTTAACATCGCCCTAGCTAGAGCCATTCTTTGTCTTTGACCTCCAGAAATTTTTCCTCCTCTTTCTCCCATAATTGTATTAAGTTGGTCTTTCAAATTTTTAACAAAATCATATAAGTTTGCTAGCTTTAATACTTCCCATATTTCTTTTTCAGTTGCATTAGGTTTAGACCAAAGCATATTATCTTTTATGGAGATGTCGAAAAGAAATGGTTCTTGAGGAACATATCCTACATGCTTCCTGAATGAATTAATATTGAAGAATTTATATTCATTATTATCAATTTTTACAATGCCAGAAGTAGGACGATATAAGCCCAGAAGAATGTCGCCGATTGTTGTTTTACCAGATCCAGACCTACCTACAAGAGCAGTTGTTTTATTTTTCTTAAATTGCATGTTTATTTTTTTTAAAACTAAATTTGACTCTGTGTATGAAAATGAAAGATCTTCAAATGAAATTTGATCTTTAAAATTTTTAAAAATTTCACCTGTATCATTTTCTTCATATTTTTTTGCGCTATAGGTTAATCTCTGCAATTGCTCAAAAGCTGGAATAAAGCCAATTATTTCTGCACGTATTTGGAATAAACTTCCTGCTATTGGCATCATTCTAAAAAAAGCAAACAAAATCATAGCCATTTCAGACAAAGAAATTCCTAATAAGTATCCCCAATAAATTGAAATCAATGCTGCGCTCATCCCTAGAGGCATAAATAAAATGCTTACTGCGAATGTAATTGTTTGAAATGGAATACTTACATTTGCATGATCATTAAATAAACTTTTATATCTTTTTGATGTAACGATTTGATTTCCATAAGCAATTATTAATTTTGCTGCTGAAAAACTTTGATGCAGAATGCCTGAGACACTATTAGCAGTTTCTGTATTTAAAACCCCCAATGGATAAACTCTTCTATTGAGTATCCATATAGGTATACACATAATAATGACGCAACAAATAAAAATTAATGTCAGTTTGTATGAAATATAAAAAGGAACTGCCAAGAAAAGTATAACTTGCAGAAAATTTGCGCCAAATTTTGCTATGTTACCAATGGCACCTCCAATTTTATCTGCCTCTCTTTGAAAAGAGTTTAATAGTTCTCCCATATTAGACTCTGAGAAAAATGAATATTTAGATTTAAAGAACTGAGTAAAGGCGTCACTCATTATATGAACAACCACACTATATTTAATTTTAAAGACCATGTATTGAACAATAACTGCCCCAACTCCTGCTAAGATTAAAGAAGTTGCAAAAAATATAAAGGAAAATGCAACAGTTAATGTTTCAAGATTGAATAAATTTAAGAGCGCTATAGTAAAAGATGAATAATCCTCTGGTTTGTTTTCCATAAGAACATCAACAACTGGAGCAATCGTAAATATTGAAAAAGAATTTAAAATAGTAAGAACAATAACTAAGCATACTAAAAATAAGAACTGAAGCTTAGATTCATTATTTAACTCTTTAATTAAGTTGAACAATGCTTTCATGAGTAATTAATTTTATAAATGATTAATCAGCATATTATAATGTATTTAAAATTATTTTCTTTATGAAAAATCATGAAGCGTTTTTTAAAATTAATACTAATTACATTTATTGGAATTCCGTTCTGTATTTTTATGAGATTGATATCGCCAATCTTAAAAATAAGAGTTGGGAGCCTGTATGGAGAAAGGATTGGTCATTTTGCAAATGATGTAGGACAGTATTTATCCGAAAAAGATTTTTACAATATTAATTCACTGGACTTTTTTTTCATTGGCGGAAATATATCTAATAGATTTTTTTTAGAGCTAGTTAAAAGAAAAATATATATTAGTAAATTTTCTGTAATTTTGTTTGAAGCTAATAAAATTTTACCTAATTATAAAAAATATGAAGTAGTTGTTGGCTCATCAAAATCATCTGGACTAACAGCTGACTTAAGAGGTTTGGAAAATAAAACAGGTGCTAATCTTGATTTTAATGAACAAGAACATACTGAAGCATCTAAATTTTTAAAAGAGGTTGGATGTAACAATAAATTTATTTGCTTGAATGTAAGAGATTCTGAATATTTAAAAAGGACTTTTCCAGAGGTTGATTTTACAGATCATGAATATAGGGATTCCGATATTGAAACATATAAGAAAACTATACATTATCTTTTAGATAAAAATTATTATGTTTTCAGAATGGGTAAAATTGTACAAAAACCTTTGAATATTGAACATCCTAATTTCTTAGACTACTCTGCATCTAAATATAGATGTGATTTTTTTGATGTATGGTTAATGGCAAATTGTTATTTTTGTATAAGCACAGCAACTGGTTTAGATGAAATTGCACGTGTTTTTAGAAAACCAATTAATTATGTAAATGCTATGCCTATAGGCCATTTTCCCTCATCCTACCCAGGATGCATTTGGACTCCAAAAACAATCATCACAAAAGATAATATGAGAAAATTATCGCTTGATGATATTATCCACCATGGTGCCATAGATTTTCCTGAATCAGGGAGTTATCAGAGTAACTTAGATTTAAAAAATCTTAGACTAATCGATAATACTGAAGATGAAATTTTAGGAAGTACAATTGAAATGGATAAAAAACTTAATAATGCCTGGAATTTCACAAAAGAACATGAAGAGAATCAGAGACTATTTTGGGAAAAGCTTGAAACTTGGAGCGGTTTTTACTCTTACCATAACAATAATCAGGAAGATCGGGTTGGAATTATAAGCGACTATTATTTAGAAAAAAATACAGATTGGTTTCTAAAATGAAATTCTTTTATAATCCTATTGCCATAACACATACTTATTATGACAAATAATACTAGCAAAATTTTAGAAAAGGTTGATGGTCATCAGGGTTATTATGACGAATTAAAACTTTCTTCTGATGATATTTCAAAATTAACAGAAATTGTTCATGATCATTTTTCATCTCAGTTAGCTTCAAAATATCCAGAGGCTTCAGCTAAAATAAAAAATACAAAGATGAATAAATATCACTCGCTTCTGAGTGAATTTCCTCAAATAAATCATTCTTTTTTAGGCGCAAAAAAAAGAAGAATCCTTCCAGATGTTTTAACTAAAAAATTTAAAGAACTTGATTTCTTCAAATTTTTAAAAGATGATTTGGGTCCAATAAAAATTACAAATGAAGAAGGACTTTATAACGAAGAGGTATACTGGAGATTAACTAGACCAGGGCACAATGATGTTGGCCCAATGCATGCTGATAAATGGTTTTGGGACCTAGGTCATGGAACAACACCTCAAAAATATAGAAGACTTAAAATTTGGATATCAATTTATAACGAAACAGGTCTGAATGGTCTAAGATATGTTCATGGTTCACATCTTAAGGATTGGCCTTATCATGGCGAAAAAAGAGATGGTTTTGTGAAACCAATGATAGACATCACTGATAAAGAGTTAGATATTACCAAGTTTCTTAGCTCTTCAGGAGATGCATTTATTTTTAACGATAAGTTATTACATGGTGGATTTTCTGGTGGTAATGAATCAAGAGTAAGCATAGAATGCACAATGTTAATTTAAGGAAATCTGAATGGATCATTTGTGTAAAGTATGTCTATCAAATTCTCTTGCCAACAATTTAACTCAGCTTAAAAATTATGTTACTTCTGATACACAAAACACAGATATTAGACCATTAACTTTAAGATGTAATTCTTGTGGCTTAATACAAAAAAAAACTGATCAATACTATAAAACAAAAACATCAGAACTTTACAATGATTATCAA
>MDTG01320130.1_pt1 | contig 17113 bp, 20 predicted proteins | sample 811421 | NCBI WGS metagenome assembly MDTG01 (sample SAMN05326645, study PRJNA326480) | marine metagenome | isolation source: seawater | place: Pacific Ocean: South East | collected 2011
CGTGCCGCTGATCACAGGAGGATAGACATGGAAGCCGCAGGCTACACCACTCTGACCCGTCAATCGGGCCTGTTGCGCGAAATGCAACTGGTCGCGAACAACATCGCCAACGCCGCCACCACCGGCTTTCGGCAGGACGGGCTGATCTTCTCCGAATATGTCAAGCGCATTGGCGATGGTGGCTCGGTCTCCATGGCGCATGGCAACGCGCGCAGTATTTCCGGCTTGCAGGGTCCGCTCAACCACACCGGCGGCACGCTCGACCTTGCGATAGAGGGCGACGGTTTCTTTCTGATCGAGACCCCGACCGGCGAGCGGCTGACCCGCGCCGGGTCCTTCTCGCTCTCGGCTGCGGGCGATCTGGTCACGCCCGACGGCTTTCGCGTGCTCGACGCCGGTGGCGCGCCGGTTTTCATCCCGCCCGATGCAACGGATTTCGGCCTGTCGCCCGATGGCACCCTCAGCAGCGATGGCCGCCCGCTTGCACAGATCGGCCTCGTCCAGCCCGCCGAAGGGGCCGTGCTGATGCGCGAGGACGGTGTGATGTTCCGTGCCGAAGGCGGCTTTGCCCCGCAAGAAAACGCCCGCATTCTGCAGGGATTTCTCGAAGGCTCCAACGTCGACCCAATCGGCCAGATCGCCCGCATGATCGAGGTGCAGCGCGCCTACGAGATGGGGCAGAGCTTTCTCGAGGCCGAAAACGAGCGGGTGATGACCGCGCTCGACACATTCACCCGCTAGACCCGGAAAGGAGACCGACATGCGTGTTCTCAAGATCGCCGCGACCGGCATGGCCGCCCAGCAGATGCGGGTGGAGACGATTTCAAACAACCTCGCCAACATGTCGACGACCGGCTACAACGCGCGCCGCGCCGAATTCGCCGATCTGCATTATCAGCAACTCGCGCGCGCGGGCACGATCAACGCCGCCGATGGCACCGTGCTGCCGACCGGGGTGCAGCTTGGGCTCGGCGTGCGACCTTCGGCGATCTCGGTCAACCTCGCGCAGGGCTCGCTCAGCGCCACCAATGGCGATCTCGATGTGGCGATAGACGGCAGCGGCTATCTCGAGGTCACGCTGCCCTCGGGCCAGTCCGCCTATACACGCGACGGGGCTCTCAAACGCTCTGCCGAGGGGTTGATCGTGAATTCCGAAGGCTTTCCCGTGGCCCCCGAAGTCACCATCCCCGAGGACGCGCGCAGCATCTCGATCAATGCCGAGGGCGAGGTGTTCGCCTTCTTTCAGGACACCGCCGAGGCGCAATCCATCGGTCAGCTCAACCTCGTCGGCTTCAGCAATGCCAAGGGGCTCGAGGCGATCGGCAGCAATCTCTTCGTCGAAACCGAGGCCTCGGGCGCACCAAATGTGACCACCGCCGGTCAGGACGGGCTCGGCACGCTGCGGCAGGGCTATCTGGAGGACAGCTCCGTCGACCCAGTACGAGAGATCACCGAGCTCATCGAGGCGCAGCGCGGCTACGAGCTCAATGCCAAGGTGATCACCGCCGCCGACCAGATGCTCAGCGCAACGACACAGGTGCGGTGATGAAGACGCCCCTGCTTGCTCTCGCACTCCTCGCCGGGCCCGCTTTCGCCGATGTGATCGTGCCCACCCGCACGATCCGCGCGCAAGAGATCATCGGCCCCGCTGACCTGCTGCTCAAACCCGGCGACAATGGCGGATCGCCCAGGCTGAGCGACCTGATCGGCAAGGAAGCCCGGGTCGCGCTTTATCCCGGACGGGCGGTTCAGGCGCATCAGGTCGGCCCGCCAACCCTGATCGAACGCAACCAGATCGTGCCACTCATCTATCTGCTTGGCGGCTTGCAGATCATGACAGAGGGCCGCGCGCTCGATCGGGCAGGCGCAGGCGATTACCTGCGCGTCATGAACCTCGGCTCGCGCGCGACGATCACCGGACGCGTTGGCGAGGATGGCCGCATCGAGATGTCGCAATGAAGGCGCAGGGGCTGACAATGATCAAACTCGGAAAGATATCGCTCATTGCGCTCACCTGCGTCGCTTCGGCCTGTGGGCGGATCGATCATATCGGCAAACCGCCCAGCTTCACGCCGACCATGAACTCGAACGAACAGCTCGCGATGCTCGACCCCGGCCTGCCACTGCAAGCCACCGACAGCACCCCTTTCGGACGCGCCTCGCTCTGGAGCGGCGGGCGGCAATCACTCCTCGGTGACCGCCGTGCGGCCAAGCGCGGCGACATCATGACCGTGGTGATCGAGATCGACGAAGAGGCGGAAATCTCGAACTCCACCGCGCGGTCACGCAATGGCTCCGAGACCCTTGCGATACCTGACCTGTTCGGCCTGCCCCAACGTGTGAACCCGAATCTGCCCGAGGGGGCGAGTCTCGACCGGGCGGTCGGCATCAACTCCACCGGTCAGTCGAGCGGTGACGGCTCGGTCAGTCGCAGCGAAGAACTGACCCTGCGGGTCGCGGCGACCGTGATGCAGGTACTGCCCAACGGCGTGCTTGAAATTCAGGGCTCGCAGGAAGTGCGGGTGAATTTTGAACTTCGTGAACTGCTTGTGACCGGCTTCGTGCGCCCCGAGGATATCTCGCGCCAGAACGAGATCACCTATGACAAGATCGCGGCGGCGCGCATTTCCTATGGTGGGCGCGGTCAGATCACCGATGTGCAACAACCCCGGATCGGCCAGCAGGTGCTGGATGCGATCCTGCCATTCTGAGGTGACACTGATGGAGGCACGCGCATGATCCGCAGACTGGCACCGGTTCTACTGATTGTTCTGGGCACCGGCGGCGGCGTCGCGGCCGGGCTGATGCTCCGCCCCGCCGAGGTGGCTGAAACGCCAGCACCAGAGACCACCAAAGCCGACACGCCCGCGGAAGACGCGACAGGCGCCCCGAAAGACACCGGCAACACCGAGTTCGTGAAGCTAAACAACCAGTTCGTGGTGCCGGTCGTCACCCGTGACCGGATCAGCGCGATGGTCGTCATGTCGCTCAGCGTCGAAATCGCACAGGGCAATTCGCAGATGGTCTACACGCGAGAGCCCAAGCTGCGCGACGGCTTTCTCCAGGTGCTGTTCGACCATGCGAATCTCGGCGGGTTCGAAGGTGAATTCACCAACGCCAACAACATGGATGTCCTGCGCATGTCCCTGCGTGACGTGGCCACCCGCGTCCTCGGCGATTCCGCCAGGGGCGTCTTGATCACCGAGATTGCACGGCAGGATGTCTGATCCGCTCAGCGCCGTTGCAACCGATCCAGAAGCGCGATCTGCGCAAGCGCTGTGTCGGTCCGGGCCATGTGTTGACGCCGCTGGTCCGCACGCTCTTGGGCCATGATCCGCGCGACCACCTGCGACTTGCCGAAGGCACGCCGCAACTTCCGGATCATCTGCCCCTTGGTGCCAAGCACGCGCGCCAGTTCTGACTGAAGCTCTGCCTTGTTGCGCCCCACCCAGGACCGCCAAAGGATATCGCCACCGATCTGTCGCAGCCCGCCAGGATCCGCCTCGATCAACCCGCGATTGGCCTCGTGATGCGCCGCGAGCCGGGCAATCGCGGCACGAAGCCGGGCCTCTTCGCGCAAGACCACCTGCATCCGCGCAAGCTCGACTTGATAAAGCGCCTCGGTGACCTCGCCGAGATCCTCAAGCATGTCGTCCCTCATCCGAACCTCCATGCCTTGCGCCGCATCGCATCGGCAAAGCGGATCGCCGCCGCCACGGCGCGATATTGCGCCGGGTCGATCTCTCCGCCGATTTCGGTGCCCGCGTGCAGCGCGCGCGCCGTGGGGGGATCACTATGCACCGGCACACCATGCGCATGCGCCAGTTCCCGGATGGTCCGGGCCATGTGATCGACACCTTTGGCGACACAGACAGGGGCCGAACCGGGCGTCCGGCTCCACCTCAACGCGACCGCATAATGCGTCGGGTTGACGATCACCACATCCGCCTTGGGCACTTCCGCCATCATCTGATTGGCCGCGTTCTGCATGCCCTTTTGACGACGCTGCTGCTTCATGTGCGGATCGCCCTCGTTCTCCTTGTGCTCGTCGCGCATTTCCTTGTGCGACATCATCTGACGACGACGATGATCATAATCCTGCCAAAGGAAATCCACCGCGCCGATGGCGAGTGCGATCAGCAAGACAACGAACAGGAACTCCAGCGTCATCCGCGCCATGAGCGCGCCGATGATGCGCGGCTCACCATACACGGACCCCGCCATTTCAGGCAGTCGCCACGTCAGATAAGCCCCGAGCAGCGTGCAGTAGAGCAAGAGCTTGACCGTGCTCTTGGCGAATTCGAACAATCCGGTTGGCCCGTATTTGTTCTTGGCGTTCTCGACCGGATTGATGCGCGACAGCTTCGGCTCCAGCTTGGAGGGTGCCACCACAAGGCTCCGCTGTGCGAGCACGACAAGAAGCGCCATCGCCCCGGGCAGCAGGAACCACGCCATCAGGCCAAGCGCGAGCGCGCTCATCGCCCCGCCAAGCGCCGCTGCCCCGCCCCCGCCGTCCACCGCGAAGACCTGCCGCGCGAAATGCTCGGGGTGGTCCAGAAAACCCATCAGCCCCGAGCTGACATCACGGATCGACCCGGCCCCGGCCGCGAGCGCCGCCAACAGGAACCCGCCATAGGAACCGGCCGTGTTGAGATCGGCCGAGCGCGCCAGCTCACCCTTCTTGCGTGCCTCGTCGAGCTTGTGCTGCGTCGGCTCGTGGGTCTTCTCGGCATCATCACCCTGCGCGCCGGCCATCACCCGGCCCCCATGGGATCAATAAGATAGCCGTGCAGCGCCTCGACCCAGATGGTGAGCATGGTCGGTGCCAGCAGCATCAACAGCAAGAGCCCCGCCCCCGTGATCGCCGGGGCCCCGACAAAGACCACCATGAGCTGCGGCATCGCTCGATTGATGATGCCAAGCGTCAGGTTATAGAGCATCGAGGCGATCACGAAGGGTGCCGCAAGTGTAAAGGCAAAGCCGAAGGCATGTGCCACGCGCGCAACCCCCCATTGCGCGACATCGGGTGCCGACAGTCCCTGCGCCAGCGGAAAGGTGCGGTAACTCAGCACCGCCATTTCCGCCAGCCGCACGTGCAGATCCAGAATCATCGCCAATGCGATCGCCCCGGTCACGAGGATATGGCCCATGGCCGGCAACGGCGTGATGCTGGCATTCCCGAGGATCTGTGCAAGCGACGTCGACTGCGCAGCAATCGAGCCCGCCGTCTGCAACGCGAGCATGAACAGTCGCAGGCCGAGGCCAAGCAGCAGACCGACACCGGTTTCACTCAGAACCAGCCGTGCAAGTGGCAGGGGCCGCGCTGCCTGCACCCCAATATCCGGCGCGATGGCCGGGGCGACAATCACCGTGAGTGCGAACGCGAGGCCCAGCTTGATGCGCGTCGGCACCGCCTGCTCGCCGAAGCCGGGAAAGAGCGCAATGATCGGGGCGACCCGGAGAAACACCACGAAATGCAGCCACAGCATGGTCTGCGCCGCCGCAAGAAGGTCGAGCATCCCGCTCACGCCGCCACCACGCCAACAAGTGCCGGTTTCGCATCGAGGCCGATCTCCTCGAACGACAGGACCGGTGCCTGAATATGCCGCGCCGACAGCGCCGTTCGCAAAAACCGCCGTCGCAGGGTCGATGTGACCACCGCAGGCGAGATACCCTGCTCCCCGGCCCGGCTAACCTCTGCCGCAACCGCATCGGTAAGCGTGTTGAAAAGCTCCGGCGGCAAGGCCACGTCGCGCCGCCCCTTGTCACCGTCGATCTGGTAGCTGGCAAAGGTATCCTCCCATTCCGGGGCCAGCTGGATCAGTGGCAAGGAGCCATCAGGCCGCTGCAATTCGGCCACCAGCTGAAAACCCAGCCGCTGCCGGACATGTTCACAAATCGCCTCCGGCGTGGGCAGGGTCTGCCGCCCCTCTGCCGCAGCCTCGATGATCAGCGGCAGGTTCCGGATCGACACCTGTTCCGCCAGCAAGAGACGCAGCACCGCATGCAGAAGATCGGGTGTCACACGGTCCGGGATCATTTCCTCCAGCAGCTTGCGATTTGCCTCGGCCCGGGGGCGGTCGCTGAGATTGACCATCTCATCGAGCAGCCGCCGCATCGCCTTCATGGTCAGAAGCCGACTGAGATTGCTGCGGATCACCTCCAGCAGATGCGTGGCCAGTACCTCGGTCGGGGCGACGACCGTGACCCCGTCAAGCGCCGCCTCGTCCTGATGGCCGGCGGCGATCCAGCGGGCGGGCGCGCCGTAAACCGGCTCGGTCACGGTGTCACCGGGCGGCAGCGCCGGATGATGATCGGGATCGAGCGCAAGCACGTGGTCGTTGCGCAGGCGGGCCCGCGCCTGCTCGACACCCTGCACCCGGATCACGTAGCTGCCAGGCGGCAGACCCGGCTCGTCCGTCAGGCGGATCTCGGGCAGGATCAGCCCGAAACTGGTCGCCGCATAGCGCCGCATATTCGCAATCCGCGCGTCGATGCCGACCCCCGGATCGAGCACCATGTTGACCAGATCAGGGGCGAATTCGACATGGATGTCATCCAGTTCCAGGATGTCACCCATGGATTTCTCCGGTGGCGCGGTCTGCGTCTCGGCCTCGCTCACCGGCACGAGCTCCTGCCGGCGCAGGCTCATGACCGCAACAGCGCCCAGGCCAAGCCCCCCCAGCATGAACGGCAAGAACGGCAGCCCCGGCACAAGCGCAAAGAGCGCCATCAACAGCGCAACGGTCCCAAGTGCTGCAGGGTGCCGCCCCAGTTGCACAGAGATCGCCATATCGGTCGCGCCCAGATTGCCACCCCGGGCCAGCAAGAGCGCCGAGGCGATCGAGATGACGACCGCCGGGATCTGCGTGACAAGCCCATCTCCCACGGTAAGAATCGTATATGTTTCAAAGGCATGTCCAAGCGGCATGTCATGGACGACCGTGCCCATGATCAACCCCATGACCAGATTGAGCAGCGTGATCAGAAGCCCCGCCACCGCATCGCCCTTGACGAATTTCGACGCCCCGTCGAGCGACCCGAAAAACGTGGTTTCCTGCTGTTCGCGCTCGCGGCGCTCGCGGGCTTCTTCATGGGTGATCGCACCCGCGGACATGTCACTGTCGATGGCCAGTTGCTTGCCCGGCATGCCATCGAGGGCAAAGCGCGCGCCCACCTCGGCCATGCGCGCGGCGCCCTTGGTGATCACCATGAAATTGACGATCAGCAGCACACCAAAGACCACGAGGCCGAGGAAAACGCTGCCCCCCATGATGAAATTGGCAAACCCCTCGATCACCTCGCCCGCCGCATCGGTCCCGGTATGGCCTTGGCCGATAATCAATTTGGTCGAGGACACGTTGAGCGAAAGCCGGAGCACGAGCGACGCAAGCAGGATCGTCGGGAACGCCGAGAAATCGAGGGGCCGGTCTATGAAAAGCGTGATCGTGAAAATCAGAATCGCGAGCGCGAAAGAGGCCGCAAGCCCGACATCGAGAACCCAGGGAGGCATCGGCAGGATCATCATCACGATGATCGCCATGAGCGCCAGCGCAAGCAGCACCGTCGGCTGAAAGACCTGACTGGCGGCAAGCCCTCGCTTCATCACCGCGAGCCGTCCATCGCGATGAGCGGGGATCTTGCACCCTGAGCGAGCGGCACGAGGGATCCGGCGCTGCCGCGCTGCCCCGCGCCGTGCAGGAACGGGTATGGGTTGGCACCCGATACATCCCGGCGCGGTGCCGGATAAGTGTAGGCACCTTTGGTCGACACAACAGGGCCATCGGCAAGGCGCGCGTGAATCCGGTCGAACCGGGCCCGGTATTTCCGCGCATAGCCGGGCGTCCGCGAATGATAGCTGCCTGCGGCGACTGACCAATCCCCGCTTTCCGCATGCAGGTCCCCAAGGAACCGTGCCGCGTAGAGGGCATTTTCCACCGGGTCGAACATCTGGTCGATCGAGCGGAACGCCGTACCGTGCCATTTATAGTTGATCTGAAAACAGCCGACGTCAAAGCTGCGCGCGCCGCGCCGGAATTCCTTGTAGACAAACGCCCGGGCCGCATCCGCCGTATCGAACCAATAGCCCTTGCCTTCCATGTTGACGGTCCAGGGCCAGGGCTCCACCCGGCCATTGCGGCTGCGCCCGGTTTCCGTCCGCGTGATGGCACGCAAGACGGAAACCGGCACCTGCGTCTCGCGCGCGGCATGTTCTGCGGCCAGATCACAAACCGAGGCCGCGCGGGCAGGGTCTGTACAAAAGCAGGCGATCAGACAGAGACCGACAGCCTTGCCCAGGGTGCGAAAATCTCTGCCGGAGCACTGTTGCGCAAGACGCCCGCGTTTTTGCATGTCTGGCCCTTTCTGGGTCACGGCTTACAGGGTTCGACATCATCGTTACGGGCAGGGCGTTGAGATTCGGTAACCATGCTCCAGAAGGTTCAGCCCTCCGGCACAGACGGGGCCGGACGGGCCTCCAGCAGGCGTTCCAGCGCGCGCCGCGCCGCACCCGCCTGATCAAGCAGATCACGCGACCGTTCCAGCGTAACATCTTCGGCCGCAGCGCGCGCGACCGTCGCGTGCCGCAGCGCGTCACCGACATCGCGCAAGACCGGGTCAGCCACCATCGACAGGGCAACCGGATCACTGGCAAAGAGAGCGGCCCGCGCCGCCGCGTCCGTTTTCCCTGCCTCGTCATAAAGGCCGCGGGCGGTTACATGGTCTCCCGCAAGGCTGCGCGCCCGCGCGCGCAGCACGTTGACGTCTTGCCCATCAAGACCGAGGAGCTCCACCTCCGCCTGACGCGGCCGCTCCTGCGCAAGGGCGATTTCGGCGCGCAGGATGCGCGAGGCTGGCTCACCATGGCCCTCCAGCCCGGGGTCCACATAGCGATAGGCGTGCCCGGCAAACCCGGCTTGCAGCAACCTGCGTGCGATCGCGCGTGAGAGGGACGGCGCGAATACCTGCGCACGGCCAAGCCGCTCGGACATCGCATGACGCAGGAATGTCACCTCATCGGCATTGCGCGTGATCTGACGCATGAGAATCGCCGTGATATCCTGCGTGTGGTCGGGGTCGAGATCGATACCAAGCCGGTCGAACTCGGCAATCGCCTCGGCATGGGCACCCGACGCCGCAAGCGCGGCAAGGTAAGCCCGCGTCATCCGGTGACCAAGCGGCGTACTGCGATATTCATAGGCATAGGCCCCGGCCAGTTCCGCCATGTCGAACGGAACTGGCGCTTCCTTCGCCAGCAGCTGTTCGATCAGCTGCACGACCGCCTCGGCAGAGGCCGTCGAATTCCCGGCGACAGCAATATCAAGCTCGGAGCGGGCTGTCGCCTGATCCTGGTCCGCCGTCGCAAGCTCTGCCCGGACCAGGGCCACGTCCGGCGTATCCTCGCGCCCCGCACGCTCGATCATTCGCACGACCGCATCCGATGTATCCATATGCCCCGCCTGCAACAAGCGACGCGCCAGAACCGGGCCAAGCGCGCGGCGCAGCCCCTGCGGAAGCGCCGCAAAGGCCCGCAACAAGGCCTTGTGGTCAAAGACCAGATCCTGCGGAAGCGCCACCATCGACAGCACCGCCCAAAGGACCGCAGGCCCCTCGCACGCGACCGCCCGCGAGAGCAGTGGGTGAGGCCGATCACCGTCTTGATCCACGATATGGGCGACCTCACGCAAGACATCGCCCTGCGCGCCGGCAACATCGCCCAGGGCAAGCACCTGACGTGCCTCGGCCCCGAAACCGTGGTGCAGATAGAGCCGCGCCAACTGCAAGGCAACACCCGTGTCCGGGCGATCGAACTCCCCGACAAGCTGCCGGTTGAGACGCCCAAGCTCCTCGTGAAAAGGGCCTTCGCCTGCCCATGTCGACAGGTCTACCCAATCCGCTGGCGGGCAATGCGCCTGCCCCGGCGACATGGGAGATCGTGACCGCACAGGGGCCAGTTCACGGTCGATACTGCTCTGGGCACGCATGTTGATATGGCCGACATGCGGCGGCAAGACAGCCTCCGGTTCCGGCTCTGACCGGGCGTTGGTCTCGCGCGCCTCGCGCGTATCCACTGTTGGCTCTGGAGTGGCGCGGGTCGCCCGGTTCATGCGCGCAGGCGTCAACAACCCCTGGCTTGCCGCACGGCCAAGTTGCTCCAGCAGCGCGGTACGAATGACGGAAAGATCCGGCGCCCCCTGTAGCCCTGTCGGAGTATCCCCTTTGTCGTCCACCTTATAACCTCCGGACGCGAGCGTCGCATCCAGCCGCCTTGCCAGAGGCATCCGCGCAGAAGACCGCGGCACGACCCCACGAGGCAGGACCAGCGGTCTGGGTTTCGGGCGTGCCATGGTCTCTGGCTCCGGTCGGGGCTTGGCGACAATGTCCAGAACCAGCATCCGCGCACCGTGCCAGAAGGCACGCGTTTCGCAGGCGCAGGCGAACTCCAGCTCCAGCCGTCCATCGACAACAGAGGCCACGCGCAGCCTGTCCCGCGAAATCCGCTCGAAAACGCCGTCGAGATCAAGCGCGAGCGGCGGCCCGGCAAAGCGGACCGAGGCCCCCCCGTCACGCGGCTCAAGCTGCCACGCGACGCGGGCCGGCATGTCGAGCACAAGCCGCGTGAACCCCTCATGCGCCCCCGAGCGCACAACAACCGCCTGCGCCGCGGCGCCAACCGGTAGCAAGAGCAGCAAAACGGTCATCAGGATACGGGTCATGCGGCATCCTGTTTCACGCTCTTCAACGCGTCTTCGAGATCGCCAAAGCTGGGACGATTGTGCTGCGGCGTGTTCTGACGCCCGACCTCTATGCAGATATTGGCGGCGTGGTTGTACAGGTTCGCCACCAGAACCTCGCGTATGAGCTTGTAAAAATGCGCGTCTTCTTCCACGACATCGCGGACCTTCGCGGCAAAGGGCCCGACAAGACCATAGGACAGGAACACGCCGAGAAACGTGCCGACAAGCGCGCCACCGATCATCTTGCCAAGGATTTCAGGCGGTTGGTCGATGGAGGCCATGGTTTTGATCACCCCCAAAACCGCCGCCACGATCCCAAGTGCCGGGAGGCCATCCGCCATTGTCTGCAAGGCGTGGCTCGAATGCAGGGCGTGATGCTGGCTCGCCTCCATGCGCTTTTCGAGCACCTCTTCCACCTGATGCGGATCGTCATAGTTCATCGAGGCCGAGCGCAGCGTGTCACCGATCAGCGCCACCGCCTCCTTGTCGGCCAGGATGCGCGGGTATTTGGCAAAGATCGCCGATTGCCCGGGATCCTCGATATGTTCCTCGATCGCCACCGGATTCTGCCGCCCTAGACGGATCAGCGTGAACAGCAGACACAGCAGATCACGATAGTCATCCGGCTTCCATCTCGGACCCTTGAACACCTTGCCGATATCCTTGAGCGTGTGCTTGACCGCTGCCGCGTCATTGCTGATCAGAAACGCCCCGATCGCCGCACCACCGATCATCATCATCTCGAACGGCAGCGCATGCAGGATGATGCCAAGCTTGCCCCCGGCGGCGAGGTAACCGCCGAACACCATCACGAAAATCACCAGGATACCAATGATACCGATCATCAACTTCTCCGCCAGTCAGCCTTCGGGCAGTCTTGCACCACCGGGTTAAGAAATGCTGAGCGCGGTCCGGTCAGTCCTGCGGCACATCGGCATTGCGCCCTGCCAGAACCACGCTGAACATATGCGCGGCTTCCGGGCTGAGCCCCGCCATGATCTCCGCCGCCGCCTCGGGCCGCATCCGCCCAAGAAAGCCCGCGGCGAATCGCGGATCCATCTGCTCGAACAGGGCGGCCGCCTGTTTCGGCTTCATCGTCTCGTAGACCTTGGTGAGCCGTCCGAGATCATCCTCGGCGGCGGTTTCCGCGATTTCGAGCGTGGCGCGCAATTCCTTCTCCGCGGCCTCCAGCACGGCAAGCTTGCGGGTGATCTCCTGATCCGCGATGCGCAGCGCCTGCATGCGATCCGACAGCGCCACCTCGCGCGCATCAAGCCGCGCCTCACGCTCTTGCAACGCGGTCAGCATCACCTGCAAATCCGCCGGACGCTCACAGGTCTGATCGACATCAGGCAAGGCTGTGGCGAGCGTCATCTCGTCCGAGACGCGCGCCACCGCCTGACCGGCCCCGCCACCAAGGCGGATCAGGGCCGATGTCACCAGCAGCGCCGCGATCAGCACGAGCGTGCCGCGTCCCGGTCCGCGCTGCCGACGGCGCGCGCGCGCCATCATGAGACGCGCCCCGCGTCATCCGCACGCGGATGCCGGTGGAACACCGGCCCGTCCCTCGGCGCGCGCGTCATCGTTGCGGCGTTGCGCGATTGCTCTTCACCGGGCAGATCGTGCATCGAGGCAACCAGAAGCTCCAGCCGCTTGGCCACGCTTTCCGCCCGTTCCGTCAGCCCATCGAGGGAGTGTGTCGACTCGCTCGCCGTGGTCTGGGCCGCGTGCAGGGTGCGGGTCAGGTCATCGACCTGCGCCGACAGCACCGCAACGGCCCCCCCGACACCCGTCTCCAGATCGTTGAACCGGCTCAGCCGCCGCGCCAGGATGTAACAGTAAAATCCCGCGCCCAAGGCACCGGCAACCAGCAGGATATCGGCAATCAGATCCATTCCTTTCCCCTTCAGTTCAACACGAATTCCATGATCAGCAGATCGTTGATCCGCCCCTCTCCGGTCACGATCTGCACCCGGCGCAACATCTGCGCCCGCAGCCGCATCAAGGCGGTGCTTTCTTCCAGATCGGCGATACTGAGCGCGCGCAGGTAGGTGTTGAGCACATCGACCACGCGCGGCATGATCTGCGTCACCTGACTTTCATGCGCCCGCCCGACCTCAAGCTCGGCCCGAAACCGCAGATGCCGCGTCTGCCCGCCCTCGGCGAGCGAAATGACCAGCGGCTCCACAGGAACAAAAACGACCTCGCTGAAATCGGCGACAGGTGCCGACGCCACCTCGGCATGGGTGGCCGCCTGCGGCATGCCAAACGGCAACAGACCGGCAAAGGCGGCATAGAACCCGCCACCGCCGCCTGCCAGCCCCAGAACCAGCCCGAGGATCAGGGGCAGCTTCGACCGCTTGGGCGTTTCCTGCGCATTTTCCTCGATCTCTTCGGTATCAGCCATGCTGTCATCCTCAAATTGCGACACGACCAATATGACCGACAGAAACTAACCGATTGTTAAGCCTGATCAGCGAATGATGAGCACATCGAACGGCAGAATGCCGCAGATCAGGAGGCAAAGAATTGCAGCAGATCATGACCCTCTGGCAATCTCTCGACATACGCCGCCGTGTGATCGTGGGAGTGGCGACGCTGGCCATGTTCTGGGCGGTCCTCGCACTCGCCCGAATGGCGTCGGAACCCAGCCTGTCGCTGCTTTATGCCGGGCTTGAAAACGGTGCGGCGGGCGAAGTGGTGGCCGCCCTCGAACAGCGCGGCGTCGCCCATGAGGTGCGCGGCACATCGATCTTCGTTGATTCGACACAGCGCGACGCGCTGCGCATGACCCTCGCGGGCGAGGGGCTGCCGACCTCCTCCTCCCGGGGATATGAAATCCTCGACGGGCTCTCGGGCTTCGGCACCACGTCGCAGATGTTCGACGCCGCCTATTGGCGCGCCAAGGAGGGCGAGCTTGCGCGCACCATTCTGGCGCATCCTGCCATCAGCAGTGCGCGCGTCCATCTAGCCTCGACCGGCTCGAACCCGTTTCAACGCGACATCCGTCAATCCGCATCGGTCTCTATCACGGCCCAATCGGGCGGAATTACCCCCAAACATGCGCGTGCGCTGCGCTTTCTCGTCGCCTCCGCCGTGGCCGGGCTCACCCCCGAGGACGTCTCGGTGATCGACGCCGAAGGCGGGTTGATCGGCGTGGAAGAAGCCCCGGCAAACGCGCCCGATGACCGTGCCACCGCCTTGCGCGACCGGGCCGAACGCCTGCTAGAGGCACGGGTGGGGCGCGGCAATGCCGTGGTCGAGGTCGCGCTCGAGGCGGTAACCCGCAGCGAGGCGATTCGTGAGCGACGCTTCGATCCCGAGAGCCGTGTCGCGATCAGCACCGATAGCGAGGAGACGACCAACACCTCCTCGGATCAGGGCGGTGGCGTCACCGTCGCGTCCAACCTGCCCGATGGCGACGCGGCGACAGACAACACCTCTTCCAGTCAGAACAACGAAACCCGCGAGCGCGTGAACTACGAGGTCTCGACCACCGAGCGCGAGATCACCCAAGGCCCCGGAGCGATCAAGCGGCTCAGCGTCGCGGTTCTGGTGAACGGCATTTCCGACCCCGACGCCGCCGACGGGCCGACCTTCACACCGCGCCCGCAAGACGAACTCGACGCCCTGCGCGAGCTTGTGGCCTCGGCTGTCGGCCTCGACCCCGAGCGCGGCGATGTCCTGACGATCAAGACCATGCAATTCGAGCAGCAAGAGCCTGCGGGCACGCTCGCCGCACCCGGTCTTCTGAACCGGCTCGCGATCGACACCATGTCGCTGGTGCAGGCCGCAGTTCTCGCCGTGGTCGCGCTGATCCTCGGGCTGTTCGTGCTGCGCCCGATCCTCGCACGCCCACTGTCCCTGCCTGCGCCGCAAATCGATGCATCTGCTCGTGTCGAAAAGACACCCGATACCAACGACCGCGCCCCGCTGACCGGAGAAATCGACGACGGCGACTTCGACTCGAGCACGCTCTCACTGGTTTCCGGCGATGACAACGCCGCCGCGAACCGCGCCCAAGTGATCGGGCACACGGACGAAGACCCGGTCGGACGCCTGCGCAACATGATCGGGCACCGACAGGAAGAAACTGTGGAAATCCTGCGCAGTTGGCTCGAAGGCGAGGAGGAGAAAGCCTGATGTCCATCACCCACCTTCTGGAGGATTTCGGCGGAGTGCTGCGCGGCAGACCGGTCTCGATCACCGATATCTCGCTCGAGGAAGAGCGGCTCGCCTCATTCGAGAAGGGGTATCAGGCGGGCTGGGACGATGCGGCGAAATCGCAGGCCGAGGACCAGCGCAGCGTCACCGCCGATCTCGCCCAGAACCTGCAGGACCTGACCTTCACCTACGAAGAGGCCTATGCGGCCGTGCTGCAATCCCTGCACCCGCTTCTCGAACAGATGGTCGCAACGGTGCTGCCGAACATCAGCCAGCAAACCCTCGCGCCGCGGCTGGCCGAGTTGCTGCGCGAGCGGGTAAAGGCGCATGGCCACCAGCCGTTCGAGATCGTGACCGCACCGGACGACATGACGCGCATGGAAATCCTCACCGAGGCCCTGCCCGAGATGCAGATCGTCCTGCGCCAGGACGACACCCTGACGCGCGGCCAGCTTTACCTGCGCTTCGGCGATACCGAGGAAGAGATCGACCTGAAATCAGTGCTCGATGCGATTGAACAGGCGGTCTCGGGCTTTTTCGAAGAGAACAGAAAGGCAATCGCATGACCGACACAACAGCGGCACCGCAACCCCTGGCAAACCCGGATCTGTCCAACCCGTTTTCTTCCGTCCCGATCGAAATCACGATCTCGGTCGGCAAGGCCCGCCCATTGATTCGCGACCTGCTCCGACTCGGCAAGGATTCGGTCCTGCCCCTCGACCGGCGTGTCGATGACGCGGTCGAACTCTATATCGGCGAGCGTCTCATCGCGCGCGGCCAACTCGAAGAGATGGAGGGCGAACAGGCCGGCCAACTCGCCGTGCGCCTGACCGAGGTCGCCAATCTGCAAGACGGGCTCGCATGAAAGCGGCACTCGCGCTCGCGATCCCGCTGATCCTGCTGGCGGGCGGTACGGCAGCGCAGGACATCTCGATTTCACTCGGCGACGGCGGATCGATCACCACACGCACGATCCAGTTGATCACGCTCATCACGGTGCTCAGCCTTGCCCCGGGCATCGCCATCATGATCACCTGCTTTCCCTTTATCGTGACGGTCCTGTCCATCCTGCGCCAGGGCATCGGCCTGCAACAATCCCCGCCTAACATGCTGATCGTCAGCCTCGCGCTCTTTCTCACCTATTTCGTGATGGAGCCGGTCTTTACCGAGGCCTGGACGAACGGTATCAGCCCCCTGATCCAAGAGACCCTGCCTCTCGATCAGGCCCTGAGCCGCGCGATCATGCCATTCCGTGGCTTCATGTCGAACCGGCTCGATCCCGAGACCTTCGCCGCCATGGCCGCCCTGCGCCCCGACTCGGCACAAATCGCCACCGGGCCAGAGGCTCCGCTCTCGGTGCTGATCCCCAGCTTCATGCTCTCGGAAATCGCCCGCGCCTTCCAGATCGGGTTCCTGATCTTCCTGCCGTTCCTGATCATCGACCTCGTGATCGCTGCGATCCTGATGTCTATGGGCATGATGATGGTCCCGCCCGCCATCGTGTCATTGCCGTTCAAACTGGCCTTTTTCGTCATCGCCGATGGCTGGACCCTGATCGCCGACAGCCTTGTGCGCGGCTACATGTAGCAATATCGGCAAATTCGCGCCAGATTCACACGCTTCTGGGGATTTTTCCACCCTCCGTTTCGCAAGCGGCCCCCAAACTGCCGCATAGATGGCATCATGAGGCTGCGAATCGTTTAGGCGATGCGCTTTGGCCCACTCCGCAAAGACAGGTGCCCCATGCCCCGCACGACCCGCCTCATCCTCTGCCCCGTCAATCTTCGCCACCTCAAGGTCGATTACAACGCCTATGAAGAGGCCGTCGAAATGGCGCAGCGGCGCGGGGCCAAGCTCATCATCGCCACCGTCGCCCCCGAGATCGAGCGCAACATGAACATCTACAATTCCGATGTCTATTGGGGCGAGGAACTCAGGAAATTCGTCGCCGCTCACCCCGCAGAGGGGGTGGATGTGGAACTGATCGTGCGCAAGGGGGCGGTCCATCGCCAGATCGTCAAGCTTGCCGATGAGCGCAAGGCCGATCTGATCGTGATGGAATCCGCCAACCCCAAGGTGCAGGATTACCTCCTTGGCACCACGGCGAGCCACGTTGTGACCCATGCCGAATGTTCGGTCTACGTGGTGCGCAGTTAAGCGGGCAGGGTCCCGTCCAGCACGTAGCGCAGGATATCCACCACCTGCCCCGGCTC
>MDTG01373618.1_pt1 | contig 17111 bp, 13 predicted proteins | sample 811421 | NCBI WGS metagenome assembly MDTG01 (sample SAMN05326645, study PRJNA326480) | marine metagenome | isolation source: seawater | place: Pacific Ocean: South East | collected 2011
TATCGCCAGCAGGCGAGCTAATAGATAAATTGGAGTAGTTAACAGAAGCTAAACGACTAAATACTTAGCCCCATTCAAAGATCAACACCCTAAGATTGAAAAAGGCTAGGTATAAAGGCAACAAACTTGCGGATCCATTTGGTTGTTCGGATTTGCAAAACACAAAATCGCGCATTAGATCAGCTTTCCCATCGCTATCGCGGTGTCGGCCATACGGCAAGAGAAACCCCACTCGTTATCGTACCAAGAAAGTATTCGTACGAGGTTTCCACCCATCACAGTAGTTTGTAGGGATGCAAAATTAGCGGAGTATGTATTGTGTGTGTAGTCAATAGAAACGGTGGGTTCGTTCACATATTCGACGATACCTTTCAGCGCTCCTTTTGATGCTGCAAGGACTGCCTCGTTGATTTCTGCAACAGATGTGGTGCGTATGGGGATAAAATTTAAGTCAATTGCGGAAACGTTTGGCGTTGGTACGCGAATAGCGGAGCCATCAAGGCGACCTTTGAGTTCGGGCAGCACGAGGCCAACTGCTTTAGCCGCGCCAGTGGTCGTAGGTATCATTGACATAGCAGCCGCTCGTGCTCGATAAAGATCTTTGTGACGACGATCAAGCGTCGGCTGGTCGCCAGTGTAGGCATGGATCGTTGTCATGAATCCCTTGTCGATGCCAATTGCGTCATTTAGGATCTTTGCAACTGGGGCCAAGCAGTTTGTCGTGCAGGACGCGTTTGAAACGATCAAATCATCGGAATTCAGTGTTTCGTGGTTCACACCGTAAACAACTGTTTTATCCACGTTGGAAGCTGGTGCGGAAATTAGAACACGTTTTGCACCGCGTTCTAGATGGACGGCGCTGCGTTCTTTGGAATTGAACTTGCCCGAGCATTCCAAAACGATATCAACACCGTCCCAATCTAATTCGGTTGGGTCGTATGTTGAAAACATGCGGATAGGTCCCTGGCCCAAATCCATAATGCCTTCACCAATTTTTATGTCCCCAGAAAAGCGGCCATGAACGCTGTCATATTTTAATAGGTGTGCTGTGGTTTCCAGAGGACCGGTGGCGTTGATTGCTATTACTTGAATGTCGTCTCGACCACTTTCAATAATATGCGATATGGTAGAGCGCCCAATTCGGCCAAATCCATTAATTCCAACTTTAAGAACCATTTTGTGTTCTCCCTGAATACTTTATGCATTCTTGCAAATGCACTGTTAAATAACGCGTAAACATATACCGCCGGAAATAAAACCACCGACCTTTGGGGAGGACTTAAATGTTAACGTTAAAGCACTATGTTAACGTTAAAGCAGATTTTTTACCCGCTCTACTACAGCGTCTGCAGTAATGCCAAAGTTGGAATATAGCTCTTCTGCCGGGGCAGAAGCACCAAAACTGTCCATGCCTATAAAATCTGCTTTGTTGGCTTTGCCGCGTTCACCGCAGAGCCATTTGTCCCACCCCAATCGAACAGCAGCTTCAACACCGATGCGCACTGGACCCGCTGGCAGAATTTTACGGCGATAACTTTCCTCTTGAGCCTCAAAAAGCTCCCAGCACGGCATCGAGACAACGCGGGTACCAATGCCTATAGCTTGCAGCTTTTCCCGGGCCTTTATTGCGATTTCAACCTCAGATCCAGTTGCCATAATGATTGCTTGGCGTTTGCCTTCGCTGTCTGCCAGAACATAGGCTCCCAGGGCAGTCAGGTTCTTACTCGTGTGCTTTGTGCGTACTGTTGATACCGCTTGGCGTGTCAGAGATAACACCGAAGGTGTCGTCTTCGAAGAAATGGCGATTTCCCAAACTTCGGCTGTTTCTACGGTATCTGCGGGACGGAACACATATGTATTTGGTGTTGCGCGGGAAATAGCTAGGTGTTCCACAGGCTGATGCGTTGGGCCGTCTTCGCCCAGACCAATTGAGTCGTGGGTCATAACAAACACAGTTGGGATCTGCATGAGTGCAGCAAGACGCATAGATGGACGGGCGTAGTCTGTAAAACACATGAATGTTCCACCGTAAGGGCGTACACCACCGTGCAACGCCATGCCATTCATTGCTGCAGCCATTCCGTGTTCGCGAATGCCATATGCAATGTGCCGGCCCTTGCGATTTTGGTCATCAAACCAACCCAGGTCGTCAGTAAGCGTGTTGTTAGAACCGGTAAGGTCAGCAGAGCCGCCCATGGTTTCATTCATAATTGGGTTGATCACCTCAAGAGCCATTTGACTGGACGCACGTGTCGCTTTTTTGGGGAGTGTTTCAGACGCTTGACGTTTTAAACGTCTAATTACACTGGAGAGACGTTTATGTGGATCGCCAGAAACAACGCGTTGAAAATCAGCTTGGCGGTTTCTGGACAAACTAGAAAAGCGTTTTTCCCATTCTTCCCGTTCTGTTGCTCCCCTTGTTCCAATGGCTTCCCATGCAGATTTTATATCTTTTGGAATTTCATAGGCAGGGTGGGACCAGTCATAATAGGTTCGCATTTGGGCAAGTTGAGCCTCCTTAATTGCGTAACCGTGGCCTTGGTTCGTATTGGCCACACCGTCTACTCCAACCGCAATGGTGGTTTTGCAGTCAATCAAAGATGGGTTGTCCGTTTTCTTTGCGGCAGTGATTGCTGCGTCGATGGCTAACGGGTCATGGCCATCACACTCAAAAACAGACCAACCTGCAGCCTCAAAGCGTTTTTGTTGGTCGGTGGCGTCTGAAATGTTAATTTTACCGTCGATAGATATATTGTTGTCATCCCAAAGGACTATCAACTTGCTCAGCTTTTGTTTCCCAGCGAGGCCTATGGCTTCATGGCTTACGCCTTCCATCAAGCAGCCATCACCGGCGATGACGTAAGTATAGTGGTCTACGATATTTTTAGAAAAACGTGCCATCATGGACTGTTCTGCGATTGCCATACCGACAGCATTTGCGATCCCTTGGCCAAGTGGACCCGTCGTTGTCTCGATTCCTTTGGCATGGCCGTATTCAGGGTGACCTGCCGTTTTTGCACCCCACTGACGGAAATTACGAATTTCATCCATTGTCATGTCTTCATAACCCGTCAGATGCAGTAGCCCATAAATCAACATAGAGCCGTGACCTGCAGAGAGAATAAAACGATCCCGATCAGGCCAATCTGGATTCTTAGCGTCAAATTTTAGATGTTTTTCAAAAAGGACAGTGGCGACGTCTGCCATACCAATTGGCATGCCTTGGTGACCTGATGCGGCATTGTGGACGGCATCTGCCGCTAAAATCCGCAGTGCAGCCGCGTTTTTCCAATGTTCAGGATGTTTTATTTTTAAGTCTGAAATATCCACAAAAAGCCCTTTCTTGGGTTGATGCACACAAGGTTGGATACAATGATCTGTCGGTCCGTGATAGCAACTTAGATTTGAGGGTCAAGCTGATGAAGGCTCTTTACATCAGCTTTCTTTCGCAGCGAATTGTTTTTTAAGTAAGAAAATGGTCATAATGCAACCAGATAGTCGATTCGAACGATTAAAGTGATACAACTCTGCGTAGGAAATAGGTACTAACATGACACAATTTCCAACAATTAAAGCTCGGTTTGATGCTGCGCTAACCATTATTGAGGGTGCACCAACAGTGGGCCATAATCTGGAAGAAACAAAGAAAATCTCTGCTGATTTGGACAAAGCATACGAGGACGCAGCTGCAGCAGAGGCTAATTTGAAAACTGCACGGGCAGATATTGAAGAGGCTAAAACTGACACTGAAAAGATGAGAGCAGCTTTGAAAAAAGAGCAGGATCTTATAAAAATTTTGGAAAAAGACTTGGCCGAAAAAGACGGCAAAGCTGAAGCTCAACGCACAGCAATGATAAAGCAGATTGATGCTTTGGATAAAGCACGTGCTGACAGTCAAGAGGACTTGGAAAAGGCGCTTCAGTACAGCAAGCGCCTTGAGAGTTTAAACGAAAGCCTACGTAAATCTAATGAACAGAATGTGGCAAATCCTGAGTTGATTAACAAATCGCTTGAAACGGAATTAGCAGAAATAAAAGCGCAGCGGTCTTCCGATTTGGAAACAGTGAACGGCATTCTTGCTCGGCTCACACCGTTGGTGGAGGGACCGTAGGATGGCTGATATTAAAATTGAAATTGGTGGTCGCGAATTTGAGGTGGCGTGCCGTGATGGTGAAGAACACTTCCTGCAGTCTGCGGCCGGTATGCTAGACAAAGAAGCAAGTGCGCTGAATGATGCTCTGGGTCGAATGCCAGAGACGCGAATGTTGTTAATGGCGGGTCTGATGCTAGCGGATAAAACTGCGAGCCTCGAAGACAAGTTGAAAGCAGGCACTGACGGTGGTTTCGATAAGGGCGTCTCAAAGCGGATAGCCGATGTTGAAAAGCAACTTTACGATGCACAAGCTGAGTTGTTGGAAGTTAAGGCTAAATTGACCGAAGCTGAAGCGGAAGCGATGAGAGCTTCGGAGAGTAACAAGGCTGCGGTTAAAGAAATGCACGCAATGGTTGACCGCTTGGAAAACACAGCAAGAATAATAGCAAAGGTTGGATAGCCTAACCTATTCAACTAATAAAAAATTTGATCTATTAACCGTTAGCTTCACGGATTTTATCAGCTGCGTCTTTATCAAAAGAAACACCGTTTTCTATAAACATAGTGTCCAGTTCGCCTGATAAAGCCATCTCTGTAATTATATCACAACCACCGACGAATTCGCCTTTGACGTAAAGCTGGGGAATGGTAGGCCAATCGGAGAAGTCTTTGATCCCTTGGCGGATCACTTCGTCTGCTAGGACATTCACATCTGCAAATTTGACACCCATATAATTCAGAACTCCGGCCACGCGAGATGAAAAACCACACTGCGGCATCGATGAAGTACCTTTCATAAATAGGACAACTTCGTTGTTGGTAATAGTTTCTTGGATTTGGGCGTTTGCGTCGGTCATATTCGTATCCTTTTGCATGTTAGGCCGTATCAAGCCTACGTTACAATTTGGTATATCAGGGGCGAGATGAATTACAATGGGGTGAATTTTACACTTTAATTTTGAAAACTTTGGCGTATTGGTCCAGGCTTTGATAAACCTATCACGTTCAAGCAGCCAGTTTTGGATTTATCTGAATGAGCTCACATTTATATATCGGTGTGCGGATGTTGAATCTCAAAAATTGCCACGGACCGTGGGTTATAGCAAAAATCTAAATGTGGTCGGTGAAAATCATCAAGCCGATAAAGACTGTCCAGAATTAGTTTGTTATGAATTTATCGCGTTTCACGATAGCCTGCAGGACTAGTAACAAAATAACGATGGCGATGATGGGAAGTGGAGCCAAAACTATAAGAAAGACCAAGATGATTGATCCTTTCATTCAGGAGCTTTTGTGGTTAGGGCAAGGGCGTGCAATTCACCAGATGGGCCGTCCATTTTCCCTTTAAGTGCAGCGTAGACCATGCGTTGTTGTGTCACGCGGTTTTTACCAGAAAACTCCTCAGCAACCACATGGGCTGCCATATGAACGCCGTCGTCTCCCTGAACCGTGATTTCGGCATTGGGAAAAGTTTCGCGCAACAAGGCTTCGATTTCGTTTGCGGACATGGGCATGTGCGTATTCCTTTAAAGTGTTAATGGATAGCTTTCGGCAGGCCATTTGTGAAGGCATTGCGAAGGTCGGTCAGGGTGACGGATGTTGATCCTAAAGATAAGGTATCACCGGTTGCTAAGCCAATCGTTTCCGCAGGAACGCTCGAGTTTTTTGCGGCTAACAAGACAGCTGTTGGATTTGACGTTGCGATCAGATAGCGCGCTTGGTCTTCGCCAAAGAACCAACCCGTGTCGCCATCTTTCAGTACCATACCGATGCTCCCAGCAAGCACCAATTCAGCCGCAGCAAGTGCTAGGCCACCATCAGATATGTCGTGAGCCGCTGAAATGAATTTGTCTGATTGAAGGGAGCGAACCAATTCGCCTGCAGCCCGTTCAGCTTTGAGATCTACATAGGGTGCGTCTCCGTCTTCACGATCGAACAACTCTTTCAAAAGTGCAGATTGGCCAAGGTGGCCGGTAGTTTTACCCAACAGAACGATGCTGTCGCCTGCGTTTGGAGCAGTGCCAATTAATTGGTCTAAGTTTGTCATCAAACCGACCGCGCAAATGGTAGGTGTTGGTAAAATGCCTTTGCCGTCGGTTTCATTGTACAAAGATACGTTGCCAGAGACGATTGGCATATCCAGCGCAGACACAGCGTCGCGTATACCCTTAATGCAGCCGACAAATTGACCCATGATTTCTGGCTTTTCGGGGTTGCCGAAGTTCATATTATCCGTCGTCGCCAATGGTTTTGCGCCTGTGGCGCAAAGATTACGGTAGGCTTCAGCCACGGCCTGTTTGCCACCTTCAAAAGGGTTGGCTTTGCAATAACGCGGCGTCACGTCTGAAGTAAAGGCCAATGCTTTGGGTGTTCCATGCACCCGTACAACCCCCGCGTCCATACCAGGGCGTTTGACAGTATCAGCCATAACCATCGTATCATATTGTTCGTAGACCCAAGCACGAGACGCGTAATTTGGTGAGGATGCGAGCGCGAGAACGGCTTTGGCAGGGTTAACGATTGGTGCGTTTACCAGGGCAGGAGGCGCAGGGGTTTCGACCCAATGACGGTCATATTCTGGAGCGGTGCCAGAGAGTGCTTTGAGCGGTAGGTCTGCTTTAATTTGACCGTTGTGCATAACAATAAAGCGGTCCTCAGCAATAGTTTCGCCAACAATTGCGAAATCTAAGTCCCATTTGTCGAACACGGCCTTAGCTTCAGATTCGAGCTCTGGTTTTAGCACCATCAACATACGCTCCTGGGATTCGGATAGCATCATTTCATATGCTGACATATTGTGCTCGCGGACGGGTACATCTTCGAGATTTAAACGGACGCCTAGATCACCCTTGTCGCCCATTTCTACAGCGGAACAGGTCAGACCAGCGGCACCCATATCTTGGATCGAAATGACGGCACCAGTTTGCATTAGCTCTAGCGTGGCTTCCATCAAGCGTTTTTCTGTAAATGGATCACCAACTTGAACAGTAGGACGCTTATCTTCAATGGTGTGGTCAAATTCCGCTGATGCCATTGTCGCTCCACCAACACCGTCACGACCAGTTTTCGCGCCGAGGTAGACCACTGGCATACCAACGCCAGAGGCTGCAGAATAGAAGATCGCATCTGTATCTGCCAGTCCGGCTGCAAAGGCATTCACCAAGCAGTTACCGTTATATGCTTCATGAAAACGTAGCTCACCACCGACGGTGGGTACGCCAAAACAGTTACTATAACCACCGACACCTTCCACAACCCCAGCTAGGAGGGATTTGGTTTTTGGATGGCTTATTTCGCCAAAGGATAATGAGTTCATAGCGGCAATAGGGCGAGCGCCCATCGTGAACACATCGCGCAGAATGCCACCCACGCCGGTGGCTGCACCTTGGTACGGTTCGATGTAAGAGGGGTGATTATGGCTCTCCATTTTAAAAACGACGCACTGACCATCTCCAATGTCCACAATGCCGGCATTTTCACCCGGGCCGCAGATCACTTGCGAGCCCTCGGTGGGTAGTGTTCGTAGCCATTTCTTTGAGGATTTGTATGAACAGTGTTCGTTCCACATGGCAGAAAAAATACCAAGTTCGGTGAATGTTGGTTCCCGACCAATTATATTCAAAACTCTCTGGTATTCCTCGGGCTTTAGTCCGTGATCAGCTATGAGTTGGTCTGTGATTGCTGGCTCGGTCATACAAATAGTCCCCAAAACGTATGGTCTTGTGGGTGTCATACTGGATGCGAGGCAGGCGCGAAAGGGTGCAAAGAGAGCCCGTTTTCACTTTTTATATGGAGACATGGTAAAAACAGTATAAAAAACGCACAAAATCAGTGCCACAACAATTTAAAATGTGAATTCAATTAGCGCAACCTGAGCCAGATAATTTTACGCATTTGGAGTAGCAAAAAAATTAAAATTTGAAGAGTAATTGAACAAATTTTCCTGAACTAAAGTTGAACGCTAATTTCAGTGCCTTCCGCTGACTTTGTGCTAAAGCAGAAGATAGTGCTCAGTGTAAATTCAAACTTAGTTAAAAAAATTGAAAAGGAATCACACTTATTACTCGATATGGGTGGTTTATTTACAGCGACGTACGACTACTGCTACACGGATGAACCTTAACCATGGGTGTCAAATCCGTATATAACGTCGCAAGAGGTTTACAAAAAAAAGGCCGAGCGCTAGCTCGGCCGATAGTTCAACAGGGAGATTTAGAGAGTAGGGGCTTACGCACCACAGTTCTCATATTGATACTGGAATGAGCTTGAGGCTAACAACAAGCAAAAAATACTGACAGTGGCCGCTTCATGGTAATGCCCTTACGTCATGGGCTACAAACTTTGTGTCACTTCGGTGTTTTGCATAATAATTTTGTAAACTAAAATTGTGAAAGCTTTTTGTCTGACTTGATCTCTTGCAACACAAAGTCACGGAAAACGGCAACGCGTTTTGAATGCCGCAGCTCTTCAGGATATGCCAAATATACAGGAACTTGCGAACTTTCTTCCTCTGGAAGTATCCTTATAAGATGTGGGAAGTCTGCGGTGACATAGCTTGGCAAGACGCCAATTCCGACACCAAACAAAACAGCCTGTAGAACGCCAAAATAGTTATTTACTGTAAGATGGGAGCTGTGTTCGCCTGACAATAATGGGCGCATCCAGTTTAAGCTGGCGCTGACTTGTTGAGAAGTTAGGCTTTGACTAATAATGCGATGGTTGCGTAAATCTTCAAAGTCTTTTGGCATATCTCTTTTTTTGAAGTACGAGTCTGAAGCATAAAGCCGCATGTTCACATTCATAAGTCGCCGCCGCACTAAGTCTGCTTGGCTGGGTTCTTTCATTCGGATCGCAATGTCTGCTTCGCGCATAGGTAGATCGAGAACGCGTTCTTCGAGTAAAAGGTCGATTTTGAGATCAGGAAATTGATCATAAAGACGACCAATGCGGGGTGCGAGCCAAAGCGTACCAAAGCCAACGGTCGTGGTGACTTTGAGCTCGCCGGAAACCTCGTCCTCACTATCGCGAATGCGGGCTTCGGCATTGTCGAGTTTTTTGCTCATATCTGAAGTTGCAGCAAATAACAGTTCGCCTTGCTCGGTAAGAATTAAGCCACGCGCATGGCGGTGGAAGAGTGTGACGCTTAGGCTTTCCTCTAATGCACGAATTTGGCGACTGACAGCAGATTGCGATAGGTGTAGCGATTCGCCCGCGTGTGTCAGGCTGCCGGCGTCTGCAACGGAATGAAAAATCCTAAGTTTATCCCAATCCAATGTTGAAGCCCCAAAAAATTAATTTAAAAAATAATTACGATTTCAAAACGGAAATAGCAATCGAAACAGGTGAGAAGAATTTCCTTGATAGGTCAGGATTTGTGACCTATAAACAGTAAAGTAAATGCGTTGGGAGGCGTCATGTCCAAGCCTGAAATTACACTTGCAGATCGTTATGATCTCTCAAAGCGTACTGTGTTGCTGAATGGTACACAGGCATTGGTACGTCTTATGATGGAGCAAAAAGAACGTGACCGGGCAGCAGGTCTGAATACCTCTGGCTTTGTTACAGGCTATCGTGGTTCGCCTTTGGGTGCTGTTGATATGCAGATGCAACGTGCCGAAAAGCAACTGACAGCTCACGATGTCGTGTTTCAATCTGGTTTGAATGAAGATCTTGCGGCGACAGCTATATGGGGTGCACAGCAAGCGGAGTTATACGGCGAGGGCAAGTATGACGGGGTTTTCAGCATGTGGTATGGTAAAGGGCCAGGTGTTGATCGCTCAGGCGATGTTTTTCGTCATGCAAACATGGCTGGTACGTCCAAATTTGGCGGTGTTTTAGCTTGTATGGGTGACGATCACACAGGTGAAAGTAGTACCGTTTTGCACCAATCTGAATTCGCATTTATAGATGCGATGATGCCAATTTTATCACCAGCGGGTGTGCAAGAAGTTTTGGATTATGGTGCCTATGGCTACGCAATGAGCCGATATTCAGGCTGTTGGGTTGGGCTGAAATGTGTCAAGGATACAATTGAAGCGACTGCCGTGGTGAATGTTAATGCTGATCGGTTAACCATCACCACGCCAACAGCTTTTGAGATGCCAAAAGATGGTGTAAATATTCGTGCCATTGACGATCGTATTCCACAAGAGGCGCGTTTACATGATTATAAACGCTTTGCGGCAGAAGCATTTGCGCGCGCAAACGGGCTTGACAAGCGAATGGTGGGGGACACGACAGCCAAGATTGGCATCGTGTCTGCGGGTAAAAATTGGCTTGATACACAACATGCGTTGGATCTTTTGAAAATTGATGAAGCAGAGGCAAAGCGTCTCGGGATAACGACATACAAAGTGGCTATGGTTTGGCCGCTTGACACAACGTCGTTTAAAGAGTGGGCGGAAAACCTTGATTTGATAATTGTGGTTGAGGAAAAACGTAAGTTGATCGAAGTTCAGATCAAAGAAGCCCTTTTTGATGATCGACGTGGCCGTCGCGTCGTTGGCTGGAAACACGATCAACGCAAAGGCGAGACCATTTTTACGGTCAAGGAGTCGCTTGATCCAGTGACGATAGCACAAAAAATTGCGATGTTGTTAGGAGAAGAAGGCCTGCTGAGTGAAGCGGGCAAAAAAGCACTCGCGAGACTGGATGAAGCAACCGCTAGTGATAATGCAGAAGAGGTTGCAACACGCGCGCCTTGGTTCTGCTCAGGATGCCCGCATAATTCTTCGACCAAATTGCCCGATGGATCCCGCGCTTTCGCAGGTATCGGTTGCCATTTCATGGCGAAATGGATGGACCGCGAGACGATTGGTTTTACGCACATGGGTGCGGAGGGAGCCAATTGGGTTGGGGAATCCCTGTTTTCAACACGTGATCACATGTTTCAGAACTTGGGTGACGGGACGTATAATCACTCTGGCGTACAGGCGATCCGTATGGCCTTGGCAGCGGGCACGAACATCACGTACAAAATCCTGTTTAATGATGCGGTGGCGATGACAGGTGGGCAGCAGAATGATGGTGAGTTATCAGCGGCAAAGATTGTGGCTGAGATAAAAGCCATGGGCGTAGAAAATATAGCGTTAGTTTATGATGAGAAAGAACAAATTGACCTAACCGAGTTTCCATCAATGGTGCTAAAATATGAACGGGCAGAATTGCAAACAGTTCAAGAAAAATTTCGCAAAATTTCCGGTGTGTCCGCCATCGTTTATGCACAGACTTGCGCTGCCGAAAAACGCCGTCGTCGTAAGCGCGGTCTGTTTCCTGACCCTGATCGGCGTATTTATATAAATCCAGCCGTTTGCGAAGGCTGTGGTGATTGCGGTATAAAGTCGAACTGTGTTTCTGTCACGCCTTTTGAAACGGAGTTGGGACGCAAGCGCAAGATTGACCAGTCCAGCTGTAACAAAGATTTTTCCTGTGTGAATGGGTTCTGCCCTAGCTTTGTCAGTGTTGAAGGTGGTATACCGAAAAAGCAGGAAGCCAGCGGAATGACGCTGCCTGATTTACCAGAGCCCGCCGTGCCAGGAATAAACGGTACCTATAATATGGTCATCACTGGCGTGGGTGGCACGGGCGTCGTGACCGTTGGTGCAGTGTTGTCCATGGCGGCTCACTTAGAAGGTAAGGGCGCTGGCATGATGGAAATGGCTGGGCTTGCGCAAAAAGGAGGCGCGGTGCACATCCATTGCCGGTTTGCCAATATGCCAGAGGATATTAGCGCTGTGCGAGTTGCCGTGGGCGAAGCGGATAGTGTTATTGGTGGTGATTTAGTAGTTACTGCCAGTGCAAAGACCCTGGGCCTTATGGCACGAGACCGGACCAAAGTAATGTGTAATAGTCATGAGACTATTACAGGTGAGTTTACTAAAAATACTGAATTTTTGCTGCCGAGCGATCGAATGCAAGTGTCACTGACAGGACGTTTAGGTGAAGATGCTGTTATTTTCTTAAATGCGACAGAGTTAGCCCGAGTCCATTTAGGCGACAGCATTTTTGCAAACATGTTGATCGTAGGTGCAGCTTGGCAAAATAGTCAAATACCCTTGACAAGCAAAAGCATTTTGGACGCGATTTCGTTGAATGGTGCTAGTGTTGAGGGCAATAAACGTGCGTTTCAAGTGGGCCGATGGGCGATGATGAACCCTGAGGAAGCTGCGCGGTCTTTACGCTCCAGTGTGGTAGAGATGCCTAAGTCTTTGGAAGAGATGATCGTATTTCGTTCCAACGAATTGGTAGCCTATCAAAACGAAAAGTTGGCGTCGCTCTATCGCAATTTTGTTCGCAATGTTGATGACGTTAGGCTGCGTGAAGCAGTGGCTAAGTCTTACCACAAGTTGTTGGCATATAAAGACGAATACGAAGTAGCGCGTCTTCATGCGGCCAATGTGGAGCAGATGGTGGAGGAGAATTTTGATAACGTCAAAGGGCTGACTTTTCATCTTGCACCTCCATTTCTGCTGGGAAAAACAGCAGAGGGACACCCAAGGAAACGTAAGTTTGGACCTTGGGTGTTGACCCTGTTCAAGTTACTTCAAAAAGGCAAAGTATTAAGGGGAACTCCGCTCGATTTATTTGGCTACACTGCGGAAAGACGGATGGAGCGAGCGCTGATTAAAGAATTTGAATTGGATGTTGCTGAAGTACTTCCGCTGGCAACACCTGAGACGCAAGAATTAGTTTTGGCGCTATTTGAATTACCGATGCAGATCCGTGGTTTTGGCCATGTAAAACAGAAAAATGCTCAGACTGTTGCTAAACGGCGCGAAGAGTTACTGGTAGCGATCCGTAGTGGTGGCGCTGTTCAAGTAGCTGCAGCGGAGTGATCAGCCTCCAAGCCCTGCTCGCATAGCCAGTTTGCGCGAGGTGATGGAACTATGCAGGAATTGGAGACCCTTTAGACGAATAGCCTGCAAATTTGGGTCAGCAGCAAGGGACGCGCGGTTCAGTAAATCTATCCCGTGCAGGCGAACTAGGACATCTTTGTTACGGGCACGGTCATAGGCTGTGAGCATCTGCTCTGATCCAAGTTCATGAAAGTCAGAAAGGTTTATCAGTGTTTGGATATCAATGAGTGACATATTCAAACCCTGCGCACCAATGGGTGGCAAAACATGGGCAGCTTCAGCGATGAGTGCTGTGCGTTCCGCAGTAAGGCGATCTGCTTTTTGTGAGATAATTGGCCAGATAGCTCGTCTGCTGGTTAAGGTGAGCGATCCGACAACTCCGCAGCTACGTGCTGTTGCCTCATTCGCAAATTCGATATCAGGTAGGTCCATTAAGCGCGCAGCTTCTGCGCCAGCCTCCATCCACACGACTGCAGATTGAGGTAAGCGTTCGTTGTCTGGCAGGGGTACAAGCGTAAACGGTCCCCCGGTGCGGTGAATTTCGGTTGAAATATTTTCATGTGGTGTCTCGTGGGATACTGTAAACACAATTCCCTTTTGCCCATAGCGCCACGTTTTTGCTCCAATCCCAACCATTTCACGAATAGGTGAATCGCGTCCATCGGCGGCAATTATCAAATTTGCACTAATGACTGCGTCATCGGTCAATGTCACTAACGCTTGCGCATTTCGGGTCAAGAGACGTTTTGTTCCAATGCCTTGGCGAAAGGTGGCTCTGGTTAGCGTTTGGATCTGTGCTAGTAATTCGCGGCGCAGCAACCAGTTAGGAAAATTCCATCCAAAGGGTAAATCTGAAACATCATTGGCGTTAAAATCTGCAACATAGCGGATCTCGTTCTGATTTCCTCCTGCATCTGCAAGCCGCATAATTTGCAATGCTTCACCATGTCTTGCTAACCGCGACCACATACCCGCCGCCTTTAACGTTCGACGAGCAGGTTGCAGAAATGCGGTGCTACGCCGATCAGCTTTAGGATTGGCGCTGGTTGTAACTGGCTGGTTTGGGTCTACGCACAAAACTGAAAAGCCCTTTGCAGCAAATGCACAAGTTGCAATCAGCCCCGCAATTCCACCGCCACTGATGAATATGTCAAAGTGTTCACGTATCATTACTTACAGGTAGGAGGCTTTCATGGGTAAAGAAAGGACTAGCTAACAATCTGCGACAGAAAGCTCGTCAGATCTGTGGTTTGGCAATGAATATGATCACCTGCTTGCTTGGGGCCGACAAGTACGGTGCGCATTCCAATGCTGTGCGGAACCTTTAGGTTGCGGTGATCGTCTTCGAACATGGCTGCTGTTTGCGACTGAAAGCCGTCGAGCGCGATAATAGCTTCATAAGCTTTGGCGCTGGGTTTTGGATGAAAATTACTGTGTTCGATCCCATAAATCGCATCAAAAATATCATTTAATCCTCGGGCTTTCAGAACGCGGTTTGCATGAAATTCTGACCCATTTGTGTATACAATCTTGCGTCCCGGTAATGATTGAATATAGCCGCGCAATATTAAATCTTGATGTACGTGATCTAAGGAAATGTCATGCACATCGTAAAGATATGGCATTGGATCAATATCGTGTTCGCGCATCAGGCCTGAAAGTGTAGTTCCATAAGTTTGCCAATAATAGTTGCGCAAATAATCAGCCCGGTTTCTGTCTACACCAAGCTCTTGCATGACGTAATCTGTCATCTTGATTTCAATCTGATCAAACAATGCGAATTCAGGTGGGTAAAGAGTATTGTCGAGGTCAAACACCCAAGTATTAATGTGGGAAAAGCATGATTTCATGCAGGAAGCTTAAGATGCTTTGAACCTTTTTGAAACAACATATTATTGAAAAATCTATGGGTTTGTTCAGGTCTTCGTTCTGAATTTCAACGCTAATAATATCAAGAATAAAAAATATGCGCTTATTGGGCTAGAAGAATGATTTTGCGCAAAAAATTTGTGCAAACACGACAAGTTTGGACAATCGTGATCCAAGAAAAGTGAATGATCTTCTGGTAACACGAGCGTTACCAGAAGATCATTCACTTTTTGGACTGCAAGAAGCTTATCAATCTCCAAAAGCGTACACTATCGTGCTTTTGGAGGTATTTGTTATAGATCAAACATGCTGGGATGGAAATTATAGAGAGTTAAATTTTTTAAAGCTGTTGACGTAACCGTTTGGAGTATCAACAATAAAGTGCAAAATATTGATATCCCTGCAATCATCTCGGCTAGTAGGTTTGGTTTTATGGAATTTGTGGATTTGAGCAATAATTTTTATCAGCGACAAAGTGCATTTGGGGGAGCTAAAAATGCGATATGAACCAAAAGATGCATACGATTTAATTCTAAACGCGATTGACGTGGGGATTTATCGTCCTGGTGATCGGCTAGTTGAAAGTGAGCTAGCGGAGCGCTTTGGCGTATCTCGGACCCCAGTGCGCGAGGCTCTTCAAAGGTTGGAAACACAAGCGATGTTGACACGCGATGGACGCTCCCTAATTGTGTCATCGTTGGATCATAACCAAATGGCGGAACTGTATGAAGTACGCGCTGAACTAGAAGGTTTGGCTGCGGCACTCGCTGCAAAACATGCGTCCCCCGAAGAGATCAAAGTCCTTTACGAGATGATTAAGGAAGATCGCAAATATATAGACAATCCGCGCGATCTGTCGATCGCCAATCGTCGCTTTCACCGCCAGATCCATCTGGCTAGCCGCAATCGTTACTTAGTGCTTCAATTGGAAATGGTTCATCGCTCTATGGCTTTGCTCGCAGAAACATCGTTAGCAGCGGATGGACGCGGAGAAATGGCATTGGCTGAGCATTTGGTCCTTGTGGAAGCGATTGAAGCGGGCAATTCGAACGATGCAGATCGTTTGCTTAAGGATCACCTATCTTTTGCGTTCCAGACCCGTTTGATAGCGGATGCTGGTAGTGTGAAATCGCATAATGTTTGATATTTTAATCCAAGACCTAGCTGTGATTTAGCTTTGAGGCACGGCGTCCGTTCTAATTTGTGCAAGGTGAGCATTCTGAGGATGCCTATCATTTACGAGACCACTTGGGTGCAGTATGTGGGCGTAAAATCGCAGCTAATTCACCAGCTTTGATGAAGATGCTGGAACTGGATTTGCCGATTTGTGGATTGATAACTGGGCAATTGGCTTTACCAACAAGATCTGAAGTGCACTTATCTGATTATGCCCATCTAGTTTTGGAGCCAGAATTCGCTACGGTCATTGGGCGAGAAGTGCCTTCGAGCACTGTTCTTTCGACAAAGATACTGGGCCATTATGTAGATCGGTTTTCGATGGCGTTTGAGGCCTTGGATTGTCGGAATGAGATGAACTCGATGCAGGGGCCGGCCTTTGTTGTGAATAACGTTTTGAACGCTGGCATTATGCTCGATAACGCTGCAATCGATATGGTTGCACTAGACAAGAAGGCTTTTGAAGCATCATTCACAGCGGTTGATGAGGTAATGTTGGAAAATGAAAATAATACCCTACAAAACCAACTGGAAGCTTGTACTTTTGTTATAAATCGTTTCACCGCAAGGGGTGAGGCCGTTAAGATTGGCGAAGTGTTCCTCTGTGGCGCATATCATCCACCAATGATTATAGGTGATGAGTTTTGTCGTGTTTTCACGCTCTCCTCTGGCCAAGAGTTTAGTTTGTCAATTTTTGCTAATAAACTTATTCCCCAACTCTAAAGTATGAAATTTTTTTGGGAAATTGATGTGCGAAAAATACCCTTGATGCAAAAGGGTAATCATAGCAACGTTGTTGATATGTTTTCTAGGAATACTTTGCGGATTGCAAAAAGAAAATCTTTCAAAGTTAAACATGTTTTAAAAGGACCAGCATAGCCTTTTGAAAGGCTGGTTTTTTCTTTTTCTAGTAACGCTAGCGGTGTCCCCAAATGTTATGAATAATCTTTATATCTTTGCTTAACTAATGTATAAATTTTTTACGCCATATTTGCTGCAAATCGCTCGAACAGGTAAAAGCTATCTTGTGGTCCTGGACTTGCTTCAGGGTGATGTTGGACTGAAAATACAGGGCGGTCTATCATTCGGATACCGCAGTTTGATCCATCAAACAAAGA
>MDTG01102086.1_pt1 | contig 17109 bp, 19 predicted proteins | sample 811421 | NCBI WGS metagenome assembly MDTG01 (sample SAMN05326645, study PRJNA326480) | marine metagenome | isolation source: seawater | place: Pacific Ocean: South East | collected 2011
ACAGCAGAGCCGACACCGGCGCCGACGCCATCGCCTACAGCAGAGCCGACACCGGCGCCGACGCCATCGCCTACAGCAGAGCCGACACCGGCGCCGACGCCATCGCCTACAGCAGAGCCTACGCCAGAGCCTACGCCAGAGCCAACGCCTGCGCCGACGCCTGTGCCTACGCCATCTCCTACGGCAGAGCCGACGCCTGCGCCGACGCCGTCTCCTACGGCAGAGCCGACGCCTGCGCCTACGCCTGCGCCGACGCCGGAGCCTACACCGTCTCCGACGCCTGCGCCGACACCTGCGCCGACGCCTGCGCCGACGCCTCATCCATGTGACGATGGTACACATGGGTGCGACACTGGCCCGGGTGGCATATGCTACCAAGATGGCACCGGGTGGACGTGTGGATGTGCGACAAACTACTGGTGCTCAGCCGGTTGCTCGTCACCCCACTCTGGCCACACATGTACGCTTGTTACCCCGGCACCGACGCCCGCGCCAACGCCTGCGCCGACGCCTGCGCCGACGCCTGCGCCGACGCCTGCGCCAACGCCTGCGCCAACGCCTGCGCCGACGCCTGCGCCGACGCCTGCGCCAACGCCTGCTCCTACGCCTGCGCCGACGCCATCACCTACGGCACAGCCGACGCCTGCGCCGACGCCTGCGCCGACGCCTGCTCCGACGCCATCACCTACGGCACAGCCGACGCCTGCGCCGACGCCTGCGCCGACGCCTGCGCCGACGCCTGCACCTACGCCAAGTGTGTGCGGGATTGGAACACAGACCAGTGCCACAGCTTGTGAATTTCAGATTGGTATCCTGCCAACGGACGTGAACGCGAAGCTGGCCAGCGTAGACACGCAGGTTATTGACTCAGTTGTTGTCAAGTTCTCCGCTGGGTCCCTTATCATGACAAACCCTGTTGTCATTGGAGACTATGACGCAACATTCGAGTGCCCTACTGCCCCTGCATCTCCATGTATCATCCAGATTGAGGCAGGGTCAGAGTTAACGGCATTTAGCAGCACAGCCAACAAAGAACGAGTGTTTTCTGGTCTTACATTGCAGAATATGTGCAACGGCATCTCAGTCACCGGGGCCACCAGGCTAACCGTGTCTAGTTGCACATTTGAGAACATTGGATGGGACGGTGTGGAGCCAACGGCCAGCCAGACGTGGCTTGACGTCAACCGGTGTTCGCAGCTAAGCGAGGCAATTGACGCTAGCACGTCAGACAACGTTGGAATACTGTCGAACACAATACGCGACAGCCTTTCCGGTATACGGGTGCAAGACAGCCCTGAACCAGTTATAGACGCAAACACAGTGACCAACTGTGCCGGCACGGCTATAGAGCTAGACGCGAGCAGCGGCGACGGTACCACTGGCTGCACGTCCTCCACCGTGTCCGATAACACTCTCACTGGCAATAGAGGGCGCGGCGTACACGTGACTGGAGGATTAGGTACTTCTATTACGAACAATGACATTGTTGATCACTGGGGCAGTGCTGTGTACCTGGCCAACACCAAGAACTCAGTTGTCACTGGCAACACGCTAACAAGCAATAACCGGCAATCAACCACAACAAGCAACGAACTGTCAACGGCGTATGCGTGCATTGTATCTATCGGAACTGCCGGCATCACGTTTGTGGACGGTGACAGCGTGGTAACCATCGAAAACAACAACATATCTAACTTGTACATAGGAGCACGAACCAACTCGATAGCATTTGAGCAGAGAACACACATCGAGGAGCCACTTCTAAGCGCGGCGTACACATCAGCGACGTTTGCTGCTGCCAACACGGTCAATTGCGGATCCGGCGAGACATGTAGCGGGGCGTGGTACTTGGTCTTTACAGATGACCCAGATGTGACAAACGTGCCTTACAGTGTCGCACCTGCTCCGGCCACTGTAAACCCAGTGGCTCCATTGGATGAAGAGGAAGAAGCGGCTGCACTTTCAACCGGTGCCACTGTAGGCATTGCTGCCGGTGGTGTAGTGGTAGTAGGCGTGGCCGCCACACAGACAAATATACTTGGTTAATAAAACTAGATTTCTACATGCTGTGCCATCACATAGCACCTTGCAATGTCCAACGTGACACCAGAAACCCTACTGAGCCACACCGCTGCTCTCTTTGCGTCACTGCGCTGACCACTCAGCCATAGCGCTTCTAAGCACACTGCAACTGCAAATTCCGGTAAAGGTGTCCGCGGAAATTTGCAGAGTAACGACAGTATACACTGCTTCATGTATCTCTTTGCATGTCCACCGCCGCGCAGCATGCGCAACAGGCTTATTATATGGTCCGTGATAATCACGTTGGTGAATTTCCATGAAAGCTGCTCCGCTATGTACAGCTCATTTAGGTAAAGCTGCCGAACAGTGCTTTTGAACCCATGCTTGCGTGCAAATGTCAAAAGTGACATCCGTGCCACCTCCACCCCCAGCATCTTGTGCGCCATGATCACTGCGCACTCACATAATGCAAGATGCGTCGGGTGAACACATCTATCAATGATCCACATAGAAAGGTAGATCTCGTCGACGCTTTCAGTGTGCTCGATCACCCACTCTAGCACGACGTCGCGGGAAGCAGCTGGCTGCTCTATGGCCACGGGGAGCAGCGTTCGCGGAACATGGCAACGCTGACGGTCCACTTTCCACTGAACAAATGATGCACTCATTTCACACAAAAAATAAATGCACACTGGTACCAGGTGGCAAAGAGTGTTCCAGGAAGGTTATTATCTATATATGCCAAATATTGAAAAGTCGATGTCGGCCGAGTGGACCGTTGTGGCTTCCACAAAGTCAGGCGTGTCGCAGAAAGTGTCACCTGTTGTGTCTCCGACAGTATCATCTCCATCGACTTCACCGCGCGCGAAAATACCACCCAGTGCATTATATGTTGGCCTGGCGGCTGCATGTGGTATCACCGCATGTGTACTGCATAAATACAAACGCTCATAATACATGCCAGCGGTATCCACGTGCATAATATGCAGTCGTCATGTAGTTGTGGCACCATGTGTGTGTGGTTGTATGGTAATTAGGCTACCACACACAAAAAAAAACCGTAGGTATAATTGCAGGTAAATTTATTATTGCATGGATTCAAATGCTCGCTCAGTTACACTCATAAATCTACGCGTGCTTGCTAAATTAAAGGCCGGCGACAGATTACAATGCGTAGATTCCAGATATTTTAGCATAGACCGTGGATGGCTGGTGTGGTTATCACGGTGGGTCAGAAGTGACAACAGAATAAACACGATTGATCGCATACAGGAGACATTTGAACGAGCCATAGCCATTGAGCCAGTCCCGGAAACACTAATATCAGAGGCAAAAATTGGCGTAAAAGAACTGCTTGCCACGTACGTTGGCGACGATACCACGTGCTCTAAACTAGAACACATCATTGACGGGACTTCCATTACCAAAGAATTCTAAAACGACTTCCTGCGGCTAACTGTGCTGCGCATCCTGGCACCACGGGTAAACGCTGGTGCCACAAGTGCCGGTGCCACTTTTCCGCCAGAGGGCGGCGCCTCCGACGACAACGCCTCCGACGACACCGCCTCCGACGACACCGCCTCCGACGACAACGCCTCCGACGACACCGCCTCCGACGACAGTGCCTTGTCTACCGTAGGCATGTCAGCCAGTTGCATCAGCGCTTCTTGTACATGTTCATCGTCCTCCAGGCCGTGGTGCGACACGCTGACCATCAGGTCGGACATGGACTGGGATAACTCGTCCTCGGATAGTCCATGTGTATTGCTTTGAAGCTTTTCAGCCCAGCTGCAAATCGGCTCGATCATATGAACAGAGGGCAGATACAGCGACATTCAACACAGTAAAGCCTGCCTTAAATAGTTCAATGGCGATATCCTCTCGTAAGCACACGCTGGAGTCTAATCCAAAACCTGAGCTAGACAGGTTTGACACTACCCCACAAGGCTCAGACGAGTGGTGGGCCCGCAGGAAAGACATGTTTTCGGGTTCCAAAATAGCAAACCTGCACTTCTTAAAAAATCAGGACGAACGACAAATATACTGGGAAGAAGTGTTTGGTATACGCAAAAGACCGCCACTCGATGACGAGGCGCTGAAACGGTGTAAGTATGGAAAGGACCACGAAGAAGACGGCGTCAATGAGCTATTGCGCAATGTCCCGGGCGTATCAATGTGGGAAATAGGGTTTGAGCAGCACCCTAATGCGTTTCATTGCCAGTGGTTCGGAAGCTCACCTGACGGTGTCATATATGCACCAGGGATCATGCCCGACAGCCCATGGGGAGCCCTGGAGATCAAATGCTCCACGAAGAAGGGCAGGGATGGTAAGACGGTACCACACGCAGGCGTGCCTGCGTACTACATGGGACAAATGCACGCCGAGATGAAATGCATGCCCCTTCCAAGGCCATGCACGTGGACCATGTTTGTATCGTGGTCGGAAACACGGTGCAAGTGTTACATTGTAAAATACAACACGCACTTTTGGGACCTCATGTGGGACGTAGCAGTTGAATTTGCCTGCGCCAATTCATCGTGGGAATCATTTTCGACCAAAAGAGACGCAATGGTCAACGCAAGCAAAGAGCTAGCGACTCGGGCAGTGCCGCTGCACCCGAGAGGTGGATTCCATACGGCAAAGCAGTAACATTTGTGGACTATTTAATCCGCCAGTGGACGTCTTGATCATGTCCCTTCTCCGCAAAAACAGACCGGTAAACTGCGAATGTAACAGTAACCTTGCCGATCGTGATACAGGTATTATTAGTGTACAGATTGTACCAATGCCATCTAGTCAAGATGCTGCGCAGCACATTGTCGAAGAACAAAAAGCAATTTCAGGAGAATGCCAAAATACATACATTCCCCACCTTACAACCATGGTATCAAACACGAGCCGTGGCACAGAACACGCACATCCTCCTGCTGCGGGAAACCTGGACGAAGCTATGGGTATTATGAAAGACGCTAATCTCACGTTCAGGGTCAGCCATATGCACCACGGCATAGATGCACAGGCAAAGTGTGCCGAGGTCACTCACGACGCAATGAACACGCTTCTGAACACCGGCAAAGTCACTATAAACGCCCCGCTAGGGGGCTCGTTTGACCTATTTTCCTCGAACGGCCGCAACATCACCGAAATCCAGTTCACAGCCTAGAACTCCAGAGACCACCTGCCACCGGACGCGACGGCCGGCTGTACCGCGGCCGCCTGGGCAGAGCCGCCTATGACGCCAAGCTGATGCAGTTCATGCGCCAGCCACCCTTCCTTTTCAGCCTTCTCGTAGCTAATAAAACCTAGGGATTTCCAATCGCATGTATATGTGTCAGACCACGGCAACAGAGAATCGCCAAACCGCCGCATTGTGGCGCTAGTGAGACCCATAGATGTCAGCTTATCCATAGTAAATCCGCTTTTCTTCAGCTCCGCCACTGGAAGATTCAGAGAAGCAATGTCCTTGATTGTAGGAGACGTCTCCATTAGCTCGTCGGCAGTTATATTAAACGCAGCTAGGCCAGAAGAACATGCCTGTTCAGCGGTAATACCGGCGGCCCGTGCATGTTCCCATGTAAATCCATTCTCCAGCAGCGCAGTTGCGCCGTAGGCTTTACAAAGCGACGACCATGTAACACCAGACGACACCAACTGGCGCGGTGTGTACCCAGAGTCGAGCAATGCACACAGCGGAGTTTTCAACAATGCTGTACGCGCGCGAGAATCTCGGATTCGGCCAAGAACGCCTTTCTTTGAAGCGGCTATAGTTATGTCGGCGTCTTGATGTTCAGCGTGGTACCGGCTGGCCAACGCTGCGTCAGTGCCGTGGTCCATGCTTCGCTTGGGCGCGGTAAGAAATTTATACTACTATAAACATGCATTACCATGCGCCGTGTATAGATGCACCTGCAAAAAATTACCACGCCTATCCATAGGTCGACCGCGTACGACTTCAATGTGCATCTTGATCACCATAGCTTGCATAAGGGAGGCATGAACATGAGCGGCCTGCCGTCACAGACATCGACAGAGCATCTTGGCGTAAAAGAGCACGAAATTGTCATACAGGCAAAGAAAAGATACACCGATGGCCGCCTGCGCGTGTTTTCGGCTTTAAACAATATTGTTGTAGACAGCGACATCATCAAAGAGCTGGTAGCGGACAATATTGGGCTCTGGGCACCTAACTCTGTTGCTTTTGGTCCTAACGATTCGAGGACTATTGCAGAATGCACAACAAACATAGAGCGCAGGATTGCAAGAAATTACCCAGACGAGGCCGCACGGACTCTAGCTAAAAACAATGAAAAGGCCCAGAACGCCTCGCTGAACAGAGTACTGCACGCGCGTTACACGTACGTCGGAGTCGCCATCACGCCACAGAACCTTTATCCCAAGCATTCCAAGCAGGACCCGCAAGGATTTGCTGTCACGCGAGGAGGACTGAATACCATCATCAACACGGGAAATGGTGTCATTCACCCGGGCCAGCGCGTCAATATATCGTTTGGGTCACTGGGAATCAGCAATGCCGATGACTACAGCAACCCGTCACACTACTCCAGGGGTATTCCGCACGATAAACTGCTTGTACAGACAGTAGGGGAAGATACGTCCGCAAATAACAACAGCGATGACCACATTGATCTGATTTTGCAGAACATGTACGATTCCGTACGGGCCCAGCAGCATCTTCCTACCGACCCAAATCAAACACACGTCCGTGTCCTAAACACAAACGTACTTGCTAATGGTAATGGAATTCCAGATGCCATATTCACGTTCCATGGGCTTGGGCCTAATAATTCGTACATGGTCATGCAAGGCACCACCGAATTTCAGCGGGAGGTAGTGGACGTTGCCAAGGCACTACATGGAAACCTCATAACTCCAGCAGTTGAAACAGAAATGAATCGACAAGTCGCTTACTTGATTCACTGCTCGGTTGACGTGATTAACAGCACAAGGGTGGCACTGGCAAATACCGCAGCCGGTGCTCTTGACACCCCTGACCCAGCTGCTGAAACATTTGCAGCTGTAGCCCCGCACTACACATCGTTTGAGGAGTTTCGCAATGATAACGGAGCTGTTCCCGGTGGTCCCATAGGTCCCGGTGCGTACAAGTGCTACGCGGTCAATCGGGTCATGATTCCGATCAGACTTGATGCTGCTGGACGGCCTGTGATTAGTAATAGACCACTTGCCCCTATCATTGGACTTGAAAAGCCAGATGGTGCTGGCGCTACAGAGTTGCAGACTCTCGGTGACGTGGCTGCGGCGCGGGCTGGTGTGTTTCAGGATTTTATGGTGTCAACGGGCTTAGGTGCTGCTGACACACTTAATGATGACGGGTTTAGTGGCGCAGATAGACAGAGGAACATAAGGCTTGCTGCGCGTGCTGGCGACTCCCTTGAGTATGCACTTCGTATGATGTTGCAGGGCCCTGGCGACGTCGCAGTGCCCGACGCGCCAATCAACCGCCGGGTGGCGCCTCTGCAGGCGTTTATCCGCCGAGTTGTTCGCACCGCAATTAGGGTGCACGAGAAGCACCGTCAAAAAAGCATTGGCATTGCGCTGTCAGGGGCACGTCCTGGGCAGCCGTTTGACATATGCCTGACTGATTCGTAATACTTTATTTAATAAACACGTGTACCCACCAACACCTGTACTGCTCGTTGTACATTGCGTCCCCTACGTCCACTGTGTCCGGTATGGTCGTGTGATTGTCCGTAAGTGGCGAGTCAGATGCCCGGAGCTCCCACTTATCCATGCATTTTGTTTTTGGCGTCAGCCTATTCAGCTTGTCACGCACGGTGGGTAGAAACTCTAGGTCAGTAAACGCGCCGGCGGCTGGGCGCCATATGTCTGCCGACTGCTGCGCGTGGACCCGTCTGTACAGGCAATCATCCTCGCCTCCCCATCCAAAGTATTTATTGGAGAACCCCGGGAAAAGGCGTCTTTGAAACCCGGTGACACCTCCAAAGTAGGACTTTCCGTTGTTGTATCGCGTGAACCGGGCCCCGAAATGCACAATCGGCGATATCCATGGTGCTACATACATTCCAAGCATCTCTATGTCTGGTACCAGGTCACAATCATGGAATATAACTCTGCTTCCCAGTGACTTATTAAATCCTACGTTTAGCAACAGCCCTCTGTTGAACTTATGTGCGTCAGTCTGTTCAACCACAATAACCTCTGCAGATGGTGGCAGCATGTCGCGTGTAGTCTCCATCCACGCCTGCATGTGTCGGGCCCGGTCCCGAAATGGCAAAATGATAGAGATGTCACCGCCAGTTTCCATTGGACGCGGATGCAATGCCAAGATGTGCCTCTAGGCGACGGCGTGTCCATCGTTCGTTGATGGCTCTGTGGAAATCGTCGTCCGACAGTCTCGACATGATTTCATTGTTGATCACCCACGGCTTGTCGCACACCTTGCACAGAACGATATCTTTCCCAGAGAGAGTGCATTGCGTGGATACCTGGACGTCCTGGTAGCAATGGTAGCAGCTAGACCGTAGCGGCGCTGATGCCGTATATTTGCAGTGTACACATTTCAAATTACCGCCCTCAAAGCGCGTGCATTTGAATATCATGAGACACATGCAGCACGGGCACAGCATATAGAGTGTCGAGAAGAATTCTAGCATTTTGCCCATCATGTCGATGCTCAGAAGTTCGCTGTACCTGCACATCATGTTGTTTTGAGTTTTCCAGTAGTTTTTTCGTTGCGAGCTAGATACACACTCGGATGCTGCTACGTTCCGCGCCATGGAGTTGACCTTATCTATCCTCCTCCCACAGTAAAGCTTACCCGTTCTATCGTCAAGTAGCACCTTGCTGCTACCACACGCCCATACATTTTTGGACGCGGTTGATTCGTCGACTACAAATGAGCGTATCGATCTGCAGCACATGCATACATGTATCGTGGTCTGCCGTGGCGTCTTCAACAAGGCTTTTCGCTGTTGTTCCACCAGTACGCTTGGCAGCTGGTAGGACCGGACACAGTTTTTGAATAGAACCGCATGTATGCACTCTGAGAGAATAAACGATCGCTGAAACGAGCCCGTGCGTAAACTTCGTGCTAGCATGTTGCGTACGCGAGCTGGCGCCTTGGTATTGTACATCTCCATAATAATGTCAACGTCTTCTCCGTGCATATCTAGTGCATCGAACAGGGCCCGGATATCACCACTTGTGAATTCGTATATTTTTCTTCGCAGCGGTGTGTTGTAGATATTCGCAGTGCCTGTGGCGTGGGAACGGAATATTGCCAGGATATCATTTGAGCTGCTGCAAAAAGACGTGGGCCGATGCTTACACTTAAACGTTCGCAGGCTCTGTATCCCGTCACAGACCGACTGAAAAATAGGCGTGCCGCTACTTGCGTTCGCATTTACGCGCTCTCGTATCAAATTTGCCTGGTGCAACACGTCCACAGTAAATCGTTCCCATGGGTGCAATGTAGATAACACGCTCTCAAGACCTGGAACGTTTGACACCACAAACACCATGTATTCCTTGAGTGCCACGAACACAATGTGTTGATGCTCATTGGTGACCCACGAGGCAAACTCCTGTCGCGATATGGGGTTTAGAACAAAGTACTTGTATAGCACGCGCATGGCGTCAAAGTTCATTTGCACCGTGCACATGGGAAACCGACCCATGAGACAACACTGTAGAATGGAAAACAGAAACGCATGCACGCTTGGCACCGTCAGTATGTAGTTGGATATAATGTCGTTGAAGTTCCTTACGCTGCATCGCATCGGCCACGCCTTGCTAAGAACATGCACAATTGGGTCCGCGTTCCGCACGATGATGCTGTTGTGCGAAAAACAGCACGAGATAAGTTTGGAGGTGACATTGGGCAAGCTATAAGCATTGTGTACATGGCGCAAGTCAGGCATCATGTCCTCTGGCACATGATCAGTGGCGTCGTGGTGGATAATGGCCGGAAGAAATGCCTGTATGTCTACGTGCGCGTGCTGTATCATTGTTTCTGTGATAGAGCTTGCCATGGACCCGGGGTGAGTTGGTTGCCACACACAGTTTGACTCTGACAAGTGTACGCCAGAACATAAGGGAATCACTTCCGACCTACGCCGGTGGAACGGGCGACACTCCTCGCCTTGAGTATCGCCCCCCGCGCCAAAAAACTACACTCGTTTGGATTAGGGTCGCCAGGGTCACACATGTGGTCCTGCGTATAATGTCGCACCCCATCTCGCTCACAATACTCGTAAGCACTTCGAACGTGCAACACCACGGGCATAGGAAGCCCGGTAAACTTATCTGTCGACACTATGCAATCTTGCATCCTATATTCGCCCGGAACGCCAACTATGTTGTAGTGATCAGACACAAACACGTCAGCCGTCATACACGACGAAGACTCGGCGTGAAAATGCAGTCGCGCAATTTCCAGCCGCCGGCACATCAGACACAAGCCGCGCTGTTGATTACGCTCGCTCTTGGGTCGCGGATATATGAACTCACGCAGAATAAACGGACGATCGCATGCAATCTTTAATCCCTCACATGCAGTGCCGCGCATGCACTGTCGTTCGTCTTGCACCGGCTCTCTAAGAAATGACTCCTCGTATGCACGCGGGCAGCATACCAGGTCCATGGGCGTTGTGCCGCCAGCACTGCGCGTACGCTCGCGGTGCTGAGACACCAACTCGTCCATGAACTTGAACGGAAATGCCGGTGATGATGGGTCGTATAAAAACGATGAAGCACTTTCGGCCGCTGGTGCTTCCACCGAAGCAAGCGCATCCTCGTATTTTCTCTTTACGGACGTCATCCGACTAGAACTGGATACCCGGGGATGTGGGTACCGCCCTGTATGTATCAGTACGTCGCTGGCGCAGCACATTTGAGACTGTGGCAGGTCGGGGATACAAAACCACATCTGTGCCAGTCTGGCCAGTCGCGTCAGCCGCGCCAGTCTTGTTAGTCTCGTTATTCTCGGCCTGGCGATCCCGAATATCAAAATACCACATCAGAAATCCTATCAGTCGTACCAGGTCAAACACAACATCAATTGTGATAGCGTTTTTAGTGCTAGAGACAAAATCACCCGAGTGGTATCGCAAACAACTTTGCAGGCCAACATTTTTTTTACCGGTCATGGTTTCCAGCCTGTTTCTGCACCAGTTTTTGGGATTGTGCATCAATGCCATGTTGTATATGGACTTGCTGCCAAAACTATCAATCACGCCAATTTTTTCTTCCACTTCATTTTTCCATGCGGTGCTGTTACTTTTCATCGCCAGACAGTCGCCTGTTTCATTCTCTACGTCAACGGCCAACCACACTATACTCCACATAAAGACCAGCAAAGCCCAGCATGCAAACCCAATAGTAACGTTTGTATGTAGGTCACTGGGATTTACGGCATTGTGCACAAATAGGGAGACTAAAAGCGCAACGGATATAACTATTCGAGAAATGTCGGCAACTAAATACATAGTCACGGTGTTATCCTCGTATCCATCGCACACTTGAGGAAATGTCGTGAATGCAAGCGAGAACCAGTATACCATCCACCCCGCAGCCGCGGCAGATACAGACATATGAACCCCTGGCGCAATATTAGTTTTAGAAGGCATTGCATAATACAAGCATGGCGTTTTATATAGTCAGACTACATGTCACTTATCAACGGTGCGACGGCGCTTCGAAGATGGCTTTTGCTTAGCAGTCTCATCCAGGGATACTGGACTAGCAAGTGATTTGTCATCCACGGTATTGTTTTCAGGTGCAAATACAAACCGATAGCATTTCCTACTCAGCACGTTGTTATTTACTCCATGGCAAACGCCTACAATATCCGGGTTCTCTACAAAGTCATCCAGCATTGAGTTTTGAAGATCGTTACCAAATGGCACACCCACGGCGTTTGCCTTGCCAATATCTCCCTGTGCAAACACGCATGTGTCAACGTTGCATGTCAGATAATGGCGTAAAGCCCTGGTTACAATGTCAAGACCATGCTTGCGAACGTATTCATTGCCATTGTTTGTTTCCATGCCCCATTCACTTGCAAGGTCAAGGTCTTTAGAGCTGTTTAGTGAGTTGAACACATAGCGATGCAACGCAAGGTTCAACGCAACTTTGTTTTTGCACTGGTCAAATTGTACAGCCATTCACACAACGGCGCCTACCTATTTATACTTAAGCATGACATCCAACCACTACAACTACGTTGCAGCACACCCTCCCCCAGCATATCTACATGCTGCTCGCCGAATGGAGCATAATCGCGTTAAACAGGCCCTGTTTGGCCTCGCTAAAATGTACATGCCAAATGCGCGCCATGTGTTGGATCTTGCATGTGGTCGCGGAGGCGATCTCGGTAAAATAGCACGCATTTTCCCAGGGGCATCGTACACGGGGGTAGATAGTGCAGAGCAGGCAATAGAAGAGCTTTGTAGACGCGCATCGGAGATGTCACTGGTAGTAAAGGCTATCGTGGCAGATGCTTCCACCGTGCGAGTTGAACCGGGTGCGTATGCAGTTGTGAGCATGAATTTTGCGCTACATTATTTCTGCGACTCAAGAGACACGTTGGCATCGCTGATGTCCAACATAAGTTGTGCGATGGAGAAGGGCGGCATATTTATTGGCACGTGTGTCGATTACAGACACCTCATGTGCACATATGCAACAGACAATTGCATTGACTTGAGATATGGAAAAATACAAGACCTGGACCAGCACCCATGGGGGCAAAAATATCATTTTGTGCTGCCCGGGTGCGTGGACAATCCAGAATATGTTGTACACATGCCTAGCGTGGTACAAGTGGCACACGAGTACGGCCTACACCTGGTAAAACTACGGGGATTCAATGCGTTTATACAGTCCGCTACACATATTTGCCCCGAGTGTCCTGAAAGTAATGCCCTGTACTGTGTATTTGCGTTCGTAAAGGATAGTGGCGGCCCACAGGCAGCATTGACGCATGCTTAATTGCCGTGAGGCACCACGCTACTGTAAGCATCACAGCCGACGTTAATGGCACAACATACCATTCAAATATTCTGTCCACCCACGAACTAACGGCTACAAAGATTAACAGCACCCGTATCAATTCCATAACCACAAACAGCACTCGATAGCGAGATTGAACCCAACTATGTTCATACTCAATACCAAACAGCAGGTGGTACAGCACCCACAGCTGAAGCAGCGCCAGTACGTTGATGCGATGTTTTACCCATATTGTCCAGGCACATGTCTCGGATATGTCCGGCGAATCATACAACAACTCTACCTGTTGTGATTCAATGCGTACCTCATTGCTGCACGTGTGATTTGTGACAATTGTGCTAGTGCGAATTGTAATTGTTGCGTTTTCTGCCTCAACCAATTCCACGACCTCCGCTGTATAGTGCAGTGACAGACAAAAGCCAATGTATAATATGCTATTCAATATCGCACGCCGCAGCACGTCGAAGCATACATCTAACCTAGCGCGCGTGTTTAATATTATGTTGAGGTACTCCCACTCCGCAAGAATCTTAAACACCATTGCCGAATACACCAGGCTGGTCACGCGCGTTGTGGTCAGCGTTACAAACCACGTATCCTCAGGTTCGTTAACTATAATTGCCACTGCCGCCAGCGCCAGCACAAGATACAGCAAACGCAAATTTGTCGTTGAGGCCACAAGACTTAGTGCCATATACACCAATATGCTATACAGCGCAAGGTGAACCTCCTTGTAATACAATGCCCACAGTATCAACAGCTGCACCCAGCGATAGTCCATACAACCTACTACATACCACACTAAATAATGATAGTGAACTATTTATGTAGAGTGGACGAGCAATTGAATGTCTCTGTTGAAAAAGCGAACCACAGCTGCTTCTGCTACCCCAACCGCTGACGCGTTGTCCGACGCCCACCAGGAGGAGACTGCCGTTGCCATGGAAGAGCCCAGCAACCTTGTCCCAAGTGCCAAGAATGGCCAACACAGGGTCAAGATCTTGCTTGACACAAACTTTACAGGCGAGGAGCTAAAAAACGGCAAGGACGTCAATCTGTCAGAATACATGTCCGGCGGGGTGGGCAAGAACGTCATTGTCAATGGCATCAGCACTACCGCAGTCGGCTCTCACGTGCCCGCATCTGTGCTCACGTCTGCTAATATATTCAACGCAAGAGACGAAGATGTGCACTATTCGGACGCAAAGATCAAGAACAGCGCAGGCTGGCTCGCGGGCGACATTCCGCCGAGCGAGACTGGCATGCAGCCCATCTGCAACATCCTTCCGCACGAGTACTCAAGAAAGTCGGTATTGCACTACAGCCCCGAATCCCACCTGGAGGACAGGCTAGTGCAGAAGTACGGTAAGTATGCAAACAGCGAAGACCTGTGGAACGGCATTGTCCCATTCCCCGGGGAGCCGTACTACTACGTCGACCGCAACCACGTTGCTCTTAACATCATTGCCAAAAATTGGGAGCAGCTCGGCATTAATTTGCCAGCGGAACGCCTGCGTGACGACAAGTGGATCAAGGTGGCGTCGTCGGTGGTTGACAAGGTCATCGGAGAGCTGCAGAGCAGCGTTATCGACCAGATGCCCTTCACCGCACTTGACAAGCTTTCTATCCAGTTTAAGTGCGCCAACCCCAACCTTGACTCAGAGGCCAGATACCCGCTGGCTGTTGAGTACATGATCGACTACACGGTACCAGACCTTAGCAGTTCGTAGACTGGGCACACTCGTGTCGGTAAATTGCAGAATTCGAAGACATGCCGTCCTGCTCGATGTATTGTCGCAAAATGACGGTATATACGTGCTCAAAGCTTTGCATCACAGCTTCTCTAGCCTGACCACCTGTGATCACGATCTTGCCTGACCTAAAACATAAATAAACAATCTTAGGATTTTCCACTCTAAATACCAAGCCTGGAAACAAATCCGGCTCGTATCCGCAGCAAGCGCCATAGTCACGTGCAATCTCCCGCAGCTTCAACAAACCACCAACGTTCACCGATGCAACCAGGTTTTGTATCTTGAAGTTGCAAAATTTCACGTTGAACCCGGCGTTTTGCAATATGTAGACGTACTTGCGCCCAGCCAGTCTTGCCCGCAGCTCGTCCTTGGCACCAGTGCACACCATGTTGCCAGATGCAAATATAAGAGCAGTGGTGCGGGGATACACTATGCGACATGTTGCAGCTGCAAACTTCTTGGGGTTGTACTCTACATACAGAGTAGACATTGCCAGGTGCTTCAAATCCATCGAATCGATACCCAAATTAAACGTCGCCACCACATTTTGCATCCGGATCTCTGGAATATCCGTCATAAAAACAATTAAATATGGATTTTCAGGTGCTTTCACACGAGGTCCATACAAATGGAGCAGTGGAGCTTTTTGGCAGAGACAAAGACGGCAATGCCAGATCCACGCACACAAAGGCGTTCCCAGGGACGTGGTACTGGCACACGGGTGCAGGCCCATGCCCCAGTACTTGCTCAAGGACAGTGCACGTAAGAGCAAGGTGCCTATATGCGGACCACGTTGACACGTTCAAGAAAATCACGTGGAAAACACGGGCACCCAGGATCACGGACGACAGAGGATGGTATGGTCGAAAACTAGACAGGTACCACGCCCACTGCGCCAAAACAGGCACGCCGCCGTGTTCCTGGTTTGATCCAATTTCTTCATCGCTACAGTACGGGCCTCCAGCGCCGGCCACCCTTGTCAGCATTGACATCGAAGCGCAGCCGGGGCCCAACATGGAGTTCCCGGATGCAGCACGCGATCCCATACTGCAGATATCTGTCGTGTGTGACACCAATGCGTTCTCGGACCAATCAAGCTGCACAATGCACATACTTTGCATAGGCTCGCTTCCGCACACACTTCCAAAGCTGGACGAATTTGACCCTGAAGGCACGGTGATGCACTGCTTTGACACCGAAATTGAAATGATGCGCGCATTCGAACAGCTCACTGCAAAACTCAACCCAGATATTATTACTGGGTGGAATATAGACGGGTTCGACCTGCCATACATCTGCGAAAGATACAGCAACATATCGGGTGGTCACATGCCAGCACTGGGTCGACACAGAGAAAAGGCCAGAGTTTTCAACAGCAAACAAGGCAAGCGGTGCATCTTACGCGGCCGCATTATTGCCGACCTTCTGAGACTCTGGAGATCTGAGCACAAGGAACGCAGCTACTCCCTGGAAAACGTGGCCAGGACACACCTGGGGGCTAGCAAGGCGCCAATCACGTACAACCAGATACGACAGCTGCAACTATCCGAGGACGGGCGTGCCAGAATGGCCACTTACTGCGTAAAGGACTCGCACCTGGTGTGGCAGCTTGGACGGAAGCGCAAGAAATGGATCAACGCACTCGAGATGAGCAACGTCACGTACGTGCCACTGCAACACATCTTTTCCAGGGGGCAACAATGGAAGGTATTTAGTCTCATCACTCACTACGCGCACAACTCAGATCCGCCGATACTGATACCCGATGCACCGCCACCGTCAACGGCGGGATACGAGGGCGCAGTTGTCATCAACCCTATACCGGGATTCTACAAAGAGTGCGTGTCAACACTTGATTTTGCGTCACTATACCCGTCCATCATGATTGCCTTCAACATGTGTTACAGCACGCGCAGGCCCGCCGTTTCCGAATGGGAACTGGCCAGGAGCATTGGAGTCCCGCTGAATGCTGCACGCAGAATAATGGCATTCATGAACCAGGGAGAGCTAGACACCATAAAACGTGCAGTGCCGGCAGATGCCAGGGCGTGGCACAGGTGTGGCAACGTTGCGTTTAGCAAGCAAAGCGAAGGGCTTCTGCCTAAAATTCTCAAGACGCTACTGGCAAACAGAAAAAAAGCAAAAAAAGCAATGGCGGCCGCCGGAGACCCGCTGCAGAAATCTATACTGGACGGCAAGCAGCTGGCGCTGAAACTCTGTGCAAACAGCCTCTATGGATTCACCGGCACCTCGCAAGAAGTTGGCATGCTTCCGTGCCCCGAGATTGCCAGTGCCGTCACGTTCATGGGACGCAAGCTCACG
>MDTG01219340.1_pt1 | contig 17109 bp, 15 predicted proteins | sample 811421 | NCBI WGS metagenome assembly MDTG01 (sample SAMN05326645, study PRJNA326480) | marine metagenome | isolation source: seawater | place: Pacific Ocean: South East | collected 2011
CTTCACTTAAACCTAAAATATCTTTATTTTCAAACTTAGCTCTTCTTAATCCTATTAAATTCAATCCTTGTAACGAATTTCTGTTTCCCGTAGATAATCCGTAAGGAATTACGTCGTGTAAAACTCCTGTCATACCACCAATCATTGCCATCTTTCCAATTCTTGTGAATTGCTGAACTGCGGAATTGCCTCCAATAACAACATTATCTTCTATGATTGCATGTCCACCTAAAGGTACATTATTTGCAATTATTACATTATTTCCGACCTTGCAATCATGAGCAATGTGAGAGGAAATCATAAATAAACAATTATTACCAATTGTCGTCTTGCCACCACCTCCCACAGTTCCTGGGTTTATTGTTACATATTCTCTTATTTTGTTATTATCTCCAATAATTAAATTTGTGACTTCCCCATTATATTTTAAATCTTGTGGATCATTAATTGAAACAAATGGATAAATTTTATTTCCTTTACCAATTTTTGTATTTCCAGATATATTTACATGTGATTGAATTATAGTATTTTCTCCAATTTCTACATTTGGACCAATCACGCAATAAGGTCCTACTTGTACATTTTCACTTAACTTAGCTTTTGAATCTATAATTGCGGTTTTGTGTATCATCTATTATTTTTTAAAAATTCCCTTAAATTTTTTGCTGGATAGCCCATAACTTTTGTATTGTCAGAAATATCAGCTATAACACCACTGCCTCCACCAATATGTACATTATTTCCTATTTTTAAATGTCCTGAAATACCTGCTTGTCCTCCTATCATAACATTATTACCTAAAGTTGAACTTCCTGCAAATCCTACCTGGCCTGCAATAATGCAATTATCTCCGATTTTATTATTATGTGCTATATGTACTTGATTATCTAGAAAAGTATTTTTTCCAATTATAGTATTTGACAAAGATCCCCTATCAATCGTAGAACCACATCCTATTTCGCAGTTATCATTTATAATTACGATTCCAATATGAGGATATCTTAAATTTTTTGAATGACTAGGAAAAAAACCAAAACCTTTTTTACCAATAATGCATCCATCTAATATATGAACATTATTATGAACTATAGTATTTCTTAAGATTACATTTGATCCTATTGAACAATTATTTCCAATAATAACATTTTTTTCAATTATTGAATTATGACCAATTAAACAATTTTTTCCAATCTTAACATTTTTGCCAATTAAAACGTTTTTACCAGACTTTATTTTTTTTTTATAAATTGTTTTTTCAATTTTTTTTGCTGAAATATCAAAATCATCAGTCACAGAGTCGGGATAAAATAAATTTGTAATGTAAGATGTTGAAACCAAAACATTATCTACAATTATTTTATTACACTTTGTTGGTAGATAGTCCTTTAAAACTTCTGTCGTAATACAAAATAAGGCATTAGTTTTTGATGCTAAGTTTGAATATTTTTTTGAATGAAAGAAAGTAATATCTTTATTTGTCGCAGAATAAAGATCTTTTATATCATGAATCTTAATATTTTTTAAATCTTTAATATTTTTACCTTTTGACTCCTTTAAAATTTTTTCAATCTTAAAAGGACCTTTGTTTATAAAAAAAGGATTGATCATATATAAAAGTTTTTATCAAAACTTTCGCTAAATGCTTATCAAGAATTATTGCTAATTATTTCCTATCAACAATTGTAGCTGACCACTGCGCATCTGCCATTTTTTTATCTGCAACAAATGCCTCTCCTTTATATTTCCACACTCTACCATGTGATCTTATAGCTTCAATTTTTAATTCTAATTTACAGTTTGGAACGACAGGATTTCTAAAGCGTGCTTTTTCAACACTCATAAGAAATACTAATTTATTTTCATAAGTTGATTTGTCTAATCCATTTGCGGTAAGTGCAGCTGCTGCTTGGCCAAATGCCTCAACAATCAAAACACCAGGCATAACTGGTTGGCCGGGAAAATGACCTTTAACAAAAAAACTATCTTCACTAACGTTTACTATAGCGGTCGCTGAATGTAATTTTTTAATATCTTTAAGCTCGTCAATTAGTAACATAGGGTCTCTGTGTGGCAATAAATTTAAAATATCATCTTTATTTAACGATCGAGTCATATTTAATTAATTTCTAATTTTGAAATTTTACTGTCAACAATTTTTAAAATGTCATTTGTAATATCTAGTTCAGATTTACCCATTATAATATTTTTTTTTTGTATAACCATATCAATAGAATTTTCTTTTGCATACTCCGCCAATATTGGTTTAATTTTTTGTGCAAAATCTGCACTAGCGCTAATTCTTTTTTTGGTGACATCATCAATAGCTTTTTGTCTTTCTATTCTATAATCATTAATTTTGCTTCTTAGACTAGATAGTTTTTTTTCAAATTCATCTTTGTCCAAAACATTTCTCTTAGCAATTAAATCATTTTCATCTTTTTTTAATTCATTTTCAATTTTTTTAAACTTTTTAATATTTGCTTCATTAGTTTTATTTAACTTATCAATTACAGATTTTCCTGCTTTAGATACTTGCATGATTTTATCCATATTAATATAAACAATAGTTTCAGCTAAAACATTGGAAAAATTAATAAAAGTTAGTAAAATTATAATTATAGGTAAAAAATTTAATCTTTTCATTTAATTTAAAATGTAGTTCCGATATTAAATCTAAATGTTTCAGTTCTATCAGTATCTGCTTTAGACAATGGCTGAGCTAATGAAAAATTTAAAGGTCCTATTACTGTAAACCAGTCAACAGAGACACCCGCTGAGCTCCTTAATCTTGAATTATCTAATGAACTATCATAGTCGACACCCCAAACATTAGCAGCATCAACAAACAATTGAAAATCGACATTTTGAAGGTCTGCTCCAAATTTTGGTAAAGTTGTTGATGCATTAATACTTGCCGTATGATTGCCCCCAATAAAATCACCCCCGTCTACTGGTCCAATTTTACCTGACTGGAAACCTCTCAATCTACTTGAGGGAATATAAAGTCTTTTAGAAATTCTAACATCTTCATCTGTTAAGGAATTAATTGTTCTGCCCTGAATAGAAAATCTTGTTATCATATCAGACTCACCAATCTGATTAAATGTTGTATATTCGTAGCTATTGAAAAATGCATAGTCGTCTGAAGTCAAAGGAATACTTTGACTGAATCTACTTCTAAATCCATCCGATGTTTGAAATCTTTGATTTCTTTTATCTAAATCTAGGGAATATCTAAAATTAGTGTCAATGTATTCGCCTTCCTGTTTTTTTAATTTATCCGAAGCAGTTTGATTTGTATCAAGTTTCTCATAATACGTTGAAAGATTTGGACTAAAATAAATATCATCATATTGTTCCCAAATAGATCCAAAACTGAATCCAGTTTTACTTGTTTCATAACCATAATCACTCATTCTATCTGTTGAACTGCTTTCTAGAGATGTTGTTAAGGATTTTTTTGAATAATTCCAATTAGGATTTGTTACACTAAATTCACCTTTCAATGCTTCCTCTGTTAATCTTACACTTGTATTAAGTAAAATATTTTTTCCCAAAAAATTATTTTCTCTAATACCAAAAGCTAATGTACCACCAGATGTTCCTGTACCAGCGCCTGCACTAATTTCACCGGTTGGTTTTTCTTCGACAGATAAATTTAAAATTTTTTGGTTGTCTACATCATCAACTAAATCATATTCTACAAGACCAAATATATTAAGTGACTTTAAATTATTTATAGATTTTGCAAGTAAAAGAGAATTGAATGGATCACCTTCATCTACTTCTAAATTATCTCTTATAACTTTTTCATCAGTAACATTATTTCCTAAAATATTTATTCTAGTTAAATATTCTTTTTCAAATTCTTTGATTTCAAAAACTAAATCTAAAGTATTGTTTGAAATTATTTTCTCTTTAAATGATGCATTTATAAACTCATAATCATTTCTAAAAGATAATTTATCTATAAGTTTAGTAATTTTATTTAGTCTATTAAGTGAATAATATTCACCCTCAAGATCTTTAAGTTTTTTTTTTACGTCAACAAAATCTTTCACATCATAATCATCTGGTAAAAGAAGTTTAGAGGTCTTAATTTTAAAACGTTGACCCGCATCTATAGAATAAGTTAATTGAAAATCATTATTTTCTGTGAATTCAACTACACTTTCATTTATATTAACAGAATAAAATCCTTTATTTAAATAAAAGTTTTTCAATAACCTTTTGTCTAATGATATTAATTCTGGATTAACAAATTTTTTTGATGTTATAAATTTCCAGAATTTATTTTCTTCACTGGCAATAACACCTCTCAAAGTTCTATCTTTAAAAAATTTATCTCCAATAAAATTGATTGACTTAATGTAAGCTTTGTCTCCTAATTTAATTTCATAGATTAAATTTATTGTATCGTTGTTATTTTCCGCAATTTTTAAATTAACTTCTGAAAAATAGAAACCAGAATTTTTTAAAATACTTGTAATAATATTTATATCTCTTCTGGTTTTATTTTCGACAAAAGGGTTTTTATCTTTTGAGGCAATATTTTTTTTAAGGGTTTTAATCATTTCTTGTTTTTTTAATCCTTCAATTATTACTTCTTGAATAATTTTATTCTCTTTAACGGTTACATATAAAATATTATTTTTGATTTCTAATGATACGTTTTTAAAAAAATCTGTACTATAAAGGTCATTTAAAATACGATTTAAGTCGTTTTGTTTATAATCTTTACCCAATTCAATATTTGAAAAAACTAAAATTGTTTCCTTGGATATTCTCTCATTATTTATAACTTTAATTTCATTAATAATCTCAGCGTAGGGTCTTCCTATAAAAAAGAAAAATATTAATAAAATATATGTGGTAATTTTAAACATCACGGGCGGATCTTACACATAAAGATCTTGTTTTCAATCGAACATATTCATTTAGACTAGATATTTGCCTATAATTTTTAGGTTTAATTGACCTCATTTTTTTAAATTTTGGCAAATTTAGTATCAATATGAGTTTTTTTGAAATGTCCAAAAACTTAATTTTTTTATTAAAAAATAAATCAACCAATTCATCATTAGCACTAACTAACACTGTTTCGTAAAGTGAATTTTTGGTTTGTTTTAAAGAATTTAGTATTTTAATAGATGGAAACTGTTTTTCATTAACTTTTGTAAAATTTAAATTATTCATTTTTTTGATACTTAAAGAATTACTTTTGAATTTTCTATTTTCATTTTGATATATTGAATTAAAAATAGGTATTTTCATATCTGTATCATGTATCAAAATTTTAGTAATTCCATTTTCAAACTTTACAATTGCATGCACATATGAATCAGGGTGCATTAAAATATCAAATTTCTTATAATCTAAATTAAATATTTTTTTAGCCTCTATTAATTCAAAAACTTTATTTATTAAGGTGGCAGAGTCTATTGAAATTTTTTTTCCCATACTCCATTTAGGATGCTTAATTGCTTGTTTTGGTTTAACATTTTTTAATCTACTTTTATTTATATTTAAAAATGGACCTCCTGAGGCTGTAATATATATCTTTTCAACTTTTGATGATGTTCCCTTAAGTAATGACCAAATGGAAAAATGTTCTGAGTCTATTGGTTCAAATTGTGTTTTATATTTATCAATTTTTTTTTTAATTAAATTCCACGCACAAATTAAAGACTCCTTATTAGCAATAGCAATAGTTTTAGTAAAAGGTATTATTTCAAGAGTAGGAAAAAGACCCTCGAATCCACTAATTGAACTCATACAATAGTCAATTTTACTTTTAAAAATTTTTTTAATTTTATTATAATTATTAAATACTTTAATCTTTGTCCTGTTATTTTTAATAAATTTTGAATAAGTTTCATTATTACTTATAATTAAAAATTTAGGTTTAAATATTTTACACTGTTTTTTAATTTCTTGATAATTTTTATTGGTTGATAGAAGAACTATATCAAATTCATTTTTATTTTTTTCTATAATTGATAACGTAGATTTACCAATTGAACCTGTTGATCCCAATATTGCAATTTTTTTTTTCATTTAAAAATATTGAAATATATTTATATTGAAAATTATATATGAAAATGGAAAAGCAAATACCATTCCATCTATTCTATCTAGTAAACCACCATGTCCAGGGATAATTTTTCCTGTATCCTTAATTTTTGATAATCTTTTGAAATAGGAAATTATAATATCTCCTATTTGGCTAATAGTCGAAATCATTAAGATTCCTATAAAAACATCAGAATTTAATTCTTGTGGTTTAATAAATAAATTAGATGAAAACCATAAATTCAAAATTATAATCGAAAAAAAATACCCACCAATTACTCCAGAATAAGTTTTTTTTGGACTAATTTTTGTTAATTTAGGTCCTTTAAAAATTTTACCAAAAACATATCCTCCTACATCTGTCGAGACACAAATTAATAGAATAATTGTAAAATATATATAATCTCCACTCATTGTTGTTCTTATTATATATGCTGAATAAAAAGATATAATTAAAAATAATAATCCAATCAAATAATAAGGTTTTTTACTACTCATTTTGTGCCACTCATATGATGTAACTAAAAAACAAATTAAGAGAAAAAAATTAAATAAAAAATTACCTTTGATTATAAAAAATAGAGCTATTGGTATAAGTATTAATGAGCTTAATATTCTTTTAATTAATTCAGCATTCATTATATATTTCCATAATTTCTTTTTATCTTTTTGAATTTTTGAATAATTTTATTATAGTCTTTTTCAGTAAATTCTGGCCATAATTTTTTTTCAAAGAAAATTTCTGTATAGGCAAGTTGCCATAACAGAAAATTACTTAATCTTTTGGTATTTCCAGTTCTTATTAATATATCTGGATCAGGTATATTACTAGTATACAAATTTTTTTTTATATTATTCTCAGATATAGATAAATTTTTTTTTTTGATTTTTTTAAAAGCATTTGTTATTTCTGATTTTGATCCATAATTTAGAGCCAAGTTAACTTGAAGACTTTTATTATTTGTTGTTAATTTTTCTGAACGAATTAGTTTTATTTTCAATTTTTTATTTAATAAATTAATATTACCTATAATTTTGAGTTTTATGTTATTCTTGTTAAATTGTTCAATTTTTTGATCTATAAAACTATTTAATAATTGAAACAAAAATTTTATTTCATTTTTTGGTCTTTTCCAGTTTTCAGTAGAGAAAGCATATAAAGTTAAATATTTAATCTTATTTTTAATTGTTGATTTGATTATTTTTTCCACTGTATTTAATCCAGCTTTGTGTCCAGCGTTTCTTGAATTTTTATACTTTAAGCCCCATCTACCATTACCATCCATGATGATGGCCACGTGATTAATTGGGTTCATATAGTCATTATTTCTTTTTCTTTTGAAATAACTTTATCATCAACTAGTTTAATATGTTTATCGGTAATCTCTTGTGTTTCCTTTTCAAATTTTTTTTCTTCATCTTCAGAAATATCTTTTTTTTTTAATAAATTTTTTAAATCATCATTAGCTTCGCGTCTAATATTTCTTATTGATATTTTGCATTTTTCACCCATTGATTTAATCATTTTTTTCATTTCATTTCGTCTTTCTTCACTCAAGTCTGGTATAGGTAATCTTATCAATTGACCGTCGACTTGTGGATTCAGTCCTAACTCTGATTTTTGTATAGCAGAGTCTACTAATGTAACATTGTTTAAATCCCAAACCTGAATATTTATCATTCTTGGTTCGGGAGTTGTAATAGTACCTATTTGATTAATTGGCATTTTTTGGCCATAAACATCAACCCTTATTAAATCAAGCATATTAGCATTCGCTCTTCCTGTTCTAAGTGAACTTAACTCCTTATTAAACACATCAATGGTTTTATCCATTTTATGATTGTAAGTTTTGCTATCAAACATTTACTCTCCTATTTTTAATCTATAGAATTCTTTAATTTTTAAATCTGAAATATTTAAATCTTTAATAATTTCTCTTACTTTCTTTTTAGGTTCAATAACCCAGGCTTGATTTAATAAACTATTTTCCTCTTTAAATTTATTTATTTTTCCTAAACTTATTTTTTTAATTATATCATCTGATTTACCGGAACTTTTCAATTCTTGGGCTACAAGTTCCTCTTCCTTTTTTAATATGTTTACGTCAATACCATCTATATCAATTGAAAGTGGATTTGATGCAGCTATGTGCATAGCAAGTTGTTTTCCAAATGAATTAATTTTATCTGATCTATCTTTTGTTTCTATTGATACTATTACTGCAAGTTTAGATAGATTATCTTTAACTACTGTATGTGAATATTTGAAATTTAAATTACTAGAATTTAAAAAAGTTTTTGATCTACCAATAGTAATTTTTTCACCTATTTTAGCAATTATCTCCACAAGGTTCTCATCAACAGATTTGGAGTTTTGCATTTTGTGCGATTTAATTTTATTTATATTTGCTTCACAAATACTATTAATTTCGCTCAATTCTTTAACGAATTTTACAAAATCTTCGTTCTTAGCAACAAAATCTGTTTCACAGTTTACTTCTATTAGTGAAATTTTATTTTCTTTTTCAGTTAAAGCCACAACACCTTCGTTTGCCTCTCGAGACATTTTTTTTGATGCTTTAGAAATTCCTTTAACTCTTAAAATTTCTACTGCTTTGTCTAAATCTCCATCTGCTTCTTCGATCGCCAAATTGCAGTCTTTAAAGCCAGCTCCAGTTGACTGTCTTAATTTCTTAATTTTTTCAATGTCACTCATAATAAATTAATTAATTTTTTCTTTTGGTGACTCTTTTTTTTTATCCTCTTTTATTAAAATTTCTTGTTTATTTTTTTTTTCTAAATCATTTGAAGGTGCTTCTTTTTTTGCGTTCATTATTGTTTCTTTAATTAAATTACAATATAAATCAATGGACCTTCTAGCATCATCATTTCCAGGTATAGGATAATTTATACCATCTGGGTTAGAATTTGTATCTAGTACAGCTATAATTGGGATATTTAATTTTATTGATTCTTTAATGGCTAATGACTCATAATTAGTATCTATAATAAAAACCAAATCTGGCAGTTTCTTCATTTCAGCAATTCCACCTAAAGATCTTTGCAACTTATCTCTTTGTATGCTCATTTTAAGAAGTTCTTTTTTAGTAAAACCTCTATTTTCTGATACTAAATCAGCGTTAATTTTTTCAAGTTTTTTTATAGAATTAGAAATAGTCCCCCAATTTGTTAACATACCACCTAGCCAACGATAATTAACAAAATATTGGTTTGTTTCTTTAGCTAAATCAGCAATAGCTTCTGATGCTTGTTTTTTTGTAGATATAAATAAAATTTTACCATTATTTTTTATAACTTCATAAATTTTTTCTAAAGCAACTCTAGTTAATTCTAAAGTTTGAGTAAGATCAATTATATGAATTGAGTCTCTTTTTCCAAAAATATATCTTTTCATTTTTGGATTCCATCTAAGAGTTTTGTGTCCTAAGTGAACACCGGCTTCTAATAGTTGTTGAATAGTAACGTTTGGTATGTTCATATTTATTCCCGGTTGAGCCACCACAATCATTTCCATTTAAGGACCGGAGGTATTAAACCACTAATTGTGTGCGTATTAATTTAACGATTATTTACAATTATAATGGATTTTAAACAAGCTTATTTTTAGAAAATATTTGCTGAAATTCCTTGATTTTTTAACAAATTTAAATTTTTTCTATCAACAAATCTCTTTTTTTTTAAATTAAATATTAACTTGTCTTTATCGTCCTTGATATTAATTTTTACCTGAGTTTCGCCATTTTTTGATAAAATTTTTTCTATTTTTTCTAAAGAATTAGAGTCATTTAAGAAAATTTCAATATTGCTAATAGGTTTATTAAACAAATTTTTTAAAGAAGTAATCTTTTTTACATTAATTCGTTTAAATCTATTGTTTTCATCTGCTAAGTTTTTTGCTATTGTTAAAAGTAAAGAGTTACCCTCTTTAAGAATTTCTCTGTTGAGTTCTAAGGTATCAGAAAAAATAAATAATTCAAAAACCGAGGTTAAGTCTGTTAATTTAATAATTGCGTAAGAGTTTCCTTTCTGTGTTTTTTTTTCTTGAATTTTAAGCAATGTTGCAGCTATGTTTGACTCATTTAAGTCTGTATTGTTATAAAATTCACTAAAATTTATAATACTATAATCATTAAATACATCTTTAAATTGGTTCAATGGATGATCTGAAATAAAAAAACCTATTGCTTCAAATTCTTTAGATAATCTATCTTCAAAATTCCAATCTTCTATTTCTTCGACTATTTCATTTTGATTGCTTGGCTCAAAACCAAATAAATCGATTTGATTCGCAACTTTATTTTCATAAATATTTTTAGATTTTAAAATTATGTTAGGTACGGCATTCATTATTGAATTTCTATTTTCATTTAAACAATCAAAAGCTCCTCCTTTGATCAGACCTTCTAATTGAAGTTTATTAATATCTTTTGGATTAATTCTATTAATAAAATCGTTAATAGATTTAAATTCACCATTTTTAATTCTTTCTTTTACAATATTTGAAATAGCCTCAAAACCTACATTTTTAATAGCTCCGAGAGCGTAATAAAAATATTTATTGTCTGATTTAAAATCTGCATAAGATTTATTAATATTTGGTCTTATTATTTTAATATTCAGTCGTTTAAGTTCTTCATAAAATTCACTTAATTTATTTTGACTGGATATATCCATTGTCATTGAAGCTGAAAAAAATTCATATGGATAATATGTTTTTAAATAAGCAGTTTGATACGCAATAATAGCATAAGCGGCTGCGTGACTTTTATTAAAACCGTATTCAGCAAAAGGTTCTATTTTTAGAAAAATACTTGCCGCAACTTCCTTGTTAATTCCATTTCTAACTGCTCCTTCTATAAATCGAATTTTTTGTTTTTCTAATTCAGATCTTTTCTTTTTTCCCATAGCTCTTCTTAAGATGTCGGCCTCTCCAGCTGAAAAACCTGAGAGTTTTTGAGCAATCTGCATAACTTGTTCTTGGTAAATAATCACTCCATAAGTTGGTTTAAGTATTTCTTTTAAAAGAGGATGTAAATAATCAGGTTCAATTTTTCCATGTTTACAATCATTATAGGTAGGTATATTGCTCATTGGTCCAGGTCTATACAAAGCAACAAGTGCAATAATATCTTCAAGATGATTAGGTTTCATTTTCATTAACGCTTCCCTCATACCGGCACTTTCAAGTTGAAATAACCCAACAGTATTCCCAGTTGACAGTAAATCAAACACTTTTTGGTCGTCAAAATTAATGTTATCTATAGAAAAATTTTTGTTGTTTTTATTTACTAATTTTTCAGTTTTTTTAATTACTGTTAAAGTCTTTAAACCTAAAAAATCAAATTTAATTAGACCTGCGTTTTCTGCGGAATACATATCAAATTGGGTTGAGGGTAATAAAAGATTTGTTGATGAATCTTTATATAAAGGAACCGTATTTGTAAGTTTTTGATCTGATATAACTACTCCAGCCGCATGCGTTGCAAAATTTCTATTTAAACCCTCAAGTTTTAGTGACAGATCAGTTAATTTTTTTACTCTCGAATCTTCTTTTATTAATTTTAATAATCTAGGTTCGTTATTAATACATTCAGTTAAATTTTGAGGTCTTGATGGATCAAAAGGTATCATTTTAGATATAGCATCAACAAAACCATAGGATAAACCTAGAACTCTACCAACATCTCTAATAACCATCCTTGCTTTAAGTTTTCCGAAAGTAACTATGTGAGCTACGCTGTTTTTATATTTATTGTTTAAGTAACTAAATACCAAATCTCTTTTTTCTTCACAAAAATCGATATCGAAATCAGGCATTGACACTCTATCAGGGTTTAAAAATCTTTCAAAAATTAAATTAAACTTTATTGGATCTACATCGGTTATAGAAAGGCACCAAGCAACTAAAGATCCAGCACCAGATCCTCTTCCAGGACCAACAGGAATATCATTATTTTTAGCCCATTTAATGTAATCAGATACAATTAAAAAATAACTAGAGTAATTCATTTCATTAATGATATTGATTTCGTGATCAAGTCTCTCTTTATAAATTAAAAATTTTTCATTTTTTAATAATTTTTCCTCATTAATATTAAAAACTTTGGAAAATTTTTCTTTTAGCCCGTCATTAGACTCTTTAACTAAAATTTCATTAGCTTTACCACCCTTTTCAGAACTTATATTTGGAAGTACTGGTTTTGATGGAAGTGGTCGAAAATTGCATTTTAAAGCGAGATTATAATTATTTTGTAAAGCCTCAGGCAAATCAACAAAAATTTTTTTCATCTCATCGTCAGACTTTAAATAATGATTATTTGTATATTTTATTCTGTTTTTTTCATTTAAATATGTTTTGTTTCCAATGCAAATTAAAGCATCATGAGCTTCATGCATCTCTTTTTCGATATAATAAACTTCATTTGTTGCAATGATAGGAATATCAAACTTACTTGATTTTAATAAATTAAATTTTTCAAAGTATTTTTCATTTTGATCTTCATGTCTTTGTATCTCAATATAAAAATCATCTTTAAATTTGTTTTTTAATAATTGATAAATTTTTTCAATTTCTACAAATCTCCCTTTAGTGAATAATTTACCGATAAGTCCATTTATTGTACCTGACAGTAATATTATGTCATTTCCAATATTCAAAAGATCATCTAAACTACAGTGATTTACAGAGATACCATCATTTTCAAGATATGATTTAGATGATAATTCAATTATATTTTTATAACCCTTATTATTTTTTGCTATGAGTGGTAAAAGTCCAATCACTACTTCAAAATTGAAATTTATTTGAGTACCAATTATTGGTTGACAACCAGACTTTGCAATATCTTCAGAAAACTCTAACGCACCACACAGGTTGGTCGTGTCAGATAATCCAACCGTTTTAACTTTATGTTTTTTACAATATTCTGCTAAATCTTTTATTCTAACAGCGCCTTCACAAATTGAATACTGGGTATGAATTTTTAAATGATTAAATTTATTTAAATTTTGCATTAACAGATTTAATTTTACCATCAATCATCTCTATTTTATAGTCAGACAATTTAGCAAATTCTCTATTGTGGGTTGCAAATATTATTATCCTGTTTATTTTCTTTAAGCTTAATAAAATTTTAAAAACATTTTTTGCTGCTATATTATCTAAATTTCCAGTTGGCTCATCAGCTAGTATTATTTTGGGTTGATTTATTAATGCTCTAGCTATGGCAATTCTTTGATTTTCACCTCCAGACAATTCAGAAGGCAAATGATTAGATCTTTTAAGCAAACCTAAATAAGAAATAATTTTTTTTGCTTCAATTTCTGACTTTTTAAGATTTTTACCTGATGCCAGTCCTGCTAGACTGACATTCTCTAATGCTGTAAAATCGGGGAGTAAATTGTAGTTTTGATAAATAATTCCTATTTTGGTTGATCTGATATTGTCATTTAAATCGTTTTTCTGAAAATCAATTTCCTTATTGTCTATAAATAACGAGCCTGATGAGGGTTTATCTATTAAAGATATAATATTTAACAAAGTTGATTTTCCAGACCCAGACGGTCCAGTTATAGAATAAATTTTCCCAGGCTTAAAATTCAAATTAATATTACTTAGAGCTTTAATTTTACTCTTAGAAAAATAATTTTTGCTTAATTTTTTTAATGAAATAAAATTATTCATATTTTAATGCTTTTATTGGATCTAATTTAGAAGCTTTCATTGCAGGAAATATCGAAACTAATGTTGTTGCTAAAATCGAGCATGTTGAAATAAGAATTATTGAATTTAAATTTATTTCAGACGGCATTTTACTTAAAAAATAAATCTCTTCAGGGAATAAAGATATATTTAAAATTGTGCTCAAAAAAGTTCTTATTTTTTCTATATAAATAGAAAATAAAACACCAATTAATACTCCTGTAAAAGTTGCAGTTGTACCAATATAAAAACCTATTAAAAAAAAAATTTTAGTAATTGATTTATTAAGAACGCCTATTGATTTTAGAATAGCAATTTCTTTTGTTTTATTTTTAACTAATATCGTAAGACCTGAAATAATATTAAATGCTGCAACTATAATTATTAATGATAATATTATAAACATAACATTTCTCTCAACTTTCAAAGCTGAAAATAAAGATCTATTTAAATCAGCCCAAGTATATAAAAAACTATTGTTAAAAATTCTTTCAATTTCATCTTTGGCTTGATTAATTTTAATTGGATTTATTAAGTATATTTCAAGATTCCTATTCGAATTATTTAGATTCATGAAGTTTTCCAATACTTCTATATTCATAAAAGCAACATTTTGATCAAATTCAATTAAACCACTTTCAAAAATATAAGAAACTTTAAAGACTTCTTGCTTAGGAAGATTTCCGATAATTGTTTCTTCACCCACAGGTGACATTAATAAAACGTCATCACCTATACCTAAATTCAAATCAAAACTTAATTCTTTACCAATTGCTATATTATTTCCCGTAAAAATTTTTTTATTTTCTTGAAAATCAATTTTTTTAAAAATTTGCAATTTACTAAAATCTTCTTCTTTATAACCTCTTAAAGCCAAACCTTTTGTAAAATTTTTATTTATTAAAACTGCTTCCCCATTATTTGTTTGAACAAAGTTTTTGATTATTGGTTTTAAACTATCAGAATTTATTAAAGAAAGATCGTTTTCTATATTATTGCTTTGGATTATGATATGTGAATTAAACCCCACTATTTTATTTACCAATTCTGATCTAAAACCATTCATTACCGACATTACTATAATTAAAACAGCTACACCCAAAGAAATTCCGATAAATGAAAAAATTGATATTACATTTAAAAAACCATCTTTTTTCTTAGTTTTTAAATATCTGAAAGCTATTTTTTTTTCTAATTGTGAAATCAATTTTTATTTTTACTATGATTAATAATTTTTGCTATTTCTTCAATCGATAGATTTTTAGCATCTTCTCCAATTTCCTTAAACTCGTATCTATCTTCTTCATTCTTATTCCCAATAATAATTTGGAAAGGTATTCCAATAAGATTAAATTTTTTAATTTTGGATGAAAAATTTTCTTCTGTATCATCAATTATATAGTCGATATTTTGTATTTTAAAATATTCAGAAATTTTATTTGCCTTTTCTAAATTACTAGAGTCGTTTTTATTTAAGAGAGGTAATATTGCACAATCATACGGTGATACTGATATTGGCCATTTCATGATTTCATTTTTATCATCGTATTTTGCTTCAATTATGGCACCTACCAATCTTGAAACACCAATTCCATATGAGCCCATTTTTACATATTCTTTTTTACCTTGAAAATCTACAGATGCATTCATTGGTTTTGAGTATTTGTCACCAAAATAAAATATATGGCCTACTTCAATACCTTTGGTATTGAGTCTAAATTTTTCAGGTACTTTATCTTTAAAATCTTTTTCATTATATTTTTCATCAGTAGTTGCATAATGTTTTTCAAATTTATTTCTGAGTTCATTTAAGGATTTCTTTTCTATTTTGGTCTCATTACTGTCAACTTCAAAAATTCTTTTATCAGTGAAAATTTTACTCTCTCCTGTATCAGCAAGAATTATAAATTCATGTGATAAGTTTCCTCCTATCGGACCAGTATCTGCCTCCATTGGTATAGCCGAAAGTTCAAGTCTTTTAAAAGTTCTTAAATAAGATAAAAAAAATTTGTTGTATGAAAAATTTGCTTCTTCATCGTTTATATCAAAAGAGTAAGCGTCTTTCATATAAAATTCTCTGCATCTCATTATTCCAAACCTTGGTCTAAGCTCATCTCTAAATTTCCATTGGATATGGTACATTAATTGAGGAAGAGATTTATATGATTTTATACTAGATCTAAATATATCTGTTATTAATTCCTCATTAGTTGGTCCATATAACATTTCTCTACTTTGTCTATCCTTAATTCTAAGCATTTCCTCACCGTAATCTTCGTACCTACCACTCTCTTTCCAAATTTCACTAGATTGGATTGTTGGCATTAAAATTTCTTGAACACCAATACGATTTTGCTCCTCCCTTACAATTTGTTCAATTTTTTTCATTACTTTAAATCCTAATGGCAACCAAGAGTAAATACCTGCTGATGATTGTTTAATCATTCCAATTCTCAACATTAATTGATGCGATTTTATTTTTGCTTCAGTTGGGTTGTTTTTTAATATTGGAATAAATGATTTTGAAAAGTACATTAGTTTATAAGATTTCTAATATTTAAAAGTTCATGTTTTACAAGTATATATATAATTATAAAAATTACAGACGTAATTAAAGTAGAATAAATAAACTTTTTTAGAATTTTTGGATTTTCGGGTGCTCCAGCATCACTTCCTCTTATAAGGCCTTTTTTTTCGCGATTTACATCCAGTGGTAGAAGAGAAAAAAACACAATCCACCAAATAATTATAAAAATCACTAATGATCCAGTAATACTCAATTAAACCCTCACGAGATTAATGTTGGTGATGGGTTTTTTTCCAGTCTTAGCTTTAGAGTATTTTTTACATGCTGTTTTAAGTGCATCAATTAAGTTTTCTTCTTGTTTCTTATTAGTGAGTGAAAAACTTCTCGTAGTCTTATCAATTTCTTCTTCTAATCCATCATTAAAATCATTACTTTCAATTATTGGAAGACCTTTATGGGTAAAAATAGGTTTATTATGAATATTTCCTTTAGGTGTTATTAAGATAGTTACTTCAAGGAAACCGTTTACAGAAATGTTCTTTCTTTCTTTAATTGACTTGGAGTCTTCCTCTACACTAATATTTCCATCAACATATAACTTGCCACTTGGAGCTTTATCAAAAACTTCAGGTTTTTCACCGGGGTAAAGTTTTACAATATCACCATTCTCTACTTGAACTTGATGTGGAACCTGCATTTCTTTAGCAAAGTTTATATGTTCAATCATGTGTCTGTGCTCACCGTGAACTGGAATTACACATTTTGGTTTAACCCAGTTATACATCTC
>MDTG01119579.1_pt1 | contig 17107 bp, 31 predicted proteins | sample 811421 | NCBI WGS metagenome assembly MDTG01 (sample SAMN05326645, study PRJNA326480) | marine metagenome | isolation source: seawater | place: Pacific Ocean: South East | collected 2011
CAAGTCTTGCAATATCTGCAAGGAGTTCTGTTGTTGCTGGCATTGGTTTGTAAAAAGTCGAAGTTTTTAGTGGAGATTGTCTTTAGCCTCGGGATCCATATAACCCCAATCGCAATGAACGATGTTGAGCTGGTAAAACTTAGCTCTGTTTTCAATGTCAGCTTTAAGTTGTTTCATAAAGAAAGCAACGTATGAATCATCACTTTGACATTGACTGTCATCAGCTTCTATGAGAAAAGCAAATGAAATGATTCTCTTGGATTCGTCCTTCAAGTCAGACATGGTGGATCTGCAGTAAACGAAGATGGTTTCAACCTGAAGAAGTAGCAAGCATGTTTATCTGCTTTTTGATACTTCTTAATGGCTTCACAGGCTTCTTTGAAAGAATCACAAAGAGCAACAGTGGCTGTTTTACTCTTGTTTGGTTTTTCTAGGAAGCGTTTAAGTATGTAGACCTTTTGAGGAGATCTCATAGAGTTCATAAGTCTTGTTCCATTGCGTGATAAGAATCTAATGTTGCTGGATAAGGAGGCTTGGGAGGCCAGTCATTCTTATGTTCAATAAGAGTTACCTTATCGAGACTGACCCAAGGCTTTCGACCTCTGAAAGTAATTGAGAATCTGTAAGCTTTCCAAGATGTCATAGACCGTAGCGTTCATCTAACTTGCACCGTAGCTCTTTATCTAGAGGAGGATGATAAAACATCTTTTCCGCTTGAGCAAGAGCGTATGCTTTTATACGAAAGCAGAGTTCTTCAAGCTTTGCAAGCTCTGACGGAGGTAGATCATGCTCACTTTTCGCGAAGAGAACCCAGCCGCTTTCTTCTCCTGCGTTATAAATGTCCCATTTAGGTTCGTAATGTTTCGTGACACATCTTCTTGTTGCCCATTTACCAGTTTCAGTGGAATTGGGGAAAGAAAGGTAAGGAACCAGATCTATAGCTCTAGAGGCATAAGCATGTGGTCCGTACTTAGATCTTTTCATTAAACGTCCTCCTTAACGAATCTGTCTTCACAGTCTTTACCTTTTTCATCTATAACGGCTTTACTGAGCCAGTGTTCTGAATTACTTACATCATGCAAGTCAGAGTCACCCTCTTCTAATTCTTTATAGGCTTTGTCCCTGTCTTCTCTTGTTTTGAATTCAATCCACCCATTATCGGTGGTGTAGTAGTTGATAAAGAATCGAGTCATGAGATAGCCTCCACAAGATCTTGATCGATTGGTAAGCCACCACTGGTTTGACCTGATCGGATGTAAGCAGTAACTACGATTTTCTGTGCATCCATAGCTCTTGGAGCATCTTTGACTCCTAATGCAAACTGAGCTGCATTTTGAGCATTAGTTAATTGGGCAATGTTATGCATTAGTGTTACATCAATCTGGAAGTAATCAGCTAATCGAGTAATGCATTTAGGGTCTTGAGCTTTGTACAGAATCATTCCATTGGTCTTGGTGTAACAATCCTGTATGGATGATTTGTTTTGATTTTTAGTAGGCACGGCGGAATAGCTAACAGGTGGATGTTCAGTTTTCTCGTAAAAATCTTTAGCTGCTTTTGCATGAGGTAAAGACTCTTGAATATTGTCTGGGTCACCCCATCCCTCTTCTGGAGGCATGGACTTCTCCTCGGGATAGACGTGACCTGAGAAATCAGGCTCCCAAAGATGACCTTGATAGAGCTCATGGTATGGAGCATCTGATTTTTTAATCAAGAGACCAGTCTCTACTAGTGGTATTGCTACGTGATGCAATAGAACTAAGCATTTTTTGTCTGGTCTTTCAGGATCAAAAACCCATACATATTGAAGCTTGTCTTTCCTGCCCTGTATGTTTTTGTTAGCAGGGTAAGGGACGCTTGTTACTTGAAAGCAGTCTTTTGGTACGAGCGGACTCCTCATTGGAAGTCTGTTCGTAGTCTCTGAAGTTGACATCAGCTTTAATGTGAAAGTGAGAGTAAAGGAGAACGTCGACAATAAATTGACATTCTTTGTAAGGAAGGATCCAGAAAGTTCCGAAGTCCAAGACGGTCTCTGGAAAATGAGATCCTATATGACAAATAGAAGACAAAGCTACTCTTGCTTCCATCCGTGCAGGGGTAAAGCAAAAGTAGCCTTGTTGTCTAGCTGAAGTCACAAAGAAGTCAACGGGTCGACTAGTTGGAATCAGCACCGAGTTAGTTCGGGAAGTCGTTAAGCAGCTGCTTTAGCTGTCTCTTTTCTAGATAAAGAAACAAGTCGTTCTTTGTCTTGAGGAGACATGTCAGCTACTTGCTTGGCTAGTTGACTACTGAAACGTTGTTCAGCAGAGAGGCTGTGGACAGCCTTGCCAAGTTTGTAGATCAATCCATAGTATGTTTGTCCTTCGTGAACAAAGGAGTCAGCAGGATTGTCGACACCTACTACATCAAGTAAGTGTTCTGATTTAAAGCCGAGCTCTACCCCAGTTTCTCTACGAGCTTTGTCACAATTTCTGTTAGTGACAAGCATTAATCGAAACTTAGTCCAGTTGGAACCAGCTAAGTAGTCGACATCGAGAGGGCCAAATTCTAGATGGCCGCATGGTAGATGCTCTGCTAAAGAAGTCATAAGCAAGACAGGAGAGAACGGAAACCGCCGCCACCAACCGAGCTTTTGCACAGTTGATGGAGGCCGAAATACCTTACCTTTAGAATGCATGTATAGATACGATGTGGGTTAATGGCGTCTGCAAAACTTAAACAGTTAGATAACTGGGCTAGGCAGAAGTGGGACAGGTTAGATACGAAAGCTGTTGGAGCTCGTAAAGATTGGATGGATCCCATCACTGAGAGAAGAGTATTGCAGGCTAACACTCCTGAGAAACAGGATTTAGCAGTTCAACATCTATCAAGCATGATGGGTAGAGAAGGTGCTGTTCTAAAACATTTAGGTAGTGGAAAAACCAAGAAAGGTTATGGACAAGTGAAAGTAGGAGCTAAGCCTTTAACAGAAAGCCAGGAAGGAGATCTGTTGAAGTTGGTGCAGTTAGCTAATAAATCAACCGTTGATGCTGGTTTCTTAAAGGATCCAACAAATCAAAACCGTGTACAAGCTCCTATACAAAAGGAGGCAATACAAGCATTAAAACGCAGTTACATAGAACCATCTCGTGACCATGTAGGTCGAGGTCCAATTGCTGCTTTTGCTCAAACGATGGCAGGTACTGATACGTTCGATAGAACAGTACAAGGAGCTGTATATACAGGAGGAGTTCTTGCAGCTGGTAATGCTTTAAATGCCTTAACTCAGAAAATACAGGCAATTAATGAATACATGCAAGAAGGAGAACGTACTGAACAATCTCGTTTGACATGAATCGACCTTTCGATTGGGAATGTCTTATTTGGGCAGGTATCCTAGAAACACTAGAGTGTTCAGGTAAGACAGATACGTCATACTATGTATTAGCACAGGAATGTGTACGCCAATGCCAACTAGAGGTCGTCAATGATTAAATTTGCAGGGGATGACCTGAATATCAATATTAACGAAGGTATCTCTAGTGGGAATCTTGACAGCCTCGTAAGGATGAGGGTTGATAAGCTCTTTCCAAACTTAGAAGGAAGCTTTAATGAAATGGCTCCTGAGAATAGTGAGCCTGAATACAGCCAAAGTGGAAGCTATCAACCTGAAGTTGCTTACGGACGCTAGATATCGCACTCGGCAGCATACATAGCATCTTCTGCTTCATCTAGTTCTCGTTGATTTTGAACTTCTACCCATACCCAGTAGGCCTGTCGGGTAACGTTCTTATTTACCTCGGCTTTCCATTTGTCTGAGGTGTAGACAGGATGTTCACCCCATTCGGTGTACTTATCTATGAAAGTTTGAATAGATTCATGTTGCATCGGAACCGTTCCTGATAATAAAGTCTAAACGCAATTGATGTTCTTCTATATAAGGTTTAATTGAACTGATTAGTGCAGTAAATTGTTCCCTTGCTATAGAAGCTTGCTTATATTCAGATGCTACCGAATAATGTTCTGGTTTCAAGGGTAATCGAAGAATTTCATGAAAGACTATATCAAGTGCTTTCTCAAGGTTGTCCAAATTTCGAAGGTAAACTTTAGCCTCCTCTGGTTCAAGAGTAGGTAAAGGACAGGCATCTATCTTATCTTTGATGCGTTTGAACAACACATTTTGCTTAGGTAAAAGCGTTAAGATGCTATCTAAATCTTTCTGATCCTGCCAGTCAGTGGATGAAATAATAGTCATGATTGAATAATACGAACAGGTTTGGTGTGTCTTTTACGAAGCAGGACAAGCAGGTATCGCTGTTCTACCTCTACTTGTCCTCTTCTCTTTTGGAGATTCAGGATGTCCTTCTTAAGGTGTTCACATTCTTGGAGTGAATAAGCAGCGATTTTACGAGACCATTTCTCTCTGAACTCACGAGTAGTTCTTCTTGGAGTAGGAATTTTGACACCTTTAACAATCTTCATAGGCTTAGAACCATCCATAGCCGTTAGCTCTATTCTCTTCTTCTATGCCAGCAACAAAACGTCTATGATTTTCATCATTGAACGCTTTGATAGCTTTCTTCAGTTTTGGAGAATAGGATGGTAGATCTGCGTGGTTTCGATCAAACCCTTCTTGGGATGAGATCCATTGATCAATTTTCATGAGGTCTAGCCAGCGGCCTTCGCTGTCCTCTTTGTAGAATTCCTCGAGAGAGTCCTCTCGTTCTTCTATATCGACGAGCTCGCCAGGTAGCTCTTTATTGAAATGAGACATGGTTATTCGAGTAGAGAATCAGGACCACCTTCTTCCCAGAGTCTTTGCCTCTCAGCTTTGATATCTGGAGAACACTGTTCGAAGGGTATGTTGGATTGAGTAAGTTCATGTTCTTCATCGGTGAGAACATAATCTTCTTCGTAGAGACTGGTGGTTAGGTGAGTACCTATCTGGACAGTCTTATGAGGATTAGGCTTCATCTGTTGGGATGCGTTTGATTTCTCCCCAAACAGGTTCAGGGCAGGTAGGATTTGGCTTAGTGGAACAAGCATGATATTCGTCAGTAGTGGTGATGCCTTCCATGACATCTGTAAAGCGAGCACCTAAAGAGTCGGAAGGAAAACTAAGTCCTGGACTCTGTAGTGATTGAACAAGGTTGGAAGATGCGTCTTCCCCTTTGGCAATTAGGATGACCGCCAAAGTCTTAGCTAGTGAAGCTAATTCTGGGCTGCCATATTGGACGATCATCGAAGATAGTTCTTCAGCTTCCTTGAAAGTAATAGGCAGAACAATGTCGCCTCTATCAAGAGCTGACTTAGCAGAATTGAGGGAGACAGTAGAGAAGTCTTCGGGGTTCATGTGATTTGAGGCCATAACTATATATAAGTGGACAGTAAAAAAGCCCATCCAGTCGAAACCAGATGGGCAATATAGGACTATTTAGTCTCAAGCTCGTTACCGAAGCTTAGAACTTCATATTTTTGAACACGAAGTTGCTTACGGCCACTCTTGAAGTAGCCGTTGATAAGCTCGGTTCTAGCACCAGCAACCCAGAAGCCAGTCATAGCAACCTTGACCCACTTGTATCTACCTTGTAGTTCAAGTATTTCAGATGCTGTCTTCTGGCCGTTGTCACTAGCGATGAAGTTATCGCCTGGAAGGTCAACATTGACCTTAGCGTCGTTAAGGTTGTCCTTGGTGCTAATACCTAGGAAGCCTGTAACTTGGAACTTGGCTTGAGGATTTTGGCTTTGAACTGGCTTTGCGTTCTTAAGTAGCCCAACAATTCTCACGCTGTCGTCTTTTTGAGACTTAGCAGTTGAAGTTGCAGGAGCTGTAGCAGAAGCAGAAGCAGTTTTGGCAGTAGCCATGAGAAAAAAACCAGCCTTAAGACTGGACGAGAGTTTGCACAGATGAATGTGCTCACCAGAAAAGCCCCACCCCGAAGAACGGAGTGAGGCGGTTGAGCGAGGCCGAAGGCCGAGCGGTTTAAGCTGGCTTCATCTTGATGCGACCCAAGATGTACTGATCCCTCATCTGGTCAAGGGCGTAGGCAAGGATCTTGGCTTGAAGCTTGTGAACCCTAGAGCTCCAAGCAATCTCTAGTACTCCTTTGTCATAGAGTTTCATTAGATGTCTTAGTTCATAGCGCACTTGTGGACAGCACTTCCACTCTCGACGAAGCCACCGGAGGTATTCCTGTTCTATAGGGCCGTCACCAGTGAGGTGAGCTGGTCCTTCGAACTGGCTGTTATCAAAAGGATGACGTAGGCAGTAATCAGGCTGACCTAAGAAAATCCGAGGATGTTCGGTTGTAGCCTTCCTCTTGTTGACGATTCTGATAGTTGCAGTCTCGCGATTCATTTTGCACGGATGGTATTGGACACCACAAAAGCCCCACTCCCAGAAGGGAAGTGAGGCAATGGGGTTAGGCTTTGACAGATACTTTCTTAACCATGCCGATGGAAGCGTAGTGATCTAACTGCTTCTGAGCGTCGGCTTTAGCTTTCTTAGCAGCAGCCTTCTTACGCTTGTTGTCGGCTTCGATCATCTCCTCGCATTTGAGGGCAACGGCAGCTTGAAGGTCAGAAGCGCCGTTCTTAAGCGTACGCTTTAGGCTGTCCTTAATTTGCTGACCGATAGGCTGACCGTCGCATACCTTCTGGGTAGCGGTGACCAGTTTCCTCATGCCAGGGAGTCTGAGAGTTTGAGATAGCATTTTGCACGGATGATATTGGACACCACAAAAGCCCACCCTTACGGGTGAGCTGCGGCCCTGAGCGTTAGCGGCCAGTGTAGTAACCTTCTTGCTTGCAGAACTCAAGCAGTGCAAGGTGTTTGGGATTATCCGATGCCCTTAGGTACTCAGCTGATGAGCATTGTAGGCTGACCTTCGCATCTAAACCTCTGACGGAGGCGATAACGTTATTGACAATCATGGAGACGCCAAAGACGATGAAGATGTTACGGAGTGTGGGATTCATTTGCACAGATGGGATTGGACACTAAAAAAGCCCCACATCGATAAACGAAGTGAGGCGGTTGAGCGAGGCCGAAGGCCGAGCGGTCTAGAACGAAGCAAGCCATTGCTTATGCTCTGGCAGATACTCCTTGTAGAGAGCAACTGCTTTGTCCTTTCTGATGATCTTGGTTTTAGGCTGTGCTCTGCTTCCTTTCCAGGGTTGTAGGCTGACCTTAATACATCCTGGTGTCCCATCTAGGGTCTTGAAGAACAAGATACCTTTGAGCGTATGAAGGCATGAGATCTTTGCTTTAGTGGTCATGTTTGCACTGATGATGTTGGCCACTGCCAACAGCAAACTAACATCAAGCGTAGTAGATGGATGGGCGTGGGTTGGAGACTAAATGATACAACGAAGCAGGTAAATACGAGTACAAAATGAGCGTAGCGAATGCATGGACGAGGTTAAAAATGAGCGAACAAAGTGAGCGAATCCTTGTTCGTCTTTAGTTAAGGCCCGCCGCAACGCAGCCGTTTGAGGCATTCGAGAAACGCATCGTAGATATGTATGTGTGTGGGATAACTGTTACAAACTAAGGCATACATTCGCATAGCGGAGCGGAGCCGCAGGCGAAGCGGAGCGAGGAGAGGCAGCTTGGGATTGCGGCTGCTGTTAATCTCCCGCTAACATCAGTAGTCGTTGCATTAACATCAGCTACAAAAGGTAGGCGTTAGCAAAACGCTTCGCTTCCTTCTCGTAGCAGTCGCTTACGCGATTACTTATAACGAAGCAAGCAACGCAGCGAGGAGCGAAGCTCCGAGCGGAGCGCAGTTCTTTTTTTGTTTGACCGCTATTTGAATGTGCGGGGGGTGTTTAATGTATACCGAGCGACGCAGCAAAAATCGCTCAGGTCCCGCGAGGCCGTTTTAGGTACAAACTTTCGCTTCTTGAGGATTAATAGTGAGCAAAAATTTACTAAAAAATTATTTATCCCTATTTCGCGCGAGGCGAAGCCTTTTGAGACCCCTTTAGACTGTGGATACGTGATTTATTTCGGAAGAACGTGGCTGAAATCAGTAGAGAAGAATTTGATAGGCGTTTTAGGCCTGCAGAATACGCAAAAAGGAAAAGTTTAGGTCTGTACGGCAATACAGAAAGACGTCAAACAAGGTACGACCCCGGAATGCCTGCACCTCGTTCTGGTTCTAGTCCTATTTACGACCCCAATACAGATAGTTCTAGAATTTCCCCTGAAGAAATTGGATATTCCTCTGGAGAATTAGCAGCAGAACTAGAAGATCAAAGAACAAGAGCAGCGGCAGATGCAGCAGAGCAAGCATATGGAAATCAACCTCGCTATAAATCAGAAGAAAACGCTCGTAAAGCTGCAAATAGAGCCGCAAAAAATCGTAATTATGCTCGGGGACAGCAATGGGCGACGAATTTCAGGGAGCAAGACACAAAACTCGCTCAGGCCCAAGCCACTGAAGGTGTGATTGAAGATTTGAACAGAACAGGGAGAGATGCAAATATTTACGCAACAGATCCTTCTGCTATAGGAGACGCTTACAGAAGGTCTGTTTCCGATTTAACTCCTAAGCAGGCTAAGGTTAAGGCTACATATCTTGGATTAGGCTTCTCAGAAGCAGACGCTGACCGCTTTGCTCGTGGGGACGGTTCCAAGAGTCGAAGAGATATGACTAGCCAAGAACGTAGAGACTCATTAAAAAGAGTAACTGCGTCTCCTGAATTTGGAGAAATAACTCCTGATAAGACTTTGACGCGAGAAGTGAGGGATCTATTGAAAAGTGCAGGTGTCAAGACTCCTGAACAATTTGATTATTGGCGTAAAAACGTTGCAACTCAAAAAGATCTTGAATTATTAGATCAAGCTAAAAGGAATTTGTTAGGAGATAAGATGGTAGCTCAAGACAATAAAAAACTACAGGCAGAGAGTGGACAGGTTGATCCTAAAAAAGCTAAGGGCGGTTTAAATATTCCAGGTAAAACTGCTCGAGGTGGTGGACCTGTTGAAAAATTTTTAATACCAATGTTAATGGCTCCCGCGACAGAGGAATTCACAGATCCTCAGACAGGAGTTACAACAAAGCAGCCTGCTACTTATTTAGTGCCTAAGAAGGTGCGTGATGAAGTAAGAATGTTCCCTCAATTCGATGCAGATGCTGTCAACTTATTATTCTTAGACCCCACAGCAGAAGTCAGTCCAGCACTTGCCGAGAAGTATGGTTTATATAAGTCAATAGATCATCAAGAATATAATCGTGAATATAGGGGAGATACGAATGATGTAAGAAGTAAAGCCTTTAATACTCCTCGAGTAGACACTGCAAACCTTGGTGATTCGTCAAATTTCAACATAGGGGCAGACACTGGCAAGGTTCGTCCTATGAAAGTAGGAGAAGCTTTAAGTTTCTTAGCTTATAAAGCTCGTACGGATTTAGTTAAATTACGAGGTCAAGCATACCAAGACCCAGTCACAGGAAGGACTATTCCACCAGAATTTTACGAAGTAGCGGGTGGGGACATCAATGATCCTAATAGTGCTCCAGCTCGTGTATTCCAAAGAACAGGTCAAGCTCAAGATGTAGAAATATTTGACCTACTGGAAAGCAGAAGGACAGCAGGTCTTACACCAGCTGAAATAGACGCTGGCATTGAAGTTTTCCGTCGAGGTGGTAATTTTATGTATGCCGATACAGGTATGCAAACAATACAAAGTTTCCTAGAAGATCTAACACGGCCAAGGCCAGATCTGCCTGGCCAAAAGTTATTGGTTAACGAGCGTATGGGTGGAATGGATTATGGAATTAAGAACTTGCAGGCTGGTCTGGTTAGTTCTGTTAGTCCTGGAGCAATGAGACAATCTCAAGGTTCTTCGAAATATCCATCTCCAGTCGCTGGCTTAATGAAATTATTCCATGACGCTGGAAGAATAGGAGATGATCCAACTAACCCAAGCTTGTATCCAGATCCAAGAACAGTACAAGCAGTTGCTGCTATGCCTGCTCAGTCCGAAAATCTATCTTTCCTTGATCAGTCAATGCTCGCCTCTGATGCTGCAGTAAGGAAAGAACTTGCAGGAATGTCAGGTTTTGTGAAGGGATACACCCCTGAAGTTTCATCTGCGATGAAAGCAGCTAATGAGTTCTTCGCTCAGGGCATCGAACGACAGTTAGCTTCTAAAAATCCTTCAGATCAACTAAATGCTCTACAAGCTATTGCTAAATTCAGAGCTAAGAGGGGTATATAGTCATGGCTTGTGGATCAAGTTGCGGTTGCGACCCTTGTAAAGGTAAAGAAGAAGCGAGAGAAAGGGCAATGGCTTATAAAGCTCAGAAAGCAACCAAGAAAAACGATTAAGATAGGTAAAACACTGATATTCGAGTGGCTTTTAATAACAGCAAGGTCGACACGGCTACAGCAATTCGGATGGCTTTGTTGACGAAGGAGCAATTAGGCGAAAAACCTGTTCATGGTTTAACTGGTGGAGGTGCTGTAACTCCTTTTGCAGGAGAAGCCTTGTCGAATATCAATAATTTAGGTGCTCAAGGCGAATTTGCTCGCCTGTTGCAGGACCCGACGATAGCGCCAGCTATCTTGCAAAACGAACAACGCAAAAACAATAGCGATTTCGGCTCTATGGGGATGTACGCATAATGTCTCCTCGATACGCTGGTGCAGTTCTTCCGGCACTACAGTCACTTTTTAAATATTTAATCCCTTCGGGAAGGAATCGCGCATTAAACATAGCTTTACGTTATGGACCTGAGCTTGGGTACAGTGGATATGCAATGGCGTTGGCCCCAGAAGGCACTCCCTTCGGGCAGAGACTGGGTATCGGAGCAGAAGATTTAGCTATTGGTCTTGGAAGTTCGATTGGTGGACAAGTATTAGGTGGTGTGGGAGGTAGAGCGAGAGAAGTTAATAGGTTAAGAAAGCTTGGAATAATGAAAAAAGGTCAAACTTTAGAGCAATACAGACCAGATACAGGGCGTTTCCCTGTAGAAGGCTTTACAGAGAAGGTTTCAGGCTTAGATGCAAAGAGAATGATGCTGGATCCTTATATAACAGGTGGTGACATACTCGGAAGCATGGTCGGGAACACTACATTGCCTAGAAGAAAGCTTAACGAAGCTTACGAACAGGCAGCATTAAGACAAGATCCAAATGCAGCCCCGACTGATGACCTTGCGATGTTCTTAGCTCAGATGCAAACAGGTCCTTCTATGGCAATGGCTCCTTATGGCAGCTACGGAATTCCTAATTACGTGGGAATGATGGGAGGTCGCTAATGGCTGAGACAGGATTCTTTGATGTACCTACATATCAACAACGTTTAGGTGCTTCTCCTGCTAATTTTGATCGTCAATTAAAATATTTATCCAATCTTTATGAGAACACGCCTGTAGAGGCGATGATTAATAGTTCTCCAGCAACTAATGCCATAAGGAATTACCTCCCTGAATGGGCTGGTGGTTATAGTCAAGAATTTAAAGACTTTATTTCTGAAGCCAGAAAGAATGATCCTGCTCTTAGGAGGTATACAGTTGAGCCTAATAAGTATCCCGTAGACAATAAATATATTCGAGGTGTTCAGGAAACATCAGATGCAACATTTGGACGCAAATTAGGAAGTGCTGCGGGTACTTTGAGTGCGGATATAGCTCAAGATGGTGCAAGGAATATTTGGTGGTTTTTAAATGCTCCTCAAGCTTTGACTCAGATTGCTGTATTGCAAGCTATTTCGATGGGTAATAACCAATCGAATCTGGAACAGATCAATGCACAGAGGAAAAAAGATGGTGCAAAAGAATATGATAAATTACCTTTCAATTTAAAATCCAGTGCATTAAGACGTAAGGGTATAAGACTAGCTGCAACTTTACCTGCTGTAGCGGGAATGTCTCTAGCTATTGGTAATACTCACCGAAAAGAAGGCTATAAAGCTGTCCTACCAAACAAGGCTGATCCTACTCAAACTGAGAATCAGGGCTTTGAAATATTGAGTCGTTACTTCCTAGGACGTACTGGTAGACTTCTTCCTTATAACGAATTCGTAAAAGAAAGACCTGACGTCAGCAAGGAAGAATATATGAACTACAAACGTTATTTGTTCGATAACAAGTCTCCTATAAAAGCGACAATGAAAGGTATAGAAGGACCTGAAGTAACATTCCTAGGTAAATCAATACCTTTATCTACTGGGATATTGCCATTAGGTCTAGGTATAGCAGGAGCTTTTAAAGGTAGTCGTGCAGCAACTACTAGATTAAAGCCTCAAAAGGTAAAACAACAAAAATATCAAACTCAGTTAGCAGAGGCAAGAGAAGCTATGGATGCTGAAGGAACTAAGACTGCTAAGCGTAAGTTCGAGAAATTATCCGATGCCTATCAAAGAAGATCTGAATCTATTGAATTGCAAACTTTAAAGTCAGTACTAGCTAATACAGGAGTAGGTGTAGGTGGGGGACTAGCTGTTGGATCTCTCTTAGAATCAATGAGAAGGTCTGGTAAAGGACAACAACAAAATCAATAACTTATGATTGACTCTTCATTTAGTACTGCTCTCGGGTATATACCTTCGGACGAGGAGAAACTTCGACAGGTTATATGGGCTCAGGAGCAAGCAGATCACAATATGGCAAAAGCTGGGGTGCCAGGAGCTGGCATGGCAGGCCTTAGAGCACAGCCACAGCAAGAGATGGGATGGGGTAATGCTATAAAGCAAGGGCTTGGATTATATAACACATGGCAAGATTCACGTAATTATTCTTCTGGACAACCTTGGGATTTGGGAGCTGCAGGATTTAAAAATAATTACAGCAGTGGGTTAGACTCTCCTTTCTTCGATAGGGGTGGTATGACTTACTGGGACTCAGACAGTGATATTACTATCCCAACTAATAGTTTCGATTTCGGGGCTAATGCTGAAGTCGCAGCAGGTCTAGGACAAGATAATGGTTGGTGGCAAGGTATTAAAAATTGGTTCTCTGGAGGTAATTAAATGAAATCTGTATACGGTCGTGATTCTGCTACTCGATATGCTCCCGGAGATAAAAAAGCAGATCTCAATCAACTAATTGCTGAATATGCTAGGCAGCAAAACCAAAGAATACCTTCTGCTTCTTCTAGCTTCAACGCTGGGAAAATAATACCGAGAGGTGGTTACGGATCCAAAGGACCTCTAACCTCTGGCGATGCAAATATATGGGGTAACGATCTATTGGCTTCAACATTAGGATCAAGTCTTGATAGACAGGAATTCGAGGATGGCTTAGCTATGACTAAGTTCTTGAATGAAAATGAAATAGCAGCGATGAAAAAACAGTTTGAAACTAATAAAGCTTACCAAGAATCACTACAACCTAAGCAATCTTCTGGTGGTGGATTCCTAAGCAAGTTAATAGGTGGTGCAAAGATTGCTGTTGGATTGGGTACTGGTAATTATGGTCTAGCTATTAGCGGTGGAGCTGATCTTGTCTCTTAATACCTATTAGAATCATAAATATATGTCTACTTAGAAATTGTGGCTCAATATCCAGATCCTTGGGGAGTAGGTGATTATGTGCAAGGAGGAACTTTTCCTGTAGCACCTAGTAATAATCCAAACTATCTACAGAGGATGAAGTTTGCATTTACGAACGAGCCATTTCAGCAGGGAATGCGTAACCTTATATATACGCCAGAATCATTAAAAGGATTACCAAGATACGGTGTCCCAACAGGAGGATTAAAAACCCTTTCTCCAGCATTAAAGGCATATCCTGTTATTACATCTTTAATTTCAGGTGGTGCAGAACTATTAGATCCTAACGATCCTTTCGGTAGAAACTTAGCAGAGGGAACAGGTGTAGCAGGAGGAGGAGTAGCAGGTTCATTGGGTGGTGGATTGCTTGGAGCAGCCGCAGCAGGAGGACTGTCTGGAACGATGGCAGGTCCTTTAGCACCTTTAGCTGTCCCTGCGGGGATAATCTTAGGAGGAATGTTTGGTAGCAATATTGGTAAAGCTGGTATGGCAGGGATTTACGACCAAGTAACTGGACAGACTCCTGCTGATAGAACAATGAAAAAGAATCTTGAATTGGATGATATGGTCTTCCAACAAAGACTTGACCAGCAAAGACAGCAACAAGAATTAGCTATGCAACAACAAAGAGCTATTATGGATGCTGCTAATGAAAGACAGATGCTTGCTAGCCTAGCCATGAGTAGTTTGCAAGGTGAAAGTAATCAACAAAGAACTTTAGAAGCCCTCATTAGCTCTTACCTCTAATGGCATTCAACGTTTCATCTGCATATACAAGTAGTTTTCATACTCCAAAGCAAGCTTTGGACTTTGATTACGCTTGGGCTCCAAATTTTTCCAGTAATTTAAACGATCAAGAGCTTGCGAGGAAAACTGCACAAACAGTATTAGGCAAAGAAACTTTAGAGAGTCTTGGCAATAGAGAATATATCAAAGAGCAATATGAGCAGGCACTTAAACAGAAAAAGTGGATGTGGGATGAGCAATTAAAACAAGATAAAAAGCAAAGATGGAGAGATGTTATTTCTGCTGGAGTAGATTGGATTGGTAACAAAAACTCAAATATTACAGCAGAATTAGAGAATATTAAAAAAAGACGTGATGCTTTAGATATCACAACTGGACAGGACAAACAAACATTAGTGAATCAAGTATTAACGAAGCAATTAGTTAATGCAGGCTTCTCTCAAGACGAAGCTAATCGCATAGTCAAATCTAACGCAGTGCAGTGGCCTGGTTTACAATAAACCTTAGCTAAACTGAAAAGAGTTCCTAACACTAGCCAATGGGATACAACTGGAATCAATTTAACGATCTGATTAATAACGACAAAACAGGCGTTAGGGGTAGGGTTATTGATGAGTATCTTGACCCTGAGAAGGTCTTGTCAAACGTTCCTGGTAGAGGTTGGTTTGGAGGATACCACGAAGGAGAAGGTAAAGGTATTGTCTTTGATTTAGAAAATGATAAGACCTTGCGAAATTATGCCAAACAACATGGCATTATCCGTATAGAAGATGATGGTGACGGTAATATTACTCCTGTTTTTAAGAACGAAGGGGCTGCAAGGCGTTTTAATGAATTAAGAACTAAAGCAATCGAAGATATTTCGAAAGGTAAAATGACATACGCCAACAGAAGTGATGATACATATGAGTCACCGGGAGAAAAATCACTAAGACTGAAAGCTGACTCATCAAAGAAAAGAGGTAGTATCGAGGACTTGCTTCAAGATGTGATTAGATCTGGCATTCCTCCTAAGCCTGGCGAACCGGGTTTTGATGAATATAAAGAATGGTGGAGAGAAAAAGAGGATAGGAAAGATAAAAGAAGAATGGATGATTTAGGTGCTGCTCGTAAATGGTCAAACAGAAGAGGAGCGACTAATACTGTAGGTAAAGTCCTTCAGGCACTTATATAGGAGGAACTTATCATGGCTACTTGGTTAGAAGATTTTTACAAAAACAACAACATCGGTGGAGCAGGGGGGAACCTAAGTGCAGGAGCTGCTCAATACTGGCTAAATGAGGCCGATAAGCATGGTGCTGATAAGGTTAAATCGATTATCGAAGGAACAGCTAAAGCAGAAGGTACTTGGAATCAGGCTGCCAATACAAACACTAATACCACTGCTAGTACTCAGACAGGGGGAACAACTCAATCGACTAGTGGTGGAACGACAGGGGGAACATCCGGTCAGGTCACTACAGGTGCAGCTGGTTCTACTGCTACTGGAGGTACAGGTACAGGTAATACACAAAGCACAATAAATAATGCTTGGTATTCACAATTATCTGATCCGGGATTAGCTGTTAGCCAAGGGCTAAATAATCTTACGGGTCTTGCAAATAAATATGCAGGAACAGATATAGCAACTGCTGTTGTAGGCCAACTAGGTGATTTATATACCTCTCAGGCAAAACAAGGGATGATGCTGACTTTCGATGATTTAGTTCAGGCACAAAATTTAAAGCATACTAAAAATCTAGAAAATTATAGGCTTACAAATACGAAAGATTTAATGGCTACAGAATCCGATCTTACTCAAGCCATAGATACAAATCGAATTACTACAACAGGAGCTGAGAATAGAAAACAATTAGTAACGGCTGGAGAACAAACTCGTTTAACTGTTGGAGCTCAAGCAGATGCCGATGTTAGGACAATAGGTGCTCAAGGAGATCAAGACGTTAGAACTATTGGAGCTAAGGGAACAGAACAAAGAAAAGCAATATTAGAACAAGGTGGAGTAGATATTAAGAAGATCGGAGCGACAGGTATCCAAGAAAGAAAAAATATAGGAGCCCAGTCGGATGCTGATGTTCGAGCTATTGGAGCCGCTGGAGTACAAGATCGTCTCGGTATTCAAGAGACAGGTTCTCAAACAAGAATGAACATAGGCTCTCAGGGAATTCAAGACAGACTTGGAACGGTAACAAAAGGAGAACAAGATCGTTTAGGTATTAAAGAAACAGGTCAGCAGGAAAGATTAAGCTTGCAGGAAAGAGGGTCTCAAGAGAGAAAAACGCAAAGAGATAAATACAGGGAAGAGAGAGCCATGCGCGCTGACGCAAGAGGTGCTATTAGTAGAGCAGGTGCTAACTTCTACGGTTAAGAATGAATAAAAAGAAAGATGACGTGGTTCAGTCGTTTTTAACGGCTTTGGATCATGGATATCGTGAAAGTTTTTTAATGTATGCAGAGAATACCTACTCTGTATATGAAATTTGGTTATATGCTTCTGTACTTGGTTACGAGGGTGGTTTTAATGTATTAGAAGACTGGATCCAAACTAATTACCCTAAATTAAATAGACGGCAATTATTGTTAGCTGAAATTGTTAAATTAGAATCTGATATCGATTTCCTTCGTCAACAGGTTCACGCTGATTTAGTAAAACCTGACGCGGCTGCTACTAGAATTGCTCATCTGTCTAAGGAATTACGTGGTCATGTTGTTGAGGTTGATAAAATCACAAAAGGTACAGATAGAAGAGGTCTAGTATTAGCAGGTGCTGATAAAGTGATGAGAGAATTACGTTCAATATTTAAAGAGAACGAGGATGTGACTAACGCTTTGGAATTAGCCTATGAATCTGTATGGGCAATGCTTGTTGACGAGAAG
>MDTG01345666.1_pt1 | contig 17106 bp, 19 predicted proteins | sample 811421 | NCBI WGS metagenome assembly MDTG01 (sample SAMN05326645, study PRJNA326480) | marine metagenome | isolation source: seawater | place: Pacific Ocean: South East | collected 2011
AAATTAATTAAAAAATAAAATCACTGAAATGATAGCTATATCTCAACCAACTTTTTTTCCATGGATTGGTTATTTTGATATTATTGATCAAGTTGACGTATTTGTACTACTTGATGATGTAGATTTTAGTAAGCAAAGTTGGCATCAAAGAAACAAATTTAAAACAACTAAAAGTCTAGAATGGTTCACAATTCCAGTAAAGATTGTTTCAAGCAGGAAAATTAACAGAATTGAAATCTTAAATAGGATAAGATTATCTAAAAAATTTAAAAATTTTGTTAAAACAAATTATTCAAAATCTACTTATTTTGAAAATTATTCAGAAGATATTTTTAATATTTTTGATAAAACATTAGAGGAAAATAATTTAGCAAAATTAAATTTTAAAATAATTAACTTTTGCTTAAAATTATTAAATATTAAAACAAAAATTGAATTATCTTCAAAATTAAATATTAAAAAGAAAAGAAGTGAAAAAATTACTGAAATTTGCAAATTGTATAGAGAAGATCAATATCTTTCTAGTTATGGAGCTAAAGATTACTTAAAGGAGGACAAACATATTTTTGAAAGAGAAAAAATAAAAGTTTTTTTACATAATTATCATCATCCCGAATACAACCAACTGAACCCACCTTTTAAATCAAATGCATCTATACTTGACCTTATATTCAATGAAGGGAAAAATTCTTTAAAGATTATTAAAAAAGGAAGGAAAGAAAGTATAAAATTATATTAATTAAATTTTATCATATTCATTTTTAAAGGGTCACCTATCTTTAAATTTTTTTTTGAAATTTTACCAATCACTCTCTCATAAAATTTTGGTTCCATACCAAAACCAGGTCTAATAACTTTAATATTTTTTGGGGTAAATTTCTGGTTTTTCTTTATGTTCTCAGTAACATAAATTGATCTTCGATAATTTTTGTAAATTTTTTCCCCGCCAGAAATATTTAATTTTGGCTTTCCTTTTGCCTCCCATGAATTTTTTATTTCATTTACTAAATTTTCCATTTCATCGGGATTTGAAGAAAAATTAGAATCTAAGGTTTTATCCTTAGAATTCAAAATAAAGTGTTTTTCAATAACGCATGCGCCGTAATTTATTGAACTTAAAGCTACACCTATACCTTTGGTATGATCAGAATATCCAATTAAGCATTTAAACTTTTTTCTTAAAATTTTAATAGTTTCAAGATTTACATTTTTGTAATCAGCAGGGTACTGTGTAACGCAGTGTAAAATAATATAATTTTTACAATTATTTTTTTTCAAAAACTTTGCTAATTTTTCAATTTCATTCATTGATAAAGTGCCAGTAGAAATTATGATTGGTTTTTTAGTCTTGCAAATCTTTTTAATAAGAGGAAAATGTAAGCTTTCTAAAGATGCAACTTTATACATAGGCACATTTAACTTTTCTAAAAATTTTAAAGATTTTTCATCAAAAACCGAACTAAAATAAATTAAACCAAGTTTTTTTGCTTTATCAAAGATTTTTTTGTGCCAAGAAAAAGGTAGTTGGGCTTCTTTGTAAATACTGTAAAGACTTCTATTGTTCCATGATTTAGTTTTGAATTTATTTTTGATTAAAAATTCTTTTTTTTTAATATTTAGAGTCATTTCATTTAAATCGAATGTTTGAAATTTAACAGCATCGACTCCTATTCTTTTAGCTTCATTTAATAACTGAAAAGTTTTTTTAATTGAATTTTTATGATTAGCGGAAATTTCAGCTATAAGAAATGGCTTATCTTTTTCTGAAATAAATCTGTTTTTAACTTTAATTCTCATTTTTTTCTTACGCACATTGTATATTCAAAAGGTATTACTCCTTTTTTTAATTGGTAGTCTGTTTTCAACATTACATATTTTGATAAATTTTTAATACAATAAATAAAAACTTTGTCAGGATAAGAATAAAATAATGTCTTATCTTCATAATCTACGTACTTACTTAAGCTATTAAAAACAATTCCCTTTTTACAAACTTTGTACATTTTGTTTAAAATTTTTAACATTTCATAATTAGATTTTTTGTGTTTGTCATTAAACATCCCGGATAGAATTACCCAATCATATTTTTTTTTTTACTTCTTTCTTTAAGAAATCAAATTTTAAAAATCTAGAATTTTTATCTTTGTGATATTTTTTTTTTGAAATATTTACAAAATTTTCAAAAAAATCTATTCCAGTATAATTACAATTTATTTTTGCATGTCTGATGTATTCAAGAAAATTACCTAATCCACTGCCGACATCTAAAATTGTATCTTTAGATTTTATATCAGCACAATCTAGTAAATATTTAAATCTTAAATTTTGTTGTTTTGATGTTCTTGCTTTTACTGAAGCCGGACTATCTCCGTATTTTAGATATAAATTCTTATAAATTTTATATACTTTATTTTTCATTTATTAATTAGTGAACATATCTTTTTAATATATTTTGAGTTTGTTCCTGGTTTAACAAAAAAATTTATAATAGATTTATTCATTAAGTTCGCTACTTTCAAATCTGATTTTGTTTGAAAATTACTTATTGCTGGATAATGCTTTGTGATGATTAAACCTCTTCGATCTGCACGCTTAATTAATTTCTCTCTGTCTTTTTTAAATATTACCGGGTATCTCCAGTAAACATCTTCTTCTCTTAACTGAGGTTTAATTAAACTTTTGGAATTTAGACTATTAAAATATGTTTTTGCGTTTTCTTTTCTTTTTTCTACTGACTCTTCTAATAGATCAAATTTTTTTTTAAAGTTTTTTTTATTAAAATTGAAATTTAAAAATTCTGGATTATTTTTTAAAAAATTTCTAATACTTAAAAATTTTTTTTTACTTTTGATCATTACTGCACCGCCATTTTCAGATAATATTTTATCATATCCAAAACTAAGGATAGAAGCATCGCCGAAAGAACCAAAATATTTATTTAAATATTTACCTCCAAAATTTAAGCAAGCGTCCTCTATTAAAAAAATTTTTTTTCTTTTCGAAATAGAAATTAAAGATTGTATATCTGCTGCTAAACCAAAACAGTGAACACCTATTATTGCTAAAGTATTTTTTGTTATTTTTTTTTTTAAATTTTTGATACACATATTGAAGTATTTCTTTTCCATATCAACAAAAATTGTTTTTAAATTTAAAAAATTTACCGCAAACATTACTGATGGACAAACAACTGAGGGAATTATAACCTCTTTTTTACTGGACCCCGCTTTCAATGTTTTTAAAATTGCTATTAGTGCACTCGTGCCAGAACTTGTTCTTTGAATATGGTAGTTTTCGTAATATTTACTTAAGCTTTTTTCTATAATAGTGCTTTGCATTAAGTTATTTTGCGTTTTTTTTTAATTTTTTTGCTAACTTAATTAATTTTTCGTCTTTTTTTAAAATTTCTGAAACAATATTTAGCGTTTTTTTTGGGTTGCTCTCAAATGACAGTCTTAATAAATCCATCCAGTTTTTATTATTTTTACTTCTTGTTTTTTCGATGTCTTTAAATATTTTTCTCGTATTTATATTCATAGTTTTGATTAATTTAATTTGTATAATAATTCTGCTAACTTCCAATCATCTAAATCGTCAATATCTAAAGCTTTTTCTCTAGGCAAAACAAAGCCTGTAAAGTTATTTTCTAAATTAATATTTTTTTTTTTCAAGAAAGAAATTGGAAAAACTGCAAAAGCTCCAGCATCATGATACTTTTCTGAAAAATTTTGAGAATTTTTAAAGAGCTTTCTTGGAAAATGTGGCTTTAAAGAATTATTTTCATTTACTCGAAAAGCCCATTCTACGGGTGCATTATATTTTGTAATACTTAATAAAACTTTATTTTTTTTTGTGAGTTTAGATGCTCGAATTAAATCATTTCCATTTATCAACGGTGAACAACACGAAATAGTCCACACTTCATCAAAATTTAATTTTGATTGTTTGTATCTATTATAAACAAATCTAAGAACATCAATTATTGGTGTATTATTTTTAGATAATTTTTTAGGCCTTAAGAAATCAATTTCATATCCGAGTTTCTTTACTACTCTTTTTACTTTATTGCTCTCTGTTGATATGTGTATTTTGCTGAATAGTTTGCTCTTTTTCGCATTATTTAATGTATAATTTATAATTGGTTTTCCAAAAAACTTTTTTATATTTTTTTCTTTAATCCTTTTGGAGTATCCTTTAGCTGGAATTATTAATAATCTTTTCTTCATCTCGAGCACCAAGTTCTAGGATCTACATCATTATTTTTAAAAAAGAATTTAATTTTATTAATCATGGTATTATTTAGTATTTTTTTAGGTTTATATTCTATTACCTTTTTAAGTTCATCAATATTTCTTACGCCATAAACAATAAAATTTAGACTTTTATTTGAATATGCATAGTCTAGACACAGCTTTACAGGATCAATTTTTGCATCTTGAATAAATTTAAAATATTTTTTGTGAGATAAAATTAATTTTTTTTTTAATTTTTTTATTCTTTGGTTTGTTAAAAAACCTTGACAAAAAATTGATCTACCAAAAAATAAATTTTTTTTATTTTTTTTTAATGAAATAAATTTATTATTTAAAGGATTAAAAGGAAACTGAAGAGATGCATTTGGAAATGATTTAAGCACTTTTTTTGAAATATTAATGTCGTATACTGAAAAACCAATATTTTTTATATTATATTTCTTTTTAATTTCTAGAAATAAATTTTTATCATTTTGAATTTTTATAATATCCTGTTGATCATGCATTAATAAACAAAATATTTGGTCAATATTCAAATCTTCTAAAGATTGCTCAATTGATTTTTTTATTTGAGAAAAAAAATCTTTATTGTTTTTATCTAAGCTAGGAACTTTTGTAATTACTTTAATCTCTTTTTGAATTTTATTGGATTTTATAAATCTACCTAAAATTTTTTCACTTTTATATTCAGGCGCAGTGTCGAAATATTTCACTCCTTTTTCAAATGCCAAATTAAAAGTTGAATATAATTCATTATAAGTTTTTTTTTCACTGAAATTGGAGACCCCATAGTTATTAATTCCAAATTGAGCAGTTCCTAATACTTGTTTTTTAATCATATATCACTCTTAAGTATATTTATGTTCAAATTTTGAACGTACGCTATATTTATACAATATTTTATGTTAAAAATATATATTTTTTTATATAACGAGAAAATAAAAATAGGACCTCGTCTAGCAAATTTTTAGAATTGCAATTATGAGTTTTAAGTTAGTATTTTTTAAATTGAAGATTTTTTTATCTAAAATAAAAAAAGTTATAAATAGTAAGATATTATTCTCTAAAATTAAAAGAAAGGATATTTTAATTTGGGGTACACCTGGTTTTACTTACATTTTAAATGAAAAAAAATATAAATTCCTCGACTTGAAGAAAGCTAATGTAATTAAAATTTGGGGTGAAAGTTACCATTTTTTAATCTTACTGAAATGCTTTCTAAAATTAAAGTTTTCACTAGTAGATTATACTAATGAGTATATAAAAATAGCTCAGCCGAAAATAATTATCTCTTTTCTAGATAATTACTCTTCTTTCTACTTTATAAAAAAAAATAAATCACAAAAGAAAATTTTAATCCAAAATGCAACTAGGACAAATGAAGATGATACTTTTAAATTAGAAAAGTCGTATTTAAAATATAAAGTGGATTACGTTTTTTGCCATAATAATCAGATCAAAAGAGAATATGAGAAGTTATTAAATTCTATGGCCATAAACACTGGATCTTTTTTATCGAATAATTTTCCGATTAATAACGCAGACAAAAAATATGATATTTTATATGTTTCAACTTTTAGAAAAACAAATGAAAATATTATTAAAAATGGTAAAATCACCTGGGGCGATTATATTTCTTCTGAAAAAAAATTAGTTAAAAATATTTTCAATTTTGCTAAAAAATTTAATAAAAAACTCTTTATTTTATGTACAAATAAAGTTGCTCAAAAAACTGAAGAGGAACTTTTTTTTACTCAAACATTAGGAAAAAATAATAATTGGAAATTTGCAAAAAGAAAATATGGAAATTTCAAGCAAACATATGAGATTGTCGATCAGTCAAATATTGTAGTTGGTATTGACTCAACTCTTTTGTACGAGTCATTTGGAAGAGGAAGTAAAACTATCTTTTTCGATATAAGACCTTCTAATAAATATTTAGACAAAACTAGACATTTCGGTTGGCCAAAAAAATTCTCGAAAATTGGTCCTTTTTGGACTTCTTACAATGATTATAGCTTTATTAAAAATATTCTGCTTGAAGTAATTTCACTTAAGAAATCAAGATGGATGGAAATTCAAAAAAAATACGTTGATGATTTAATGAATTATGAAAAAAATAACAAAACTTTCATTAAAATTTTAGAAAAACACTTATCAAAATAATTAGGATTTCTGGTAAAATTTTAATAAATTTTTGTTATATTTTCCAAGAGGATTTTCATTTAAATAAAATAAACTTTGATCATTTTCTACATCGTGTAAATACTCCCAGCCTCTTTGAAAATTTTTCTGTAAAAATCGAGCATTTGCTGTTCTGCCATCAACTAAGATTATCGTTCCCGGACACAAAAAATGTTCGAACTTTAATATATCGCAACTCATAGGCATTAGATCGGGATGGTTTGTAGAGAATCCATTTGTTTTTTTTTTAACTGTAAAAGGTGAAGGTCCATCAAGATAAATAAAATCAGGATTGCAAATTGGCAATTTATCATATTGTGAAGCGAATTTTTTTTTGAAAATTGTCATGCTGCATTTTGAGAAACAAAAATTTTTACTTATATTCTTTTTTTTCCCAAAAATTTTTTCGTTTCTTTTTTTTGATATTTTTAGGAACTTTTTATCATTATCAATAACAAATAATTCGAACTGATTTTTTTTTCTAATTCTTGATGTTCTCGCCGAATATTTTTTTTTATTAACGTTTAGGGCATGTTGTATCACCAAAGAAGACCATCCTGTTCCAAATTCTAAGACTGTAAGCCTTTTATTCAAAACAATATATTGGTGTAATAGATAAAGATCTCTCAAATTTGGTTTAAATTCCTTAGTATTTGTATCAAGGTATTTAATTAAACCTTGTTTTTTAAAGTAGTTATAAAAAAAATTTTTATTTTTTATTTTTTTTGGAAATTTAATAAACTTAAATTTATTAGCTTGCATATCTTTTAATCTTTTTAATCTTTTTCATTGAATTTAAAAATTTTAAATCATTTAAATTATCTAAATCAAAACTTGAAAATTTATCAATCACAATTCCAAAAGATGGTTCACAAAAAAATTCTTTTGTAATTAAAAGTTTTTTTATTCTAGACGCAACAAGATTCCCAAAATGGAAGGTTTTACTTTTTCTTTGTTTATTAGTTTTATTTTTTCTTAAATTTTTAAATTTGAATGTCACTAAACCTTTTTTAGATAAAATTCTTGTATTTAAATAATGATAATTATGAGGCGTTTCATGAATAGTTTGGAAAGATGAAATATTTTTATTTATTGACATAACTTTTACAATTTTATCTAAAGAATTGAGATTAACAAAGGGAGAAGTGGGTTGAGCTAAAATAATAATATTATAATATTCTCCTTTTTTTTCTAAATATTTTATTGCATGTTGAGCTGTAAAAAAAATGTCAGAGTTATCATTTGATAATATTTTAGGTCTTGGTATAAATTCTAAACCGATTGTTTTGCAGTGTTTCATGATATTTTTATCCTCTGTAGAACATACAACTTTATTTACGAATTTAGATTTCTTAGCACTAGTAAAAATTAATTCGATTAAAGTTTTATCATTTATTTTAATTAAATTTTTTTTTTTTATAGACTTTGAATTGCCTCTTGCTGGTATTAAGACTAGAGTTTTTAGTTTTTCCATTTAATTTTTGGATGAATTATCTTTTTATCAATTAGATGATTTTTTTCTATAATCTTTATTAAATTATTTAATATAAATTTTTCATTTAGTTTTTTTGGATTAAGGCCAATTTTTAAAAAACTTCTATTAGTGGGTTTGTAGTAATGTTTGGGCATTTCAACTCTTGGATTTTTTATATTTTTAATTTTTAATTTTATTCCTAATTTTAAAGCAGCGTTTTTAGTTAAATTTGCTAATTCTAAAATATCAAAAGTCTCTGTAAATTGGTTTCTTACTTTATAAACACCCGATTTAGCTGGATTTTTTATTGCAAGTTCTACACATTGAAGAGTGTCATTAATATTTAAAAATGTTCTTTTTTGTGTGCCGTAGCCATAAACTGTAAGTGGCATTTTAATAGCTGCCTGAACCATAAACCTATTTAAAACTGTTCCAAATATATGATCATAATGAAAGCTGGTATTTAATTTTTCATCTAATTTTGTCTCGGGTGTATCAATGCCGTAAACGACACCTTGATTAAGATCTGTAACTTTTAAACCCCAAACTCTTGAAGCGAAATAAAGATTAGTTGTATCAGCCGCCTTAGAACAATGATAGTAGCTATGTGGCTTGAATGGGTACTGAATCAAATCACTTCTACCTTTATGTTTTATTTTTAAAAAACCTTCTTCAATATCAATATTAGGAGTGCCGTATACTCCCATAGTTCCTAATTTTAATAAGTGAGCATTAGGACATATTCTTTTTATTGCAAATATTAGGTTTAAAGTACCAATTATATTATTTTGTTGAGTGAAAACTGCCTGTGTTCGTCCAGCCATTGAATAAGGAGCTGAAGGTTGCTCTCCATAGTGAATAATGTGGTCAGGTTTAAATTTTTTTAAAACAACATAGATAAACCTATGATTTAGTAAATCACCATATTCAAAAGTAATTTTTTTTTTTGGAAAAATTTTATTCCATGTTTTAACTCTATTTGACATTGTATCTATTTCAAAGAGAGGTTGAATGCTATTTTCGTTCTCAATATTTCTTTTAGAAAAATTATCAATTAAATGAATCTTAAATTTTTTTTTGGCTAAATGCATTGCAGTTGGCCATCCCAGATAACCATCTCCACCTATAATTAATACTTTTTTCATATTTTTAAATATTTTTTAAGTTTTGTAATTACTCTATTTTCAGTCAGCTGCCAAGCATCTATTGTGGAGCCACCTATATGAGGTGTAATTACAATATTATATTTTTTTCTATTTTTAAAAATCAAATTTTTTTTAATATTAAAATTTGGATTAAATTCATTTTTTAAAACATCAGTAGCATAACCTAAAATCTTATTTGATTTAAATAAGTGAATTATAAATCTTTCATCTACTATGTCTCCCCGTGAGGTATTAATTAGAAAAAACGGTTTATTTAAATTGCTAAATATTTTTTTTGAAAAAAAGTTTGTATTTTTTTTGGAGGGAATATGTAGAGAAATAATATCTGAATCATTTTTAATTTTTTTTAATACTTTTTTATAATTTTTATTTTTAATATCACAAGTAATTATTTTCATAGAAAAACCAGATGCAATTTTCTTTACTAGCTTACCTAATCTTCCATAGCCAACTATACCGATACACATATTAGACAGCATTTTATAACCACCGTAAGGTCTTCGGTTAAATTTAAACTTATCTAATGAATATATTGATGATAAATATTTTCTTGTTATGAGTAAGATTAATCCAAAGGTATGTTCTGCTGTAGATGAAATTGACGAAAGAAATTTTTGCTCTTTTTCTAAAGAAATTAATTTTATTTTTTTATTATTACAATAATCAAGATCTATAAAGTCAGTGCTTGTGGTTGAAGAGGCTAAAAACTTTAAATTTTTAAATTGTTTAAGGAAATTACTAGAATAAAAGTAAAGAGGGTCACAATAAATTATATCAATATTTTTTTTAATTTTTTCATTTAATTTTTTTACACCACTTAATGATTTAACTGGAAAAGCATTAAATGTTTTTTTAATTTCTTTTAAGTTTTTTTTATGAAAATTAATATTTTCAAAGTAAAGAAAATTTTTTTTAGTCATGAAAATTTTTGTAGGTTTTAAGTTGATCAATTTTTGAAAATATTATCTTGTAAGCTTTTTTATATGATTTACCATTTCCATAATATTTTTTTTTGTAAATTTCTTTGTTTTTAAATTTATTTAAAAGAGCATAATTAATTGCTGACCTTATACTTTTGTTGTTAAAATCAGCTTTAATCACATTTTTTGACTTGAGCCTATTTTTTTGTCTTTTTCCAACATCAATCGAAGGTATATTCAAATATGTACTCTCGATAATACCTGATGAAGAATTTCCAATAAAAAAAAGAGAATATTTGAGCATACATATGAAATCTTGATGTGGTAAATTTTTATAAATGGATAGTTTTTTATATTTTTTTTTATAATTGTGTAATTTGTCAATTATTCCTTGATATCCAGGATCAGTACAAGGATAAACACAAATTAGGTTTAAATTTTTTATCGTAAGTTCTTTTAATACTTTTTCCATATTTTGAGCATTTTTAAAATTTGAAAAGCTTTCTGGATGCAACATTAAAACAACGAAATTTTGTCTTTCAATTTTGTACTTTTCTTTTATTTTGGAAAATGATCCGTATGAAGTATTTACTTTTTTTAGTGCATCTACGTGATTATCACCAATATTAAAGCATTTTTTTTTATCTTCTCCCATTTTTAGAACTCTTCGTAGACTTAAAGAGTTAGATACTAAATGTAAATCTGAGAGTTTAGTTATTGAATGTCTAATTTTTTCATCAATATTTCCTGAGACATCTCCACCTTGAAAATGACAAATAGGTATATTTAAATTTGATGCTGCTATACCGCCAATTAAACTTTCTAACCTATCTCCGTATAAAATTAATAAATTAGGCTTTTCAAAAGTTAAATATTTAGAAAATTTTGAAAGTAATTTAGACATTTCATTTAATCTATTTAATGAAGTTCCAATTTTTTTTGTAAATTTAATAATTTTTGTATTTTTTTTTCCAATATCTTTTTGACAAGATTTAAAAGTATTTCCAAATTTTTCTTGGGTATGTTGATCTGTAAGCACGACTTTAATATTAATTTTTTTCGATTTTTTAAAATCTTTTAGGAGAGGAAGCATGGCAGAAAAACCTCCTTTTTTTCCTGATAAAAATATAATTTTTTTTTTAGAAATCATTTTCTTTAAGAGCGTTTCCTTTTTTAAGATTTTTTTTTGTTTTTTTATTAATTACTTTTTCTAGCTTTGATGCAGGAATATAAGTTCCAGGTCTTTTAAATGAAAAGACATTTCTTGTTAAAACTTCTCCTTTTTTTATATTTTTTTTTAAAAAAATACTCTTTGTAGCCCAGATTTTTGATTTTTCTTCATTTTTTGAAATTTTGATTTTATTTTTTCCCAAAATAATTTCAATATTTCTTATTTTTTTTACAAGTTTTTTCATTTTCTTTAAATTATAACTCACTTTCCAATCTTGTGTGTTAGGAACTCCAAATTCAATAGCAATATGCTTTTCAATTATTTTTGCACCCAAAAAAACAGAACCTAAAATTGCGAGTTCATTATCTGAATGATCAGAATAACCTACCTTGTAGTTTTTAAATATCTTTTTAAATTCTATAAAACTCAATAAATTGATTTCTTTATTAAAAGTTGGATAACGTGTAATACACCTTAAAAAAGAAACTTTTGAATATTTTTTTTGCTTAAAAAAGTTTAGCAATTTTGTTAAATCGTGAGCGTCATGCATGCCAGTTGAAATGATTAATGGTTTTTTTAATTTAATTATCTTATTTAGAAATTCAAAATTTCCTAACTCACCAGATCCAACTTTAATTTTTGGCACATTGAGTTTAGCGACCCAATTAAGTGCTGTCTCAGAATGTGGGGTACATAAGAAGTCTATTTTTTTTTGTTTTGAGTATTTTTGAAGTTTTTTTAAAAAATTAAAATCAATTTCTTTTGATTTATATCTTGCAAACCATTTTTTGTATTTTTTATCAATTAATTCATCTGTTACATAAGATTGAAACTTAACGGCATCTGCACCAGATTTTTTGGCAAGATCTATTAATCTTTTACCCTTATTAAGCGATCCAAAGTGTGCTACTCCTGCTTCTGCTATTATATAGACTTTATCATTGTTATTTTCTCTCATTAAAGCGTTATTTTCTCTCATTAAAGCAACTTTCTCAAAAAATTAATTTTTTATGTTCAAATATTGAACATATAATGATATGGTTGAAAATCAATGAAAAAAAATAAAAATGGGCTGCCAATTGAGGTGAAATATTGCCAAAAATGCAATATGTCTAACCAGCAACCTACCTCTATTAACGAATACTTCCACACTAATGAAACTGTTCAATCTACAGTAAGATTTGATGAAAATGGAATTTGCGCAGCATGTAGTTTCAATCAAAAAAAATGGGATAACACTATTGACTGGAAAGAAAGAGAAAGAGAATTGGTAGAGTTATGTAACAAGCATAGAAAATCAAATGGTGACTATGATTGTATTGTAGGTGGAAGCGGAGGAAAAGACAGTGTCTTTCAATCACATATTCTAAAATATAAATATAAGATGAATCCTTTAACAGTTACTTGGTCACCACATCTTTATACAGAAATTGGATGGAAAAACTTTCAAAATTGGATACACGTAGGAGGTTTTGATAATTATTTGTTTACACCTAATGGTAAAGTTCATCGAAGATTAACAAGGGAGGCCACTATAAGATTGTTGCATCCTTTTCAGCCTTTTATAATTGGTCAGAAAACATTTGTAATTAAAATGGCAAGTAAGTTTAATATACCATTAGTTTTTTACGGAGAAATGCCAGGTGAATACGGGAAAAATATATCACATAAAATAAAAAAATTTGGGACTCGTGATGGGGACAAAGCTCAGAAAGGATTCGAGCTAGATCCTCTAAAGGGTAAAAAATTCGAGGATTGCTTTATTGGGGGTAAAAAAGTATCGGAATATTTAGATGAAGGTATAAGTCTTACTGATCTTTCATGTTACAAACCTTTAGATTATAATTTAATTCAAGAAAAAAAAATTGAGTTTTATTTTTTGGGTTATTTTCTAAGATGGATACCACAAGAAAATTATTATTATGCTGTCAAAAACGTAAGCTTCTCAGCTAATACGGAGAGAACCGAAGGAACTTATCAGAAATATACTAGTATGGATGATAGAATTGATGGTTTTTTTTATTACACTAGATATATAAAATTTGGTGTGGGAAGAGCTATGATTGACTCAGCCCAAGAAATTCGTAATGGGCATATTACTAAAGACGAAGGAAAAGCCTTGATTAAAAAATTTGATGGAGAGTACCCATCTAAATATGAGAATGAATTTTACGATTATGCATCCTTATCTAAAGATGAGTTTATAGAATTGACTGAGAAATTTAGACCAGATCACTTATGGGGGAAAAAATCAAATAGATGGGAGCTAAAATTCCCCTTAGACAATTAAAATGTTTAAAAGGATCATTTCAAGACTTGATGTAAAAAATGGTATCTTGGTAAAGGGTATAAACTTAGAAGGTCTTAGAAATTTAGGTGATCCAAATTATTTTGCAAAAAAGTATTATGATGACTCGATTGATGAAATACATTTTCAAGACGTTGTAGCATCTTTATATAATAGAAATGCACTAACGAACATTATAGAAAAAAATTCAAAAAGTATTTTTGTAAATGTTTCAGTAGGTGGCGGTATAAGATCAATTAAAGATGCAGATGAATTGCTGAGAATAGGTGTAGATAAAATAGCAATAAACACTGCTGGAGTAAAAAACCCTAATTTTTTAAGAGAGCTTGTTAAAATATATGGTGCCTCAACAATATCTGTAAATATCGAAACAATCAAATCATCAGATATTTATGAGGTTATGATCGAAACAGGTAGAGAAAAAACTGGGCTTAATCTCTTTGACTGGGTTGAAGAGCTTCAGCAAATAGGAGTTGGTGAAATAGTTATAACAAAAATAAATGATGAAGGTAAAAAAGAGGGATTTGACATTAATTTTTATAAATCTCTAAGAAGAAAAATTGACGTCCCATTGATAGCGCATGGTGGAGCAGGCTCAAAAGAAAATATTTTAGAACTATTTAAAGAGTCAAACATTGATGGAGTTTCAATTGCTTCGATTTTTCATTATAAATATATGGTGAAAGACAGCAATAGTAACACTATTGGGACGAATTACTTTTTAAAGAGCTACGATGAGACATCGCCTTCGGGAATTTTTATTAAAGACTTAAAAAAATTCTTAGCTAAAAACAAAATTAAGATTAGAATTTGAAAAAAAAACCTAACATAGCAATTATTGATACTGGTACTTCCAATTTAAGAAGTGTTAACTATGCTTTAAAAGAGTGTAATGTAAATGTTTTAAATGTATCTTCCTATAAAGATTTTTCAAATGACATTGATGGAGTTATTGTACCTGGTATTGGCAGTTATCCAGTTGTTATGAAAAAAATGAGAGATAAAGGTTTAGCAAAAATTGTTTTGAATCAAATTTCAAATAATAAACCTAGCATGTTTATTTGTGTAGGTATGCAAATTTTATTTTCAAAGAGTTACGAATTTGGTGAAACAAAAGGACTAGATATATTCAAAGGGGAGGTAAAAAAGATCGCCACTTCTCCAGAAAAAACGGTTCCAGTCATTGGTTGGAATAAGGTTTTTATTAAAAAAAAATGCCCTTTACTTAATGGCAATTCTAATTTTTGTTATTATTTCACTCATTCCTATTTTGTAAAAACTGATGAGAAAGATATTGTCTCATCCACTGCTAAGTATGGTAACTTAGAATATTGCTCTAGCATTTCCCATAAAAATATTTTTGCATTTCAGTTTCATCCAGAAAAAAGCGGAAAGTCAGGACTAGAGATTTATAAAAATTTTTTAAATTTGCTTTAGTTTTTTACGTGTTTTAAGATTAAGAATTATTAAAAACAAGATGCACATTTTAAGCTCAAATTTTAATTTAATTGAATCAAATAGTAATTGGAGTAAACTTAAAAGTAGTAAAGTTTCTATTGATAAAAATTTTAATAATTTTCATCTCCACTTGTCAAATAACACATTATTAGAAACTAATGTTTCGTTCCATACTATTATTTACCTATCTAATAATAATTATAAAAAAATATTCAGAAAAATAAAATCTTTAAAAAATATTTTAAAAAGATTTTCTTCAAAACCATTTTTTTTCTATTTTTTTAATGACCCTCTTTTAAGTAAAAAAAATAAAAATAATTGCTTAAAAGAAATAAAACTTTCGAATAATTTATTTTCTAATATATTCATTAAAAATTTTTTTGATTGCAAAAGAGAAAAATTTTTTAACTCGAGAAACTTACTTTATTTAAAGTTTCCTTTTGATGTATCAACAATTGATTTTTTTGTGGATTTAATTTATGAAAAAATTAAGCAACTAAACTCTAAACCTTATAAGTTATTAATTTTGGATTGTGATAATACTCTTTGGGGTGGAGTGTTAGATGAAAATAATAATAAAGAACTATTATATGGAGACAGTGGAAATGGAAGATTGTTTAAAAAGTTCCAATTAAAAATTAAAGATCTCAAAAATAAAGGTTTTCTATTATCGATTTGTTCAAAAAATAATGAGAAAAAAGTTTGGAATTTTTTTAAGAAAAGGAAAATGGCTTTACAAAAAAAAGACTTTATTTTTTCAAAAATTAATTGGTCAGAAAAATCTGAAAATATTTTTAATATTGTAAAAAACTTAGGTTTACGATTTGAAGATTGTGTTTTTATAGATGATAATATTTTAGAAATTAAAAAAGTTCAAAGTAGAATTAAAAAAATTAATACGATTCATATGAAAAACATTGTTAATATAAACAAAGTAATAAATAATAATGAGAGATTTTCTAAATTTTTAATTTCAAAAGAAGATAAAAAAAAGTATGACCAGTATAAATTAAGGGAAAAATATTATAAATTTGTAAATAAAAAAAATAATAAAAATTTAAACTCAAAAGATGTCATAAAAGATTTAAAACAAAAAATAAAAATAATCAATTATACAAATTCAAATTTAAAGCGAGCAGAAGAGTTGTTTCAAAAAACAAATCAATTTAACTTTTCTTTGAACAGGTACAAAAATAGTCAGCTTATGAGTTTAAACAAAAACAAACAATATGAACTTAAAATGTTTAACCTTAAAGATAAATTTGGCGATCACGGTATTATTGGTGCTTACATATTAAAAAAGTTTGATGACAAAATTATAATAGTTGATTTTCTATTAAGTTGCAGGGTGCTTTACAGATTTGTAGAGCAATTCATCCTGTCAAAAATTTCGAAAAAATTTCAAGGAAAAGAAATAATAATTATACATAATAAAAGTATGGTTAATTCAGAATTGATAAGTAAATTTTTAACGAATAAAATTTTTAAGTTATTAAATAGAAATGAAAGTAAATATTTTTATAAAATAAATTTAAATAAAAAGGATATAAATGAAACAGAAAAACTATTTTCTCATTGAATTAAAGAAAGTTTTTAAAAAAGAACTAAAAATCAATGTAAATGAGAAAAATAAAATTAATGATTTTATCAAATGGGATTCTCTTGGAAATTTTAATGTATTACTTGCTTGTGAAAAAAAATTTAAATTTAAGTTTACCAATAAAGAGTTTAATACGATAAATACATTTAAGGAAATATTAAACATTGTTCATAAAAGAAAAAAATCTTAAAAAAAAAATTAATACTCTTTTTTTAAAACTTAAAATTAAGAAAGGATCAAATATAATTTTACATTCCAATACTGCAGGTATACTTCAATTTAACAATAAAGAAAAAAGTTTAGATTTATTATTTAATATGTTGATGAAAAAAATTGGCACTAATGGAACCTTAATAATTCCAACTTATAATTATAATTTTACCAAGGGAAAAACTTTTGATAAAAAAAAATCACCTAGTCATGTAGGTTTTTTTAGCAATTATCTTTTGAAAAAATTTAGTTTTAATCGATCTAACGATCCTATATTTAGCCACCTTATTTTTGGTAAGTTATCGTCAAAGTTAATTAAAATTGAATGTAAAGAAGTTTTTGGGAAACAAAGTATATTTAAT
>MDTG01150383.1_pt1 | contig 17104 bp, 16 predicted proteins | sample 811421 | NCBI WGS metagenome assembly MDTG01 (sample SAMN05326645, study PRJNA326480) | marine metagenome | isolation source: seawater | place: Pacific Ocean: South East | collected 2011
GTTTCCAATGTTACTGCTTATAGGTGTTTGGATATTTTTTATGCGACAAATGCAAGGAGGTAAAGGTGGAGCTATGGGTTTCGGAAGGTCTAAAGCAAAATTACTTAATGAAGCTCAAGGCAAAGTAACCTTCAATGACGTTGCCGGAGTAGAGGAGGCAAAAGAAGAGGTAGAAGAAATTGTTGATTTTTTAAAAGACCCAAAAAAATTTAGTAGGTTGGGCGGAAAAATTCCTAAGGGAGCACTTTTAATCGGACCACCAGGAACAGGAAAAACATTGTTAGCAAAAGCAATTGCGGGTGAAGCTAATGTTCCATTTTTTTCAATTTCAGGTTCAGACTTTGTTGAAATGTTTGTTGGTGTGGGAGCTTCAAGAGTAAGAGACATGTTTGAACAAGGAAAAAAGAATTCACCATGCATAATATTTATAGATGAAATAGATGCAGTTGGCAGAAGTAGAGGCGCTGGTTTAGGAGGAGGAAACGATGAAAGAGAACAAACTCTTAATCAATTACTTGTAGAGATGGATGGTTTTGACACAAACGAGGGAATTATTTTAATAGCAGCAACAAACAGACCGGATGTGCTAGATCCGGCTTTATTAAGACCAGGAAGGTTTGATAGACAAGTAGTAGTCGGAAACCCAGATATAATCGGGAGAGAAGCAATTTTAAAAGTTCATGTAAAAAAAATTAATACTGGTCCAGATGTTAAATTAAGAACAATTGCTAGAGGAACGCCGGGTTTTTCTGGGGCTGATCTCGCTAATTTAGTAAACGAGTCAGCTCTTTTAGCTGCAAGAAAAAATAAAAGAGTTGTCACTATGTCTGACATAGAAGAGGCAAAAGATAAAGTTATGATGGGTGCTGAAAGAAGATCAATGGTAATGTCAGAGGACGAAAAAAAACTTACCGCATATCACGAAGGAGGACACGCAATAGTAGCTTTGAATGAGAGTGCATCTGACCCAATTCATAAAGCAACTATTATTCCTAGAGGAAGAGCTTTAGGTATGGTTATGAGACTTCCTGAGAGAGATCAATTATCAGTTACAAGAGAAAAAATGCATGCAGATATTGCAGTCGCAATGGGTGGAAGAATAGCAGAAGAACTTATTTTTGGTCATGATAAAGTTACGTCTGGTGCATCATCAGATATTGATATGGTAACAAAAATGGCAAAGAACATGGTTACTAAATACGGTATGAGTTTAGAGTTAGGAACCATAGCTTATGGAGAAAACGAGGAAGAAGTTTTCTTAGGAAGGTCAGTTACTAAACAACAAAATATGTCGGAAGAAACTGCAAAAAAAATAGATATAGAAGTTAAAAAGATTGTAGATAAAGGATATGAAAGAGCTAAAAAAGTACTTACTGAAAAAATAGATGATCTTCACAAAATCGCTAAAGCACTATTAATTTATGAAACTTTATCAGGTGATGAAATAAGAGACCTAATCTTAAAAGATATCAAACCCACTAGATCATTTAAAGAAGAGGATAATAATGATGGCAAATCTTCATCTGCACTTGGATCATTAGGATTAAAACCAAAACCCGCTTTATAAAACCATGATCAAATATTACACTCGAGCGTGTAATTTTTATTATGGAAAACAGTCTAAAAAACTCATCAAAAAAGGTTTAACCTTACCCCTTAATGGTAATAAAGAAATTTCTTTTGATAATATTGAAATTTTTATTAAAAAGAAAAATTTAGTTAGTTCGAAGATTATCAATTTAGGTCAAATAAAACTTCAGAGAAAATATTTAAAGCAAAAAATTGAATATGATTTAAAAAGAATTGTTTCAAAAAAAAAATTACCTATAAATAAGTCACATATTATAATGGGAATTTTGAATCTTACTCCAGATAGTTTTTCAGACGGAGGGAAATTCAATTCTTTCAGTAAAGCACTTAAACAAATTGAAAATATGATAGATTATGGAGCTGATATTATAGATGTTGGCGGAGAGTCAACCAGGCCAGGTTCAAAGATTATACCTTCTAAATTAGAATGGCAAAGAGTAGAAAAAATAATTAAAAAATTTAAAAAAAAGTACTCCAAAATTTTACTATCAATTGATACTAGAAAATCTTTAGTAATGAAAAATTCGCTAAGATTTAAAGCTGATATTATAAATGACGTATCATGTTTTGAATTTGATAAAAATTCATATGAATCAATTAAAAATAAAAATGTTTGGAAAATATTACATCATATGAAAGGTACGCCACAAACAATGCAAAATAACCCAAAATACAATAACGTTTTATTAGAAATATATGATTTTTTCGAAAACCAAATTAAAAAATTTAAAAAAGATCATTATCCAAGAAAATTTATATTAGATCCTGGTATAGGTTTTGGAAAAAATTTGAAACATAATTTGATGATTTTAAGTAAAATTTCCTTATTTCATTCATTAGGTTTTCCTATACTAATTGGAACATCTAGAAAAAGATTTATAAATCAGATAGCAGGTAAATTTGATACAAAAGAGAGAATTGGAGGAACACTATCTTCGGTATTATTTTCTTTATCACAAGGTGTTAATATTTTTAGAGTGCACAACGTAAGTGAAGTAAAACAGGGAATAATGGTTTATGAAAATTTATTAAATAAATGAAAAAAAAATATTTTGGCACAGATGGAATCAGAGGTACAGTTAATGTTGGCAATATCAATGGAGAAAAATTTTTTAAATTTGGACTAGCAGCTGGAACTTATTTTAAAAACCTCAAAAAAAAGAAACAAGTAGCGATAATTGCAAAAGATACTAGGTTATCAGGTTATACATTAGAACCAGCTCTTGTTTCAGGACTCGCTTCGGCTGGTATGCACGTTTTTACACTTGGACCATTGCCCACGAATGGACTTGCAATGCTTACAAAAAAAATGCGAGCAAATATGGGAATAATGATAACTGCATCACATAATCCATTTTACGATAACGGATTAAAACTATTTGGACCTGATGGCTTAAAACTTTCAGATAAAATTGAAAAAAAAATTGAAAATTTAATTGACTCAAAAACACTAATTCATTTGTCCAAATCAAAAGAACTTGGACGTGTAAAGAGATTAGAAAATGGAAATGATAATTATATAAAAATATTGAGAAAAAATTTTCCAAGAGATTTCAGTCTGAAAGGTATGAAAATTGTCATTGATTGTGCTAATGGCGCAGGATATAAGTCAGCTCCAAAAATTTTATCTAATCTAGGTGCAAGAGTTATTTCGATAGGAGTAAAGCCGAATGGTTTGAATATAAATCTTAAATGTGGTTCAACACACCCAGAAGTCATCAAAAAACATGTAAAAAAATACAAAGCCAACATTGGAATAGCATTAGATGGAGATGCAGATAGGGTCATTATGTGTGACGAAAATTCAAAAATTATAGACGGTGACCAAATAATTGCCATGATTGCTAAAAGATGGAAATTAAAAAAAATTTTAAGAGGTGGAGTAGTTGGGACATTAATGTCAAATTATGGGCTACAAAAATTTTTTTCAAAAGAAAAAATTAAATTTTTACGATCTAAGGTGGGTGATAGGTATGTAAAAGAATTGATGAAAAAAAATAATTTTAATTTAGGTGGAGAACAGTCAGGGCATATTATACTTGGAGAATTTGCCACAACAGGAGATGGATTATTAGTTGCTCTAGAGGTTTTATTTGCGTTGAGAAAAAGAAAAAAAACTAGTGAAATATTACAAGTGTACAAATCTGTTCCACAGAAACTTGTAAATATTAAAGTTAAAGATAAAAAAATCTTGCATTCAATAAAATGCAAAAAAGCATTAAAAATTGCAAATAAATTAATTACTAGAAGAGGAAGGCTTTTAGTAAGAGCTTCAGGAACTGAACCAAAAATAAGAATTATGTGTGAGTCTTTTGATTCAAAATTAATTGACCGATGTTTGAATATTATAAAAAAAACAATTCAATAAATTATGTTACCAAAATCAAAAGTTTTGATTATAGCTGGATCTGACTCGTCAGGTGGAGCAGGCATTCAAGCTGACATTAAAACTGTAACTTCCCTAGGTTCTTATGCAATGACAGCAATTACTGCTGTTACATCACAAAATACGTTGGGAGTAAAATCTATTATCGCAATTAAACCTAGAGAGATATCAAAACAGATAGATTTTTCCTCTGAGGATATTAAGCCAGATGGAGTTAAAATAGGAATGTTGCATTCAAAAAAAGTTATAAGTGTAGTTATAAAGTCTTTAAAAAAAATTAAAACAAAAAAAATAGTCTTAGATCCAGTGATGGTAGCAAAAGGCGGAGCTAGATTAATAAGTAATCAAGCTGTTGAAGAAATGAAAAAAAAACTTATAAAAAAAGTTTTTCTTTTAACTCCAAATATTCCAGAGGCAGAGTTGATGACTGGAATAAAAATTAAATCAACTAACGATATGATTAAAGCAGGAAAAAAATTGGTAGGATCCGGTGTAAAAAATGTTCTTATTAAAGGTGGGCACCTTAAAGCTAAAAGAGTGACAGATATATTATTGAATAAAAAATTTATTAAATTATTTAAAAGTAAGAAATTTAGGACTAAAAATACTCATGGAACTGGTTGTACTTTATCTTCAGCTATTACTACTTATTTATCATGTGGAAAAAATCTCAATAAATCTTGTGAGCTGGGAATTAAATATGTTAATGAAGCTATAAAAACAAATTTAAATTTTGGAAAAGGAAACGGACCTATCAATCATATAAATTCAGTAATTTTGAAAAAAAAATATAGATAAATGAAAAATGTAGTTGTTGTTGGATCACAATGGGGGGACGAAGGCAAAGGCAAAATTGTGGATTGGCTTTCAAGTGAAGCAGACATAGTAGTAAGATTCCAGGGCGGTCACAATGCAGGACACACACTCGTTATTGACAAAAAAGTTTTTAAGTTAAGGTTACTTCCTTCAGGAATAGTTAGGGAGGGAAAAATTTCTATTTTAGGAAATGGAGTTGTCATAGATCCATGGGCTCTATTAGATGAAATAAAGGAAATTAAAAAACTTGGAATTAATGTTACACCAGAAAATTTTATGATATCTGAGTCAGCGTCTCTTATTCTTCCTTTTCATCAAGAGATGGATGAAATTAGGGAAAAAAAAGCCGGTAAGAGTAAAATAGGCACAACAAAGAGAGGAATAGGTCCTTGCTATGAGGATAAAGTAGGACGAAGATCTATTAGGGTTATGGATTTAAGATCAGAAACTAATCTAGATAGCAGATTAGAAAATGTATTGTTACATCATAATGCTATTAGAAAAGGTTTAAAAAAAAAGATTTATAAAAAACTTGAATTAAAAAAAAAACTATTATCAATCGCTCCCGAAATTTTAAAATTTGCTAAACCTGTTTGGCTTAAACTAGATCAATTTAAAAAAGATAGAAAAAAAATATTATTTGAGGGTGCTCAGGGAATCCTTCTAGACGTTGATCATGGAACATATCCATACGTGACTTCTTCAAATACAGTTCCAGCAGCCGCAGCAACCGGGTCAGGCACTGGACCGGAAAGAATTGGTTATATTCTGGGCATTACAAAAGCCTATACCACTAGAGTAGGAAGCGGACCTTTCCCTACAGAGCTGAAAGATAAAATAGGAGAAAGTTTGGGTAAAAGAGGAAAAGAATTTGGAACAGTAACTGCTCGAAAAAGAAGGTGTGGTTGGTTTGATGCAGTTTTAGTAAGACAAACTATCAAAATATCAGGAATTAATGGAATAGCTTTAACAAAACTGGATGTGCTGGATACTTTAGATGAAATAAAAATTTGTATTGAATATGAATTAAATGGGAATAGGATTGATTATTTACCTGCTGCATCCGAAGATCAATTTAATATAAAACCTATTTACAAAAGTTTTCCTGGGTGGAAAAGCAAGACAGAGGGCATAAGGAATATTAATGATTTGCCAGAAAATGCTAAAAAGTATATTTATGCTTTAGAAGATTTTATAGGCGCAAAAATATCAAGTATTTCCACTAGTCCCGAGAGAGACGACACAATATTAATTGAAGACCCGTTTAATAATTAGTGTGCTGGAAGTAAATTTTTAGATTTGCTTGCATTAATCATCGACTTTTGTAATTTTTCAAAAGCTTTTGTTTCTATTTGTCTTATTCTCTCTCTACTTATTTTAAATTTTTTACTTAAATCCTCTAGGGTAACAGGATTTTCTGATAATCTTCTTGCAGATATTATTTCTTTTTCTCTCGTATTTAAAATTTTCATAGCATCGTCTAACAGCTTTTTTTTGTCATCATATTCTTGCTTTTGGGAGATGATTAATTCTTGATCTAACCTATCATCGACAAGCCAGTCTTGCCACTCATCGGTCTCATCGCTTTTAATTGGATCATTTAAGGATTTTTCTTGGCCCATCATCCTCCTATTCATATTTATAACCTCATTAGAGTCAACATCTAGTCTCTTTGAAATTTCGTTAACCTGTTCATCTTTTAAATCACCTTCTTGACCAGGTGCAATTTGGTTTTTAATTTTTCTAAGGTTAAAAAAAAGTTTTTTTTGAGCTGAAGTAGTTCCCATTTTTACTAAACTCCAGGATCTTAAAACATATTCTTGTATTGCAGCTTTTATCCACCACATCGCGTATGTGGCAAGCCTAAATCCTTTGTCAGGATCGAATTTTTTAACAGCTTGCATCAAACCTAAGTTTCCTTCTGAAATTAATTCATTTACTGGAAGGCCATATCCCCTGTAACCCATAGCAATTTTAGCTACTAGTCTTAAGTGACTAGTTACTAATTTATGAGCTGACTGTAAATTTCCATTTTCTCTCCAATTTTTAGCTAACATATACTCCTCCTCTGCATCAAGCATTGGAAACTTTTTAATTTGAGATAAATAAAGAGATATCCCTTTAGTAGATGGAATAGGCAAATTACTTAAATTATTTTTTATGGTCATATAGACGATTTATATATTATATTTTTTTTTTCAACCACTAAGATTATTTAGTATTTCCAGCAACTTTTTGAAATCTGAAGGTATTTTTGATTGAAAACTAACTTTTTTATTAGTGCTAGGATGAGTAAATTCAAGCGTACCAGCATGCAATATTTGACCATCAATATTACTTAATTGATCAAAAAATTTTTCATCAATCTTTTTAAATTTCATATTTTTTTTTCCATATTGTTTATCGCCTATAATAGACGATCCCTTATAACTTAGATGTACTCTTATCTGATGAGTTCTGCCTGTCTCTAAATTACACTCAATTAAACTTATTTTAGGAATATTTTTAAGAGCAAATATTTTAGTAGTTTTATAATTTGTAATAGCTTTTTTCCCTGCATTTTCACTTACTGACATAAGTTTTCTGTTCTTTTTACTTCTAGATATTAAAGTTTCAATACGACCGTTGAGTGGGCGCAAGATGCCCCAAATTAAACATTGATATTTTCTAACTATAGAATGATCACTAAACTGTTTACTAAGTTTAAAATGAGATTTATTATTTTTTGCAATAACTAATAAACCACTTGTTTCCTTATCAATTCTGTGAACTATACCTGGTCTTAAATTTCCATTAATATTTGATAATTTATCTCTATATTTGTAAGAAAGTGCATTTGCTAGTGTATTATTCAAGTTACCAGCACCTGGGTGCACTACCATTCCTTTTGGTTTATCAATGACCAAAATATCTTTATCTTCAAAAATTACATCTAATTTAATTTTTTTTGGAATCAGTTTATCTGTTTTATTTTCAAAATCTAGTACTTCGATTGTATCATTAGTCTTAATATTTTTAGATGGACTATTGGCTACTAAGTTATTTACCTTTACCAAATCTTTTTCAATTATTTTTTTTAGATAAGATCTTGAAAAATTATTAATTTTTTCAGACAAAAAAACATCAAGTCTCTCTCCATTATAAGTCGTATCAACTAAAAATTTCATTGAGTTATTCATTTTTTTCTTTAATCTAGCCATGACATTAATTTTGCGCTTGTAGCTCAACTGGATAGAGCGCCTGACTTCGGATCAGGAGGTTGAGGGTTCAAATCCTTCCAGGCGCGCCATAACAACAATTACAAACTTTTTTTAAAATTTTTAACATGTTTTTCAAAACTATCCCATTTTTTATCATATTGATGAACTAATAGGTATGGTTCTCCATATTGATTAATTAATTTGGAACTAGAGTCAAAGTTAATTTTATCTAAATAAAAAATTGTAGCAAACGGTCCATTTTTATTAGAATAAAAACTTAGATTGCTTATTTTTGATTTATGAACTAAATAATTAGCATGTCCTTGATCACAGCCTCTCTCTTCTGGATCAGTTCTAAATGTCAGAAAATATTTTAATTTTTTCTTATATTTAAAGTTTTGAATTTGATTGACAATTAATTTTAAATACTCTCTTATTTTTTCATCCTCACCTAAAACTGTTCCAGAACATAATATTGTTTTTTCAGCAATAGTTTCAAATTCCTCTTTGCCGTATGATTTTATGATCCAATTTGAATTGAAAGGACAATCTCTTATTTTGTAATCCTCTAGAAAAAAATTTATTTTACCTCTATATTTAAATTCGAAGGGATTCCCTTGAAAATAAATATCTCTACTATCACAAAGTAATATATTATTAAATTTCTTATCTAATAAATAATTTGAAAAGATTTCGTATCTTTTATATTGAATTTTTTTCTTGTCTACTTTGGTCCTAATTATTTGGCAATTATATTTATCAAGTTTACTCTCTAAATCTAAATAGTTTTTTCCTATTATTATTAAAACTTCTCCAAAATAAAATTTTCTCAAGCTTTTGATAAAAAATTCAACTTGATCAAAATTATATCCTACAGCTGCAGTTAAAATTAAATCTTTTTTCATAAAATTCTGAATATTGGTCTAAATAATCCAATCTTTTAAACGTCCTTTATTTCTTAATATATATTCAGGAAATGATTGATCAATATCGATCTTTTTTAGTTCAAAACCTCTTCCAAAGATATCTTCATTATTAATAATTTTTTCTTTAATTCTATCCTCATTTGTATTTTCTTTTGTATTAAACTCTCCATGAGAGTATGCTTTAATTTTATTAGCAATATCACTTGGTTTTTGTAAAAAAGAAAAATGCCATCCACCTTTTATAATTTGTAAATTAAATTTATCAATCCGCCAAAATGGATAATCTTTAAACTTTAAATCTCGCAATACCTGTGGCTGAGGAAAGTTTTTTTTTAAACACAATTTTGAACCAATCCAATTACTTTCATTCAAATTTTGAAGATTGATCTTATACATGAACATCATCTGTGAGAAAGCAGTAAATTTTGTCTTAAGCTTTATTTGATTAATTTTAGATAAGTCGGGAATTTCATCTGAGTCTGACAAAATTATTAAATCGTTTTCATTTGCATTTATTAAACCTTTTTCTAAATTATTTCTCTGATGTTGTTCTATTAATGACTCACCTCCTTTATGATTGTCAAAGTTTTTTTCCTGCTCATAATCAGCGACTAAATATATTATTTTGTCTTGAAATTTTCTAAAATTACTTTTATTGAAATTTAATTTTTTTTCATTTCCTTGATGAGTTTTCGTTGACTCTGATATTACAAAATAATCAACATACTTATTCAAAATATTCATTCTTAAATCTAAAACATGATCCTCGTTAAAATATTGAAAACAATCGTAAATTGCCATTTAATCTTATTTTTTAGTAAACGTTGTAAGACCTATTTTTTTTCCGTCAATAACTGAAGAGGAGCAGTGAATATTTGTTCTATCAAAGATTAACATTGAACCTACTTCCCACTCATAAATGAGTTCAACTTCAAGGCCAATTAAATTATCAATTTTTTCATGGCTAATATATTTTTTATGTATTTCTTTATCAAACGGTTTGTTTCCATACATACCGATATGTTCTGAGGATCTTTTATTTTGACCATATTTTAAATTTTTTTGTTCTAATTCTTTTTTTTCTGTTGTGAAGTTTGTGGATTGACCGTAATGGCGATTTTTAAATATTACTGTGCTTCCGACAGGAGTTAATGGAATTAAACTTTGTTTGTAAATTACGTCATTTAAGTTAAAACCACCATCGATATGTAAACCAATAGGGTTATAGCTTTCTTGAAATAAACCTAATATATCTTTTCCATCATCAGATTTGAGGTTATCATATTTAAAATCTCCTATTTCATTTTTAAGTTTTTTATAAAACAATTCCTCTAATTCTTTACCATAATCAAAAAGCCATCTTTTTTTAATCACATTTTGTTTTTTGTTATGTACCGTAATTGGCAGACCTTCATATAAATTAATAAACTTTTGTATTTCTAGTTTACTAAAAATATTTTTAAGAACTTTTGGCTTACCTTCATTTGATTTAATTTTTTCAATAAGTTTATGCATAAATTTACTCACCCATATTCATTAACGTTCCTCTTTTTTTAGCTCCATCATATGAAATATAAAAAACTATAATACCAAAAATAAAATAAACTACAGATATCGAAATTGATTTAAAAATGTTTCCATAGTCTACTAAATTACTCATCAAAATACTTCTCATTTCTTCAAAAATATGAACCAATGGAAGTAATTTTGCTATTACTTGTAAGATTTCTGGTAATATATCGATTGGATAATAGATACATCCAAGCGGTGCTAAAAAAAATAAGCTTGCCCATGCTATATTTTCAAATGACGGACCATATCTTAACAATCCTGATGTAACCAGTAGACCTAAAGTTATTCCGAATAAATATAATGATAGCAATAGAAAAATTAGAGGTAATCCTAATTTTAAAACAGAAACACCGAATAAAGGAATAGCAATTAAAACAGCTGGCACTAAACCTATAAGGGTTCTTAGAATAGCGGTTAAAGTTAAAGCTGTAATTATTTCTCTAATTTTGATTGGAGCTATAAAAAGGTTTGTAAAATTTCTGCTCCATATTTCTTCTAAGAACATCATATTGAAACTAATACTAGCTCTAAACAAGAAATCATATAAAATTGCTGCAGTTAAGATTATTCCTACAGTATTATTATAATATTCTGAGTTTAAAGTGAAAAATTTTGATATGAACCCCCATAAAAAAATTTGAACGGTAGGCCAATAAATTAAATCTAATACTCTGGGAAAAGAATTCATTATTAAGTAAAGATGTCTTAATCCTAAGGCATAAATTTTATTAAGACTCATTTTCACTCCTCGCTAATTTTAAAAAAGTTTCCTCTAAATTACTTCTTCCATGTTTTGCAATTAATTCTTTACATGTTCCTTTATCTATAATTTTACCTTTTCTCATCATAATAATACTATCGCAAAGTCTCTCAACCTCACTCATATTGTGAGAGGCTAATAAAACTGTTACTTTATTTTTTGATTTGTATTCTTGGATATAACTTCTAATAAAATCTCCGATATCTGGATCTAGACTCGCCGTTGGTTCATCTAAAAGAAGTATCTCTGGTTTATTAATCAAAGATTTAGCTAAAGAAACTCTGTTTTTTTGACCAGATGATAACTCACCAGTTTTTCTATCAAAAAAATGTTTTATATTTAAGTCACTAGCTATTTCACTTATTCTTTTTGTTAAATTATCAACACCATACAATCTTCCATATATTTCCAGATTCTGCCTTACTGTAAGTTTTTTAGGTAATTCAACATACGGAGATGCAAAATTAAATCTATTTAAAATTTCATCCCTTTCAAAGTCGTTTATGTTTTTATTATCTATTAGAATTTCCCCTCTGGTTGCTGTGATAAGACCGAGCATCATGCCAATCGTTGTAGTTTTTCCACAGCCATTGGGACCTAACAATCCCACAGTTTTATTCTTTTCAATTTGAAAATTAATTTTATCAACAGCTAAATATTTGTTGTAAGTTTTTGTTAGATCTTTAATTTTAATAAACATTATCTTGATGCTCTTTTTAGACGATCATTAATTGCTACGCCAGGTCCAGAATTTGGTATTTTCGCTACAAAAATTTTTTTAAAACCTCTGTTTTTAATTTTTCTCATAATTTTATATAAATTAGCAGCTGCCTCTTTCAAGTCGGCTTTTTGACTTAAGCTAAAATAATTGTTCTGATTTTTACTTTTTTTCCCAATAAAAATGTAAGCATGTTTATTGTTTGATGGCTTTTTGCCAATTATTACAGGTATACCTGGGGAGTAATGTTTTTTTAACATTCCTGGGGACCTAACTTTCGTTGATCCTTTAGAAATATTGACTTTAAGATATTTTTTTATTTCTTTTGAGCTAATTATTCCTGGTCGTAATATTTTTGGTTTCCTAACTAAGTCGATAACTGTTGACTCAACACCAATTTTTGATCTGCCCCCGTCGATTATAATATTTACCTTTTTTTTAAATTCCTCAAATACGTCAAAAGCGCTAACAGGACTTAGACTTGAGGAGATATTTGCACTTGGCATTGCAAGGGGAAAGTTTATTGAACCTAATACAGATCTTATTACTCTGTGTTTTGGAAATCTAATTGCAACTGTATTTAAATTAGCTGTTGCTAAAGATCTAATTTTAGTTTTTTTATTTTTTTTTAAAATAAAAGTTATAGGACCAGGGCAAAATTTTTTATAAAGTTTTAAAAAATAATTATTTATGATAACGTCTTTTTTAATATCGTTAATGTCATAATAATGAATAATTAAAGGATTTTTTTTTGGTCTTTTTTTTAGCTTATAAATTTTTTTTATAGCTATCAATGAATAAGCATTAGCTGCTAAACCATAAACTGTTTCAGTGGGTAAACTAGCTACATTCTGAAGTTTGAGAGATTTTACAGTTTTTTTCAGTGTCTTTTTGTTGAAAGATAATATATTTGAATAGATGTTTTTCATAATGTAACTATTATTAAATTTATGAAAATTGAAAATATTCCAGCTGATATAAAAAGTAAATCATTAAAAGAAGCCAGAGAGGAAATTAACGAAATATTAACAAAGCTTGAGAGTGATAATTCTGACTTATCCAGGACTGAATATACATATAAAAGATTAATATATCTTAATAAACATGTTGAAAATTTGTTCAAATTAAAATCAAAACAACTAACTAATTCATAAAATTCGAATGGTAAAAAATAAATTAAATAAAAACGCAAAAAAAATTGATAAGTTTTTACTTAATTTTTTAAAAAAACAAAAAAATTCATTGTTAGTTTCTCCTATGAAATACGGTGTAATATCTGGAGGAAAAAAAATAAGATCTACAATAATATTTGATACTGGAAAAATTTTTGGAATAAGTAAGAAAAAACTTATTAATATTTGTTCTGCTGTGGAATGTATACATTCATACTCTCTTATTCATGATGATCTTCCTTGTATGGACAATGACACAATTAGGAGAGGTAAACCTTCAACACACAAAAAATATGGAGAGGCAACTGCAGTCTTGGCGGGTAACTCATTATTAACTCTCGCGTTTGAAATTATATCGGATAATAAAAATTCATTAAATCTTAAACAAAAAGATGAGATAATAAGATTATTATCTAACTGTTCAGGTCATACAGGAATAGCTGGGGGTCAAGAATTAGATTTAAAATATGAGAAAAAGAAAAAAAATTTAAATCAAATAATTGACATGCAAAGAAAAAAAACTGGAAAATTATTTAGTTTTTGTCTTCAATCAACAGCGATAGTAGCAAATAAAAGTAAAAAAATAAAAAATAAGTTTGGTAAACTTGGAGAAGAAATAGGTTTATTATTTCAGTTGACTGATGATTTTTTAGACATCAGAGGTTCAAAAAAATTAGTGGGTAAAACAACTAAAAAAGATAAAAAAAAAGGAAAATCAACTCTGAATAATTTAATGGGCAATGAAAAAGCATTATTGTATGTAGATAAATTGATGAAAAAAATATTGCTAAAATTAAAAAAACATGGAAAAAATACAAAAGACTTAATTGATACAATAAAATTTATAAAAGAAAGAAACTTTTAATGGTCAGGCTTATAAAAGAGATTAATTATCCATCCGATTTAAGAAAATTTAAAAAGGAAAATTTAAAGCAAATTTCTGATGAATTAAGAGATGAATTAATAGACGTAGTCTCTGAAACTGGTGGACATTTGGGTGCTGGTTTGGGAGTGGTAGAACTTACAGTTGCTTTACACTATGTGTTTGATACCCCAAAGGATAAATTAGTTTGGGACGTAAGTCATCAATGTTATCCTCATAAAATTATTACAGGGAGAAGAGATCGAATAAAAACTTTAAGAAAAGGTGGAGGATTATCAGGGTTTACTAAACGATCTGAAAGTGAATATGATCCGTTTGGTGCAGCTCACAGCTCAACTTCGATATCGTCAACACTAGGAATAGCTGTTGCAAAAAAATTATCTAATAATAAAAATAATGTAATAGCTGTAATAGGTGATGGTGCAATGAGTGCTGGAATGGCATACGAAGCAATGAATAATGCAGGTGCATTAAAATCAAATCTAATTGTAGTATTAAATGATAATGATATGTCTATAGCTAGACCCGTTGGGGCCATGAGTAAATATCTTGCTAATCTTCTCTCTGGAAAACTTTATTTTAGCTTAAGGGAAACAATAAAAATGATTATCTCGGCTTTCTCAAAAAGATTTAGTCAAAAAGCAGGAAAAGCTGAAGATTTATTAAGAAATATTGTAACTGGTGGAACTTTATTTAACGAACTTGGTTTTTACTATGTTGGACCTATAGATGGTCATGATGTTGAGAATTTAGCTCAAATATTTGAGAATGTAAAAAACTCTAACCATCATGGACCAGTTTTAATTCATGTAAGAACACAAAAAGGAAAAGGTTATAAACCTGCCGAAGAATCTGGCGATAAATATCATGGAGTTTCTAAGTTTAATGTCTCGACTGGGGAACAGTCAAAGTCTAAGTCAATTACCCCTTCATATACAAAAGTTTTTGCTGAAACTTTAATAAAACACGCTGAGCAAGACACTAAAATTATTGGAATTACTGGCGCTATGCCATCAGGGACTGGTCTTAATTTGTTTGAAAAAAGATTTCCAGACAGAACATTTGATGTTGGAATAGCCGAGCAACATGCAGTTACTTTTGCCGCAGGATTAGCCACAGAGGGATATAAACCCTATGCAGCTATTTATTCAACTTTTCTTCAAAGAGCTTATGATCAAGTAGTTCATGATGTAGCTTTACAATCTCTTCCAGTTAGATTTGCAATTGATAGAGCTGGGCTGGTTGGGGCGGATGGACCAACTCATGCGGGCTCATTTGATATAACTTATTTATCTACCTTACCAAATTTTGTTGTAATGGCAGCTAGCGATGAAGCAGAGCTTGTAAAAATGATTAATACTTCAATCGAAATAAATGATAGACCTTCAGCTTTTAGGTATCCAAGAGGAAATGGGTTTGGAGTTCAACTACCGTCAATAAAAGAAGTTTTAGAAATTGGTAAAGCAAGAGTGATCAGAGAAGGAAAAAAAGTAGCTTTACTAAATTTTGGAACAAGACTTGAGGAGTGTAAAAAAGCATCAAATGAATTATCTGAAAGGGGGGTAGACTGCACAATTATTGATGCTAGATTTGCTAAACCTTTAGATGAAAAATTAATAATGGAAGCGGCAACCAATCACGAGGTATTGATTACAATTGAAGAAGGTTCGATTGGTGGTTTTGGATCTCACGTTATGCAATTATTATCTGACAGAGGAGTATTTGATACTGGTTTAAAATTTAGATCAATGATTTTACCAGATATTTTCATTGATCAAGATACGCCTGAAAAAATGTACCAAATAGCTGGTTTAGATAGTTTATCAATAATTAGTAAAGTTGAAGAAACATTGAACTCAAATATAATTCTTGCAAAAAATAAAAATAAGAAATCTAATTAACTACACTGAGCTCTGTGCATTAGATAATGATCTAGTAAAACACAATTTATCATTGCCTCACCTATAGGCACTGCTCTGATGCCTACACAAGGGTCATGTCTTCCTTTGACTGAAATTTTTGTGTTTTTACCTTTTTTATCTATTGTACTTCGACTTGTTAAAATTGAAGATGTGGGTTTAACTGCAAATGAGGCAATGATATTCTGACCCGATGAAATGCCTCCTAAAATACCTCCTGCTTGATTTGATTTAAATTTTATCTTTCCTGATCTTTTACTCATTTCATCAGAGTTTTCCTCTCCACTTAAAAAAGCTGCGTTCATTCCTGCCCCTATATTAACACCCTTTACAGCATTTATACTCATCAATGCAGCGGCAATGTCTGTATCCAGCTTAGAATATATAGGAGCTCCTAAACCAACCGGAACTCCAGATGCTCTTAATTCTATTATTGCTCCACAAGATGATCCTGATTTTCTCACAGCTAAAAGATATTTTTCCCATAGTTTGACTGAATTTTTATCAGGACAGAAAAAAGAGTTTTTTCTAATTTCACTGTCTTTCCAATTAGACTTATCGCAAGACATTAAGCCTAGTTGAGTTACTGCTCCAATGACATTAAATTTTGATCCAATCATTTTTTTTAAAACTACATTTGCAACTGCACCAGCCGCTACTCTACAAGCAGTTTCTCTTGCAGATTGTCTTCCTCCTCCTCTATAGTCTCTAATTCCATATTTTCTAAAATACGTATAATCTGCATGACCAGGCCTAAATTTATTTTTGATTGTTTCATAATCTCTTGATCTTTTATCTTCATTATGAATTATAATTGAAATAGGTGTCCCGGTTGTTTTCCCCTCAAATATACCTGACAGAATTATGGCTTTATCTGCCTCTTTTCTCTGAGTGGTGAATTTTGATTGACCGGGCCTTCTTCTGTCCATGTGCTTTTGAATGTCATTCTCAGATAAGGGTATATTAGGTGGACAACCATCAATTACACAACCAATAGAGGGCCCATGAGACTCTCCCCAAGTAGTAAACCTAAAAATTTTTCCAAAAGTATTAAAAGACATAAATAATTAATGTATAAATTATTTTATAGAAATTATGAATCAAAAAAATGGCAAAAATTCACTCGGTATTGATATTTGCTTCGAAGATCTGGACAATCCTA
>MDTG01294368.1_pt1 | contig 17104 bp, 15 predicted proteins | sample 811421 | NCBI WGS metagenome assembly MDTG01 (sample SAMN05326645, study PRJNA326480) | marine metagenome | isolation source: seawater | place: Pacific Ocean: South East | collected 2011
CGCCGGCGGACTACCACCGCTTCCACTTCCCGGCCGCCGGCCGGGCTGGCCCTTCGCGCCCGCTCGAGGGCCCCCTGCACTCCGTGCACCCGATCGCGCTCGGCGGCGGCGCGCCGAGCTTCGTCAACAAGCGGAGCGTGTGCGTGCTCGAGAGCGAGGCCTTCGGGCCCTTGGCCCTGGTCGAGGTCGGCGCGATGGTGGTGGGCACGATCGAGCAGACCTACCGCCCCGGGCCCGTCTCGCGCGGCGAGGAGAAGGGGACCTTCCACTTCGGCGGCTCGACGGTGGTGCTCCTGGCCGAGCGAGGCCGGCTGCGCCTCGACGAGGACCTGGTCCGAAACAGCGCCGAGGGGATCGAGACCTACGTGCGAATGGGCACTCGGATCGCCCGCCAGGAGGCCGCGTGCTCCGCTTCATGAACCGCGCCAACGCGCTGACCGTGTTCGGGCTGATGAGCGCGCTCTTCGGCGCGCTCCTGGCCGTCCAGGGCAAGCTGCACTTCGCGATGGTCGCCCTGGTGGTCGCCGGGCTCGCCGACCTCTTCGACGGACCCCTGGCCCGCACGATCGAGCGCAGCGACGAGGAGAAGCTCTTCGGCCAGCGCCTGGACTCGCTCGCCGACGCGGTCTCCTTCGGCGCGGCGGGGGCGGTGATCCTCTACGGCGCCGCCCTGCACAAGACGCCCCCCGAGCAGCTGCTCTGCGTGGTGTTCGCGGCCTGCGCCGTGTGGAGGCTGGCCTACTTCGACACCGTCGGCATGCAGGCCGCCGAGGAGGGCAAGTCACCGCGCTTCGTCGGGCTGCCCACGACCTACACCGCGCTCTTCGTGCCCTTCGCGGCGCTGACCCGCATGATCTCGCCCGAGGCCCTGCGGATCGCGCTCAACGTGACGGCGCTCGTGATGGCGGTCGCGATGACCAGCTCGATCCCGATCCCCAAGCCGGGCAAGAAGAGCTACCCGCTGCTCTTGCTCCTCGCCCTGGGCGCCTTCGGCTTCCACATCGGCATGGCCCTCGGCGCGATCCCGACCTAGGAAGAGCGCGGCTGCGCCGCTCCTTCCCCTAGATGGTGGTGGGCGGAGGGCTCGCTCGGTGGCGAGTGGGGAGGGTCGGCGGAGGCGCCTGGCGTGTGTGGGGGCGATTATCTGAGAGCGTCCGAGGGGCGCCGCGCCGGCGGAGGCGCCTGGCGTGTGTCTCCGAGCCCGCGCAGGCGAAGACGCCTGGCGTGTGTGGGGGCGAATCTCTTGAGGGCGTCCAATGGGCCCGCGCCGGCGGAGGCGCCTGGCGTGTGTGGGGGCGGATCTTTTGAGGGCGTCCGAGGGGCGCAGCGCCCGCGGAGGCGCCTGGCGTGTGTGGGGGCGGATCTCTCGAGGGCGTCCAATGGGCCTGCGCCGGCGAAAGCGCCTGGCGGAGAGGACCGAGGACGGGCCGCAAGGGCGGCGGAGGAAGGCGGCTCGCCGACTAGCGAGGGCCGAACCACGTGGAGACGTCCGCGAGGGCCTTGCGCTCGAGATCGGGGACCTCGCAGCCCTCAGCCGGGTAGCCCACGGGCAGGAGCACGAAGGCGCTCTCGTTCTTGGGGCGCTCGAGGATCTCGCGCAGGAAGTTCATCGGGTTGGGCGTGTGCGTCAGCGTGGCGAGGCCCGCCCGATGCAAGGCCGCGATCAGCATGCCGGTCGCGATCCCGACCGACTCGGTCACGTAGTAGTTGCGCCGCCGCCCCGACTCGGGCGCAGGGGCGCGCACCGCGAACACCACGATCAGGGCCGGCGCGTCCTCGATGTGCGGCTTGTTGGCGTCGGTCCCGAGCGGGCGGAGCAGGTCGACCCAGTCCTCGGGCATTCGCCCGCCGTAGTTGCGCCGCTCCTCCTCCTCGGCGGCCTCGCGGATCTTGCGCTTGAGCTCGGGGTCGGTCACGACCACGAAGTGCCAGGGCTGGAGGTGCGCGCCGGAGGGCGCCGTCCCGGCCGCCCGCAGGCAGTCTTCGATCACCTCGTGCGGGACCGGCTCGGAGGAGAACTCGCGCACGGAGCGGCGCCGGTCGAGCTCGGCGTAGAAGGAGCTGGCGCGCTCGCGCATCTCCTCCTCCGAGTAGCGGCGGAAGTCGAGGGGCACGTGGGGCTGGGTCTCGTCGCTCATGGGGACAGAGATTACGGAAGGGCGCCTAGAAACAGAGCGTCGGCGTGGACGGCCCAGCGAGTAGTCTTGGGGCATGTCCGCGCCCCTGCGAGTTGGGATCGACGCCTCGGCGGCGGCCGTGCCGCGCCCGACCGGCGTCGGGCGCGCGATCGCGCAGGCGGTCGCGGCCCTGCGAGCGCGCGACGAGCTCGCGCTCGAGGTGCTCTACCGGCTCTCGCGCCTCAAGCGGCGGCGCCACTTCCTGCCTGGCTCGGCCGGCGTATTCCACGACCGCTTGAGCCTGCTCAAGGCGCGCCGGCTCGACGTGTTCCACGGGCCCGACACGCGCCTGCCGGGCTTCCCGGGGCCCGCGCTGGTGGCCACGATCCACGACCTCTCGGCGCGGCGGGAGGGCTTCTGCACCCCCCGCTTCCGCGAGACCCGGGAGCGGCACTGGGCCGCGGCCCTCGAGCGGGCCGACCTGCTCGTGACCTACACCGCCGCGGTGGCGGACGAGGTCGCCCGCGAGCTGGGCGCTGCCCGCGAGCGGATCGCGGTCGTGCCCCTCGCCCCCTCGGGTGACCTCCGCCCGCCCGCGCCCGCCGCGGTCGAGGCCGCCCGGGAGCGCTACGCGGGAGGGGCGCCCTACGTGCTCTGCCTGGGCGAGCTCAGCGCGCGCAAGAACACGGCCGCGGCGGTGCGGGCCTTCGCGGCCGCCGACCTGCCGGGGCACCGCCTGCTCCTGGTCGGCCCCGCGGGCCACGGCGTGGAGGAGGTCGAGGCCGCCGCGAGCAGCCTCGGCGAGCGCGTCGTGCGGACCTCGTATCTGGCGAGCGCCGAGGTCGCGGCGCTCTTGGCTGGGGCGGCGGCCTTCCTGTTCCCGACCCGCTACGAGGGCTTCGGGCTGCCGGTCCTGGAGGCCTTCCTGGCCGGGGTCCCCGTGGTCACCTCGCGCGACCCCTCGGTCCTCGAAGTCGCGGGTGGAGCGGCGCTCCACGCCGAAGCCGAGGACCCCGACGCGCTCGGCGCGGCCCTGACTCGCGCCGTCGACGAGCGCGAGCACTACGTCCGCGCTGGACGCGCGCGCCTGGCGGCGTTCTCCTGGGAGCGGACCGCGGCGCGGCTGGCCGCGGTCTACCAGGCGGCTCGCTCGGGCGAAGCTGCTCCTCGCGAGCTGGAGGAAGCCCCGTGCTCCCCCTGACGGGCTGCGTGATCACCTTCAACGAGGAGGACAACGTCGAGGCCTGCCTCGAGAGCCTCTCCTTCTGCGCCGAGCTGATCGTGGTCGACAGCCACTCGACCGACCGCACCCGCGAGCTGGCCGAGGCGCGCGGCGCGCGCGTGATCGAGCGCGACTGGCCCGGGCACATCGAGCAGAAGAACTTCGCGATCGAGCAGGCGACCAGCGAGTGGGTGCTCTGCCTCGACGCCGACGAGCGGGTGACGCCCGAGCTGCGCGCCCGGATCGAGGCCCTCTTCGCCGACCCAGCTGGCCTGGCCGAGGGCTACACGGTCAACCGGCGCAACATCTACCTCGGGCGCTGGATCCGCGGCGGCGGCTTCTACCCGGACAAGAAGCTGCGCCTGTTCCGCGCCGGGCGCGGGCGCTGGGAGGGGATCAACCCCCACGACCACGTCTACCTCGACCCGCCGGGGAAGGTCACCGACCTCGGCCTGGACATCGAGCACTACACCTACCGCGACATCGCCGATCACCTCAAGACGATCGACTACTTCGCCGAGATCGCGGCCCGCGAGAAGCTGAGCCGCGGCCAGCGCGGGGTCGCGCTCAACCTGCTCTTCAACCCGCCCTGGAAGCTGTTCAAGATGTTCGTGCTCCAGGGCGGCTTCCGCGACGGCTGGCGCGGGCTGATCGTGGCCGCCCTGGGCGCCTTCTACGTGTTCCTCCGCTACGCCAAGCTGTGGGAGCTGATCCACGTCAAGGGCGAACAGGCAGGCGGCGGGCAGCCGGTCAAGTACGGCCGCCGCGGCGAGCCCGAGGCGCTGCCCGCCCCTGCCGAGGGAGCGGCCGCCGAGTGAGCGAGCTCGACGCCGAGGCGCTCGTGGCGCTCTGGCGCCGGGCGGAGGCAGAGGGGACGCTCCTGGCCGAGGGGCCGCGCGGGCGCGTGCTGCGGGTCTCCTACGACGACGAGTCCGACGCCGTGCTCAAGAGCGACCGCCCGCCGGACGCGCGCAAGCGCCTGGGGGCGCTCCTGCGCGGAGCCCGCGGCGCGCGCGCCCTGAGCGCGGGCCGCGCGCTCCTCGCGGCCGGCTTCCGGGTCCCGGAGCCCCTGGGGGCCTGCGTCCACGAGGGGCTCTCGCTCCACGCCGCTCGCTGCGTCGAGGGCCCGACCCTCAGCGCGGCCCTGGCCGAGGCCGACTCCGAGCGCGCGGCGACCCTGGCCCGCTCCGCGGCGCTGCTGGCGGCGCGCCTGCACGCGGCCGGCTTCGTGTTCCGGGACCTCAAGCCGCCCAACCTGATCGTGAGCCCGGCCGGCCTGGTCCCCGTCGACCTCGACGACGCGCGCCGCTCGCGGCGCGTCCCTCGCCGGGCCGCCTGGCGCAACCTGGCGGCCCTCGACGCCTACGCTCAGCTCGGCGAGCGCCCCCTCGGCGTGCGCGCCCGGCTCGGCGCCCTGCGCGTCTACGCCGTGGCGCGCGAGGCCGAGCTCGGGCCCCTGCTGCGGGCGGTGCTGCCGCTCAGCCGAGCCAAGCTGGCGCGCTGGCGACGCTGAGTGGGCGAGCGGGTCGACGGATACGAGCTGCTGGAGCCCCTCGGCCAGGGCGGAATGGGCGTCGTCTATCGCGCGCGTGAGCTCGAGACCGGCCGCGAGGTGGCCCTCAAGCGGATCTCGGCTGACGAGATCGACGAGGACCTCTGGCTGCGCTTCGAGCGCGAGGCCTTGGCCCTGGCCCAGGTCTCTCACCCCAACGTGCTGACCGTCCACCGCGCGGGCCGGAGCCCCAAGGGCCCCTACCTGGTGACCGAGCTGGTCGAGGGCGAGGACCTCGACGCCCGGATCGAGCGCGCGGGCGCGCTGCCGCCCGCCGAGGTCGTCCGGCTGGTGCGTCCGCTCGCCAGCGCCGTCGCGGCGCTGCACGACGCCGGCATGGTGCACCGGGATATCAAGCCCGCCAACGTGATCGTTCGCCCCAGCGGGGAGCCGGTGCTGCTCGACTTCGGCCTGGTCCAGGTCGAAGGCTCCTCGCTCACGGCCACGGGCGACCTGATGGGTAGCCCGGCCTATATGAGCCCCGAGCAGGCCACGGGAGCGCGCAGCGCCGTGGGCCCCTCGAGCGACGTCTACGCCCTCGGCGCCCTGGCCTTCGCCCTGCTCTGCGGGAGGGCGCCCTACGAAGGCAGCCTCTACGAAGTGCTCGACCAGGTCGTCTCCAGGCGCCCGAGCTGGACGCGCGGCGTGCCGCGGGCCCTCCGAAGCGTCGTGGAGCGGGCCATGGAGAAGGAGCCGCAGCGGCGGTACGCCAGCGCCCAGGCCTTCGAGCGAGCGCTCGCGGAGTGGCCTGCGGCTGGGCAGCGCGCTCCGCTCGCGCTGGCGCTGGGCGCGGCGCTCCTGGCCGTGGCCGCGCTGGGAGCCCTCGCCTTCGCGCGCTCTGGCCCGCGCGTCTCGGCCACTCCTGCGCGCACCCCTGCGCAGACGCCAGTCCAGAGCACCCTCACGCCCCCGCCGACGACGGCGCCCCGCTCGCCCCTCGAGCTCCCCCCGCCCGCCAGCCTGGATCGCGCCCTCGACCAGGCGCTGGCGCGACTCCCCGGTCCAGGACTGGTCGGCGCCCGCCACCTGCCCGACGGGCGCCTGCTGGCCTGGGCGCTGGGCGCACCTGGCAAGCGCGAGGCCTCGGTGTTCGAGCTGCAGGGAGACCTCAGCGGTCAGCGCGTGCAGGCGCGGCCCGGGGCGGTATCGTCGCGGCCGTGAGCGGAAAGAGCGGGCTTCGAGTGACGGGCGGGGAGCACCGCGGGCGGGCCTTGAGCGCGCCCGCGGGCGAGCTCTTGCTGCGGCCCATGCGCAGCCAGGTCCGCCAGGCGCTCTTCAACTCGCTGGCCGAGTGGATCCCCGAGGCCAACGTGCTCGACCTCTTCGCCGGCTCGGGCTGCCTGGGGATCGAGGCCCTCTCGCGCGGGGCCGCGCGCGCCCTCTTCGTCGAGCGCGCCAAGCCCTGCCTGGCCGCGATCCGCGCCAACCTGCGCGAGCTCGGCCTCGACGAGCGGGGGGCGGTCCGCAACCACGACCTCAACCGCGGGCTGGGCGCGCTGGTCACCGCGGGCCCCTACGACCTGGTCCTGGTCCACCCGCCCTTCGAGCTGCTGGGCGAAGAGCGGCCCGGGCGCGCGCCTCAGGACCTGGACGTAGCCAGCCTGCTCGAGGAGCTGGCGACCCGAGAGGGGCTCTTGGCCGAGGACGCGCGGGTCGCCCTCGAGACGCCGCGCGGCTGGTTCGGCGAAGACGCGTTCGAGGCGCTCGAGGTCGCGCGCAGCAAGGACTACGGGAGCACGACGCTCTTGATCCTGGCGGCCCGCGGAGCGGAGGCGTGAGCCGGGAGCGCGTCGTCGCCTGCCTCTCGGGCGGGGTCGACTCGAGCGTCGCGGCCGCGCGGCTCGTCGAGCAGGGCTACGAGGTGGTGGGCGTGTTCATGCGCTCGGGCGTCTCGGGCCACTCGGTCGGCGAGAAGCAGGGCTGCTGCAGCGTGGAGGACGCGCTCGACGCGCGCCGCGTGGCGGACCTGCTCGGGATCCCCTTCTATCCCCTCGACATGGCCGAGGCCTTCGAGCCGCTGATCCAGCGCTTCGTCGACGACTACGCGCGCGGGCGGACCCCCAACCCCTGCGTGCTCTGCAACCGCTGGCTCAAGTTCGGCCACGTGCTCCGCTTCGCCGACAAGCTCGGCGCGCGCTGGGTGGCGAGCGGCCACTACGCGCGGGTCGAGGAGCGGCGCGGGCGGACGACGCTCTTGCGGGGCCGCGACCGGCGCAAGGACCAGAGCTACGTGCTCGCGGTGCTCGACCAGCACCAGCTGGCGCGGGTGCGCTTTCCGCTGGGCGAGGCCGACAAGGACGAGGTCCGCGCCGAAGCGGCGGCTCGCGGGCTGGTGCGGGTGGCCGACAAGCGCGACAGTCAGGAGATCTGCTTCGTGGCCGGCGACTATCGCGACCTGCTCCGCGAGCGGCTCCCCGCCGACGCGCCGGCCCTCAGCCCGGGCGAGATCGTGGACCCCAGCGGCAGGGTCGTGGGTCGCCACCCCGGCGTGGCGGGCTTCACCCTCGGCCAACGCAAGGGGATCGGCGTCGCGCTCGGCCAGCCGGTCTACGTCCAGCGCACCGACGTCGGCAAGCGGCTGGTCGTGATCGGTCCCCAGGAGGGGACGCTCCGGCAGCGGATCGAGGCCGAGGAGGTGACCTGGGTCGGGCGCGAGCTGACCCCGGGCGAGGAGCTCTCGGGTCGGGCCCAGATCCGCGCGCACGGCTCGACGACGCCGGCGCGGGTGCGGGCGCTGACCCCCGAGACGGTCGAGGTCACCCTCGAGGCGCCGGTCTCGGCGGTCGCGAGCGGCCAGGTGCTCGTGGTCTACGGCGAGGACGACGAAGAGGTCCTGCTCAGCGCCTGGATCTCCCACAGCGAGTGAGACCAGCGCGCCCCGGATTCCGCCACGCGGGCGGATAGCGCGCTGCGTAAGCTCTTGAATTGCGTCCCATTCCCGTTTTTGGGCGTCCATATGTGCCGATGTGGTGACAGGGTCCCGTTTTCGTCTCCCGTTGAAAGCAAGCCTGAAAAGGTCTTACGGAGATCTCTGCTCAAGCCCCTGAAAGGATGGCCATTTGCAGTTTCGTGACGTCCGCTGGCGGGGGTTGGGAGACCCAGCTGGTGCAAGGGAGTGACGATGGGCGACGAGATCAGCGAGAGCAACGACGACAAGCGTGAGCACGCGCGCTTCAAGGTGGGCGGCGGCAACGCCGAGATCAACAGCGTGTTCGGGCGCGGCCGCAACCCCAACGACCGGGCGCGGGTCATGAACTGGAGCCGCGGCGGAATGCTGCTCAAGGTCCCCAGCCCCCGGCGTCGCTTCCTGATTCAGAAGCTCGACCCCGTCCTCTACGAGAACGACGCGGTGACCTGCACCCTCCGCCTCCCCCCCAAGTACGACGACATCGAGGTCCGCGTCGAGGTCCGCCACGTCGAGCGCGACCCCCGCAACCCCGACCTGCTCAACGTCGGCGTCGCCTTCGACGAGGAGCACACCCCCGCCGACCGCCTGCTCGCGCTGGCGCGGATCCTCGAGCCCAAGGCCCGCACGGTGTCTGGCCGGCTCAAGAAGATCTCGGCCACCAGCGAGCGGATCTCGCGCCGCCTCTCCAGCGGCGAGATCGAGGCCCCCGCGCGCGAGAAGCGCCAGAGCCGCCGCTCCAAGCGCGTCAGCGCGCGCCAGGCCAAGCAGAGCCGCCGCAGCAAGCGGGTCAAGGCCGAGCAGCAGTAGCTCCAGCCCTCGCCTCCCAGCGAGTCGAGTCGATCGAGGCCTGCTTCCCAGGGGGAGCAGGCCTCCTTCCGTGTGGGGGCTCCGTGTGGGGGTGGGGCGCGACGCTATCGGGCGCTCCCTAGAGCTGCGCCTCCAGCTGCAGGACCTGGCCCCAGCCGCTGTCGAAGGCCTCGCCGAGGTCCTTGTTGCCGTAGGGCATGTAGCGGAAGTACTCGATCAGGCTCTTCGCGAGGGTGTTGATCCGCTTGACCTGGAGCTGGCTCTGCGACCCGGGCCGGATCGCGTCGGGGCGCCGGAGCACGTAGGCCGAGATCTCGTAGGCCGCGAGCACGCGCGGGAGGATCTCGGCGCGCAGGCGCAGGGAGTAGGTCCTGAGGCCCTTGCGGGCCTCCTCGCTGTCCAGGCTGGCGACCTTCTCGCGGACCAGGGTCCGCAGCCCGTTGAGCTGGCTGCGCGCCACGTTGTGGTCGACGATGTTGCTCGCCATGCCGTGGATCGTGGCGACCGAGTCCTGGAAGCCCTGCATGCGCTCGGTCAGGCCGCGGACCTCGGTGTAGCCGGGGATCTCCTCGATCTGCTGCTCGAGGGCGCGCTTGGCCCGCAGGGCCTTGACCGCCTCGGCCTTCAGCTCGTTGATCTGCTCGGTCTTGCTCTTGCCGAAGAGGGCGGCCCGCTTCCAGAGCCCCGAGATCCCCCGCTTGACCTTGTCCTCCTTCTGCGCGTCCTTGAGCCGGCGAACCGCGACCTTGATCTCCTCCAGGGTGTGCTCGTGCCCCTGGATCTGGCGCGAGAGCTCGGTCAGCTCGTCCTTGTGCTCGGCCTCGAAGGCCTCGTACTCCTTCATCAGCCGCCCGACGACCTGCTTGCGCTTCCCGTCGCGAACGTCGCTGACCTGGAGGAAGTCCTCGTCGCGCACGCGGAAGGCCGCCACCTCGGGGGCGTCGTCGCTCAGCTCCCCCCCGCGGGCCTGGCGGAGCAGGTCGCGCTCGGCGTCGCTGTAGAGCTCGCGCACGAAGCCGCTCAGGGTCGGGCGCGAGATCAGCGCGTGCAGCTGCGCCAGCGACTTGCTCGGCGCGCTCGTGCGGAGCAGGAAGGTCGTCAGGTAGAAGAGCTCGAGCAGGTCGACATCGAGCTCGAGCAGGTCGATCAGGTAGGGCGACGCCAGCGCGTTCTCGGGCGCTCCGCCGAGGACGCGGTGGCGCAGCACGCCGAGCGCGCCGGGGAAGTCGTTGGCGACGAACTCCGAGCCCTCCAGGTTGGCGCCCACCTCGTCGTAGAGGCGCAGCCCCTCCGGCGCCCGCACGAAGAGGCGCGCGCCCAGGCAGCCCTTGCCGGGGACGTTGTAGAAGCAGGAGTCCTCGGGAAAGACCGAGAAGGGATGAGTGAAGAACTGCCAGGCGAACTTGTCGCCGGCGTCCACGTCGTCGCGCAGGACCGCGAGGGGCAGGGTGTAGGGGCCCTTGCTCACGAAGTCGTGGCGAACGCGCTCGGAGGTCTCCTGGGGCCGCGGGCTGACGACCACGACCCGAGACCACTTCTCGCGCTTCTTGCGCTCGAGGTCGCGCACGCTCACGGGCGGGCCGCGGCGGACGAAGTCAGCGGGTGGGAAGGAGGCCTCGGACGGCATGGCGCGAAGGTAACGCGCCCGCGCGAGCCTCGCTACTACGCCGGGGTATCGAAGCGCCAGGGCAGATCGACGCGGTCGCGGTAGTAGCGCAGGATCTGGTTCAGGTAGCTGCGCAGGGGCGGGCACTCGATCCCGGTCCCGCGCAGCGCGGCTCGCGTATTGGTCGTGTCGTAGATCACGTAGTGGTTGAAGTAGGGCAAGGACTCGGCGCTGAGCCCCGAGAGCTCGACCAGCTTGTCGACCTTGAACAGGGCCCGGAAGATCCCCTCGGGGAGCGAGAGCCGCGGCCGGGGCGCGCCCAGGCGCTCGGCCACCAGCTCGACCAGCTCGCGCGAGGTCAGCGGGCTGGGGTCGGCCAGCTGGAAGGTCTTGCCCGCGGTGTCCGGCTGGCGAGGGATCTCGGCCAGGCAGTCGATGATGTGGTCCACCGGGACCAGGTTCGGGCGCCCGTTGCCCGGCGCCGGGATCATGACCATCCAGCCCATCATGACCGCGCCGAAGGTCGGGTAGGGCCCGTCGAACTTCTGGGTCTCACCGGTCTTGCTGTCGCCGATCACGATCGCGGGGCGGAAGATGCGGGTCTCGAGGTCGCGCTTGCTCCGCTCGACGAGGACCTCGGCCGCGAACTTGGTCGACTCGTAGTGGTTCTTGAACTCCTGGCCGCGGTCGAGCTCGTCCTCGAACACCATCCCGGTCCGCTTGCCCGACACGTAGCAGGTGCTCACGTAGTTGTGGCGGACCTCACCCGGGAAGCTGCGCAGGAACTTGAGCACCTTGCCGGTCCCGACCACGTTCACGCGTCGGGCCACGTCCTCGGGCACGGCGAGGTCGTAGACGGCCGCGAGGTGGTAGACCTCGTCGACCTCGTCGCGGACCCGGTCGGCCTCCTTGGCGAGGCCGAGCTCGTTCTGGGTGATGTCTCCCGTCACGACGTGGAGCTGCTCGCCCTCGGGGTCGAGCTGGCGGGCCATCGTCTCGGCGTCGCGCTGGAAGCGGGCCTCGCTGAGCAGGTAGAGCGGACGCCCTTGGGGCATCAGGCGCCGGACGAGGCGCTTGCCGATGAAGCCCGGGACGCCGGTGACGAGGATCCCCTTGCTGCTCACGTGCTCCTCCTCTGCGGTGAAGGGCGCGGACTCTACCAGAGGGAGCCAGCTTCACGAGGCCGAGCCCACCCTGGTCGTCTGCGCTATAAGTGGCCTGGCGCTGTGGCGTCAGAGGGGGACCGTGATCGGCCTGATCAAGAAGGTGCTCGACAAGGTGACTCGGCCGCTGCCCGAGTCCCTCCAGGCGCAGCTGCGGGAAGACGCGCAGGTCAACTCGGCGGGCTACGACCCCTGGGGCCTGCACGTGGAGACCGCCGAGCGGACCTTGCGCGCGGCGCGCTGGCTCTACACCGACTACTTCCGCGTCCGGGTCCACGGGATCGAGAACGTGCCCGCGGGGCGCGTAATGCTCGTGCCGAACCACTCGGGCCAGCTCCCCCTGGACGGCATGTTCGTGGCCATGGCCATGATCTTCGACGCCAACCCGCCGCGGATCGTGCGCGGCATGGTCGAGCGCTGGTTCCCCTCGCTCCCCTTCATCTCGACGCTCTTCGTCCGCTGCGGCCAGACCGTCGGCGACCCGCGCAACTGCGTGAACCTGCTCGAGCGCGACCAGGCGATCCTGGTCTTCCCCGAGGGCGTGCGCGGCTCGGGCAAGACCTGGTGGCACCGCTACGAGCTGCAGCGCTTCGGCACCGGCTTCCTGCGGATCGCGCTCCAGACCAGGACCCCGATCGTGCCGGTCGCGGTGGTCGGGGCCGAGGAGACCTACCCCTCGATCTACAACGCGGCCTGGCTGGCCAAGCTGCTCAAGATCCCCTACGTGCCCGTGACCCCGACCTGGCCGCTCTTGGGCCCCTTGGGGGCGATCCCGCTGCCGGTCCAAATCGACCTCTACTTCGGCGAGCCGCTCCACTTCGAGGGCGACGCCGACGCCCCCGACCACGAGGTCCAGGGCATGGTCGAGGCCGTCAGGAGCAAGATCCAGTCGCTGATCGACGAGGGGCTCGGCCGCCGGCCGACCCTGAAGCTGCTCGAGATGCTCCCAGGAGGCCGCTCGTGACGATTCTCGTGACCGGCGCGGCGGGCTCCTTGGCCCGGATCGTGACCGAGATGCTCGCGCCGCAGGACGAGATCGTGGGCGCCGACGTGCGCCCCCTCCCGCCCGGGCGCCCCTTCGAGGGCGAGTTCTACTGCGTGCGCTACACCCAGCGCCGCATGGCCGAGGTGTTCCGCCGCCACAAGCCCGAGGTCGTGGTCCACCTCGGCCGGATCCGCGGCACCGAGAGCCTGTCGACGAGCTACCGCTACAACCAGAACGTGCTCGGGACGCGCAACCTGTTCGACCTCGCGCTCAAGCACGGGGCGAAGCGGGTCGTCGTGCTCTCGACCTTCCACGTCTACGGCGCGCACCAGCACAACCACGTCGGCCTGACCGAGGACGCGCCCCTGCGGGCCAGCCAGATCTTCCCGCAGCTCGCCGACGCGGTGGAGCTCGACCACACCGCGACCAGCTACTTGTGGCGCTACCGGCGGGTCGAGACGCTCGTGCTCCGGCCCGCCAACATCGTGGGCCCCAGCCTGAACAACATGATCAGCCGGCTGCTGCGCGCGCGCGCGGTCCCGCGCCTGCTCGGCTACGACCCCATGCTGCAGTTCCTGCACGAGCGGGACTGCGCGCGGGCGATCTGCCTGGCGGTCAACAGCAAGCGCTGGGGCGTCTACAACGTGGCGGGCGAAGGCGCGGTCCCCTGGTCCAAGGCGATCAAGCTCGCCGACGCGGTGCCGATGCCGATCCCGCACTTCCTGGCCTACCCCATGGTGGGCAGCCTGGCGGCGCTGCGGCTGATCTTCCCCAAGCACCTGATGGACTACTTCCGCTATCCGACCGTGATCAGCGACGACCTGTTCCGGGAGGACTTCGGCTACCGCCCGCAGTACGACTCGGTCGAGACCCTGGCCTCGGTGACCAGCAACCGGGCCCACGTGCTCGACACGCGCTAGGACCCATGACCCCACAGACGCTCTCCCTCCGCGTGAGCGACCACGGCCGCAAGGTGGAGCGCGTGCTCGCCAAGCGCCTGGACCGCGCCCCCGACCACGTCTCGAAGCTCTTGCGCCAGGAGCGCGTGTGGCTCGAGCAGCAGGGGCGCCCGCCGCGCGCGCTGCGGGCGGGCGACCTGCTCCCTGGGAACGGACGCCTCGTCGTGCGCGCGCCTGCCGGCGAGCGGCCGCCGCCGCAGCCCAACAACAAGCTCCGGCTCAAGGTCCTGCACGAGGACGAGGCCCTGGTGGTGCTGGACAAGCCCGCCGGGCTGACCGTGCACCCGGGGCCGGGTCACGGCACCGACACCCTGCTCAACGGCCTGGTCGCGCGCTACCCCGAGCTGGTCGAGCTGGGGACCGAGCGCGGCTACGGCCTCGTCCAGCGCCTCGACATGGGCACCTCGGGGCTGATGGTCGTCGCGCGCACCCCGGAGAGCTACGACGCTTTGCGCGAGTCCTTCAGCGAGCGCCGGGTGCGCAAGCGCTACCGCGCCCTGGCGCGCGGCGGGCTGCCCGACGAGGGCGAGGTCGACCAGCCCGTGGGCGGCAAGGAGGCGCGCAGCCGCTTTCGGGTCGCGGCCCGGGCCGGCGAGGTCCTCCAGGTCGAGCTCTGGCCCGAGACGGGCCGCACCCACCAGCTGCGGCTACACCTCGCCTCGCAGGGGGCGCCGATCCTCGGCGACGAGCGCCACGGAACCGGCCGCGACGACCTGACGGCCCAGCTCTACCTGACCCGCCTCGCGCTGCACGCCGAAGAGCTCTGCCTGCCTCACCCGCTCACGGGTGAGGAGCAGTGCTGGGAGAGCGAGTGGCCGCGGGCGCTGCGAAAGGCCTGGAAGCGAGCCGAGAAGCTCGCGGCCGACGAGCAGGGCTAGCGTCCAGTCGGGCTACGCTTCCAGGTCCAGCAGCCGCTGCTTGAGCGTCAGCCCGCCCGGCGCGGTGAAGCCGTGCAGGCGCCCGTCGCTGCCGACCACGCGGTGGCAGGGGACGACGAGGGGCACGGGGTTCTTGCCCAGCGCGCTGCCGACCGCCCGGGCGCTGCTGGCCGCGCGACCCATCCGCTCGGCCAGCCCCGCGTAGGTGGTCACCTCCCCCGGAGGGAGCTCGCGGCAGACCGAGTAGACGTGGCGCTGGAAGGGGGTCGTGGCGACGAGGTCGAGGGGGACCTCGGCGAAGTCGCGCGACTCGCCGCCGAGGTGCTGGTAGAGGTCTTCGATCAGCGCGTCGACCCAGGCCGGCCGCTCCTCGCCGAAGCGCGCCTCGGGGAAGGCCTCGCGGACGCGGAGCTTGATGTCGCCCCCTGGGAAGAAGAGGCGACGCAGGCCGGCCTCGCTCCAGACGAGGCCGATCACGCCGATGGGCGTCTCGGCAGCCACGGCGCGCAGGGTCGTCTCGGTGAGTGTCTGGGTCATGTTCGTCCTCCGAGCCGCGAGTCTAGCCGGCGCAGACGACTGGTTTGGCAGCCTGCGTGCACTAGCGATCCCTCTGCCCGCGCGAGGTCCACAACTCCATGGAACTTCGAAGTCGTCTCCCGCGTCGTAAACAGCGGCTTACGCCAAGGCGGCAACGTCGTTGTCAGTTGGCCGCGCCGGTCCGGCCCCTGCCGGACATCGCTCTAACCCGCTATAGTGCTGACGTTCCGTCGGAACGGGAGGTAGCGTGAAGGAAATCCGCGAGGCCGTAGCGCGCGTTGCTCGGCGCTTGTTCCTGGCGCGGCTCTACGAGCGACTGGGCAAGAGCCTGTTCTACGCAGCGCTGGTGCTCGTCGCTCTCTATGCCCTCGACAAGGTCGTGCATACGGGCCTGCCGGCGTGGGTGTTCCCCGCGGCGGTCGTGCCCCTCTCCCTGATCGGCGGCTTCGTGTGGGCCTGGCGCGTGCGCCCCACAGAGCTCGAAGCGGCGGTGGGGATCGACGGCAGCCTGGGCCTCAAGGAGCGGATCTCGAGCGCGCTGGCGCTGGGTGAGCCGAGCCGTCCCATCGAGGAGGCGCTCATCGCCGACGCCGCCAGCAAGGTCAAGGGCCTCGAGCCGCAGCGGGTCGTGCGCTTCGTGACCCCCCGCGAGCTCAAGTGGCTGTGGGCGCCTGCGGTCCTCGCGCTCCTGTTGGTGACCCTCGTGCCCAGCTTCGACCTCTTCGGGCGCAAGCTGGCGGCGGAGGAGCGCAAGCAGACCGAGCAAGAGAACCGCAAGGAAGCCCGTCGGATCAAGGCGCAGCTCGACAAGCTGAAGCGCAAGCTCGGCAAGGACCCGGTCAAGCGCAACAAGTCGCTCCTCCAGGACATGGAGCGGATCGCGTCCGACCTCGAGAAGGCCGACTCGCCCGACGCACGCAAGCGCTCGATGCGCGAGATGCAGGCCCTGGGCGACAAGCTCAAGGACTCGCAGGCGAGCGCGCAGGCGGCCGCCGCGGTGGACCCCGCCAAGAAGGGCGACGACTCGACCAAGACCCTGCGCGAGGCGCTCGGTAAGGAGGACTTCACCAAGGCCTCCGACGCCATGCGCCAAATGAAGGCCAAGGCCGAGAACGAGCTGCGCGAGGGCGAGACCAACCCCGCAGCCGAGAAGCTCTCCAAGGACCTCAAGGGCCTCAGCCAGGACCTCTCGGGCAGCCCCTCGCTCAGCGAGGCGCTCAACAAGGCCGCCGAGGGGCTCGAGCAGGGCAACAGCGCGAAGGCGCTGCAGAACCTCGACCGCGCGGCCGAAGCGCTCAAGGACATGGAGAACGTCCAGGAGCAGCTCGAGCTCTTCAACGAGATGATGAGCGAGCTCGACAAGACCGAGGCGGCCGACCCGCTCAGCCAGGACGGCGGTCAAAACCAAGGCGATCCGCTCGACTCGATCGACCAGCAGAACGTCGAGGCCGTCGAGGAGGAGCAGCTCGTCGAGGAGGAGTGCGACCACTGCGCCCAGGGCCACCAGCAGCAGCCCGGCCAGCAGCAGCCCGGCCAGCAGCAGCCCGGCCAGCAGCAGCAGCCCGGTCAGCAGCAGCCCAATCAGCAGCAGCCCGGTCAGCAGCAGCCCAATCAGCAGCAGCCCAATCAGCAGCAGCCCGGCCAGCAGCAGCCGCCGGTTCAGCCGGGCCAACAGCCGCCCCTCCAGCCGGGCCAACAGCCGCCTCCACCGGCCAAGTGCCCCACCTGCGGCGGCACTCAGAAGGTCGAGCTGCCCTGCCGCAACTGCAACGGCACGGGCATGGTCAACCAGAAGGCCCTCTGCACCAACTGCTCGGGCTTCGGAACGATCCAGCAGGCCTGTCCTGACTGCACGGGCAAGCGCCCGCCTCAGCAGCCGGGGCAGCAACCTCCCCAGGGCCAGCCCGGCCAGCAGCCGCCGCCTGGCATGCAGCCGCCGCCTGGCATGCAGCCGCCGCCTGGCATGCAGCCGCCGCCCGGCATGCAGCCGCCGCCCGGCATGCAGCCGCCTCCCGGCATGCAGCCTCCTCCCGGCATGCAGCCTCCTCCCGGCCAGCGCCCTCAGCAGCCGCCGCAGGGACAGCCCGGACAACAGCAGCCGGGTCAGCAGCCCGGCCAGCAGCCCGGCCAGCAGCCGGGACAACAGCCCGGCCAGCAGCCCGGCCAGCAGCCGGGTCAGCAGCCCGGACAGCAGCCCGGTCAGCAGCCGGGCCAACAGCCCGGTCAGCAGCCGGGTCAGCAGCCCGGTCAGCAGCCCGGTCAGCAGCCGGGGCAGCAGCCCGGTCAACAGCCGGGCCAGCAGCCCGGTCAGCAGCCCGGTCAGCAGCCCGGCCAGCAGCCCGGTCAGCAGCCCGGTCAGCAGCCGGGGCA
>MDTG01105371.1_pt1 | contig 17103 bp, 16 predicted proteins | sample 811421 | NCBI WGS metagenome assembly MDTG01 (sample SAMN05326645, study PRJNA326480) | marine metagenome | isolation source: seawater | place: Pacific Ocean: South East | collected 2011
GCCGCGGCCATGGACGACGAGCTGATCCGGAAACTGGACATGCGCACCGACGAACTTGATCTGACGGTGCGTGCCCGCAACTGCCTCGATTCCGCACAAATCGAGACCGTGGGCGAACTCGTGAGCAAGACCGACCAGGACCTCCTGTCGGTTCGAAGCTTCGGTCGCACGTCGCTGCGTGAAGTCAAGCGGCGACTCGAGGAACTCGGTCTCACGCTCGGCACTCCGCTGCCGGACGGCTACGAGGTCAAGAAGTCCGAACACAGTGAGGAATCGGCCGTGGAGGCCGTCATCATCGAGGACTGAGGTTCGACCTCGGTCCGGGAGAGCGTCACATGCGCAATCGAATCAACGGAAAGCAGCTGAATCGCAAGAGCGAGCACCGGAAGGCCATGCTCAAGAACATGGCGTCGGGTCTGTTCGAACACGGTTCCATCGAGACGACGATGCCCAAGGCCAAGGCCGTGCAGCCCTTCGTCGAGAAGCTGATCACCATCGCCAAGCAGGATTCCTTCCACGCCCGTCGGCAGCTGGAATCCAAGCTGAACGATCGCAAGATCCATGCGTGGGTGGCCGATCCCAACGTGCCCGACAGTCGCAAGGAGAATCCCTACTTCGACCTGCCGTCCGAGGAGGACATCAAGTTCAACCGGTACGGTGAAGTGAAGAAGGCTCCCCGCCTCGTCCAGCACATCCTCACCAATGTCGCACCCCGCTTCGCGGACCGCGACGGTGGCTACACCCGGATCATCAAGACCGGCCGGCACCGACTCGGTGACGGAGCGGATCTGGTCCTGCTGCAGCTGGTGGGTGAGGAGGAGGGCTCGGAGGTCAGCTCCGGCACCATGACCGGACGTCGGCGTCAGGCGGATCGCCGCGAGGCGTTCGCCGCGTCCCTCGGACCGGTCGCCGCGACCGAGACCGAGGAAGCTCCGGTCGAGGAGCCCGAGGCCGTGGAAGAGACCCCCGTCGAGGAGCCGGCCGTCGAGGCCGAGGCATCCGCCGACGAGGCTTCCGGCGAGGCCGAGGGCGGAGAAGAGACCGACGAGAAGGCATCCGAGTAAGCCCTCGCGGCTCCAAGAGACACCACACGGCCGTCCCCCCGGGGGCGGCCGTGTTCATTGGTGGGTACACTGCGATCGATGAGCAACGAGATCGACCAACTTCAGCTTGAGGCCATCGCCGCCCTCGAAGCCGCCTCGGATCCGCAGGCGGTGGAGGCGTGGCGAATCGAATACCTCGGCTCCAAGGGACGGCTCAAGGAGATGATGTCCCGAATGCGTGACCTGCCGGCCGAGGAGCGGCCGGTCTTCGGACAGCGCATGAATGCATTGAAGCAGTCCCTCGAGGCGGCATTCGAGGCCGGCAGGGCCGGGACGTCGTCCGTTTCGTCCGGACCGCCCATCGACGTGACGGAACCCGGCATTCCGGCGCGTGGCGGCAAGCGCCACGTGCTGACCCGCACGATCGACGAGATCGTGGAGGTCTTCGGTCGCATGGGGTTCTCGGTCGCCGAGGGGCCCGAGGTCGAGGACGAATGGCACAACTTCAATGCGCTCAACATTCCCGCTGACCATCCGGCCAGGGATCCGATCGACAACTTCTTCCTGTCGGGCGACCGCATGCTGCGATCCCAGACTTCGACGGTCCAGATCCGGGTGATGGAGCAGTCACCGCCTCCATTGAAGATCATCTCGGTGGGCCGCGTGTATCGTCCCGACACCCATGACGCCACGCACTACAGCATGTTCCATCAGGTGGAAGGGCTGTGCCTGGACCGTGGGGTGACCATGATCGATCTGAAGACCGTCCTGTTCCAGTTCGCCCGGGCCTACTTCGGCCCCGAGGCGGAGGTCCGGATGCGTCCGAGCTTCTTCCCGTTCACCGAGCCGTCCGCCGAGGTGGACATGAAGATGCAGATCCGGGGCCAATGGCAGTGGGTCGAGCTGGGTGGGTGCGGCATGGTCGATCCGAACGTGCTGCAGGCCGTCGGCATCGACCCCGAGGAATGGACGGGGTTCGCGTTCGGACTGGGGATCGAGCGCATTGCGATGCGACGCTACGGTATTTCCGACATCAGGCATCTTTACGAGAACGACGAGCGGTTCCTCCGCCAGTTCTAGGGAGCAATTTCATGACCCCTTCGGCATTCGTTGAGGGACCCGACGAGACCCCGACCCGCAGCGTCATTCCCACCGTGCTCGGGGTGATCGGGATCATCTATGCGTCATTCGGGCTGCTGTGCAACCTCACATCGTTCTCGAACGCCGAGATCGACATCCCGTGGTCCTTCACCATCATCAGCTTCGTGCTGACCCTGCTGATGAGCCTGTGGCTGCTCTGGGGATCGATCAGCCTGCTTCGACGCCGACCATCGTCCCGCGGCAGTCTGCTGTCGTGGTCGTTCGTCTGGATCGTCGTGACCCTCGGCCTGACGGCCTGGTGGGCACAGTACATCGACCAGACGGTCGATCTGCTGGTTGCCCAGGAACAGGAAGCCATGGCCGGGAACGAGTCCACGCCTCAGGTCTCGGAGGAGGATCTGCAGTACTTCATCTCCATCGGGGTCTACGCCATCACGGCCATCAATCTGGTCATCGATCTGCTGTGGCCGGCGATCCTGCTCATCTTCCTGAACACGCCCGGCATGCGGGAAGACAGTGAGACGTGGCACACCGACGGCTCCCCGGAGCATGGGCATGCCTGATGCGGGTTTCCTCGATGAGCTCGCCTGGCGAGGCATGCTTCACCAGACGACGGACGACGATGGCCTGCCGGCGTTCCTGTCCGAACCCGGGCGTGTCGCCTACTGCGGCTTCGATCCCACCGGATCCAGTCTGACGATCGGCAACTTCGTGGCCATCAAGCTGCTTGCCCACTGGCAGCGGTGCGGTCACACGCCGATCGTGCTCATGGGAGGCGGGACCGGTCTCATCGGCGATCCCTCCGGCAAGGATGCCGAACGCCAGCTGCTGGATGCCGGGCAGGTGCAGGCGAACGTCGATTCCTGTCGTCGGATCTTCGAGCGCGTGCTCGACTTCGATCCGGCGAAGCCGAACGCGGCCAGAATCGTCAACAACGCGGACTGGCTCTGCGGCCTCGGCTACGTCGACATGCTGCGAGACGTGGGCAAGCACTTCTCCGTCAACATGATGATCCAGAAGGACTCCGTCCGTGATCGACTGGAGAACCGGGAGCAGGGGATCAGCTACACCGAGTTCTCGTACATGATCCTGCAGGCCTACGACTTCCTGCATCTGCGACGGAGCGCGGAATGCACCGTCCAGATCGCCGGATCGGACCAGTACGGCAACATCGTGGCCGGGATCGACCTCATTCGCCGCGAGTTCGTCGACCAGGAGGACGACGTGCCGCGGGGATACGGCATCACCGCACCGCTGATCACGAAGGCGGACGGGACGAAATTCGGCAAGACCGAGTCCGGTGCCGTCTGGCTCACCGCCGACCGCACCAGCCCCTACGCCTTCCACCAGTTCTGGCTCAACACGTCCGACGCCGATGTGGGTAAATACCTCCGCTGGTTCACGTTCCTGTCACGGGAGGAGATCGAGGATCTGGAGGCGAGGCATGCGGAGTCGCCGCAGCAGCGTCTGGCCCAGAACGTCGTCGCGGACGAGATGACCCGGATGATGCACGGAGAAGCGGAGCTGGATCGGGCCCGGGCCGCCGCCGGTGCCCTGTTCAGCGGTGATGTGGCGGGGCTCGACGAGGGGCTGCTGGAGGAGGTGTTCGTCGATGTGGCGGGTTCCGATCATCAGGCCGCGGACCTGCGGGGTGACGGACTGCTGCTGCTGGATCTGCTGCCGGAGACCTCATTGGCCGGCTCCAAGCGGGAAGCCAGGGAGTTTCTCTCCAACGGTTCAATATCGATCAACGGAACCAAGGTCGACAAGGCATCGGCGCTCGAACACCGCATCGGACCGGATGATCTGCTGCACGGCCGCATGATCCTGATCCGTCGTGGCAAGAAGACCTGGCACGCGACCCGCTGGTCCTGATCAGGGCGTGTCCGGGGTGGCCGGATTCGCCGTCGGGATCCGACTGATCTCGATCGCGACTTCCGGAGCGGTGTTGCCTTCGACCGAAGCGGTCACCGCAGCTCCCGTTCCGTCGGGAGACAAGGCAAGGAAATAGGCCACCGGTTTGGTGGTGATGCCCTGTTCAAGTTCGAGGCTTGTCAGAGGCACGATTGCGACGACCCGCGTGCCGTCTCCGGACTCGAGCTGTTCGGCGAGCTCGGTTCCCGCCTCGACCTGGACCGATCGCAGAAGCGCATCCGGCAGGGCGACATTGAACGACGTCATGGCGTCCGGATTCACAAGTATCTGCACGTACACCTTGTCCAGCGTGATGCTGCGGTTGCGGGCGACCAGTCGGAAGGACACCCGGGCCGTGGCGGGTTCGATCTGCACGTTCGACAGGGGGACGTCGCTCTTGGGCAGTTGAAGACTGCCGTTGACGGTGTGGAGGATTCCCGGTTCCAGTCGCTGGATGTCCTCGGCGTCGACCACCGCCTCGAGCACTGGATTCTCGGGAAGCTTGTCGGCCTCGTTCTTGGGGAGCGTGATGGTCGCCTGTTCGGGACTGACCACGGAGTCCTGGACGAGGGTTCCTTCGGGCGTGCTGGCCCGGACCACGGCATTCACGGTCACGAGTTCGGTGATGTCGATCTTGAAGCTGGTCGGTTCGACCGCATCGATGGAGACACCGGTCTCCCGAACCCCGGGAATCGAACGTATCTTGGCGGCAAGATCCTCGAAGGTGTGGGCTCCGTTGCCCGCCGGGCTCGTGATGGCCAGCGATTCGTTCTGAAGCAGCGTCCGCATCTTGTTGATGGCACGGTTCGGGCCTCCGAGCTGGAGCGTGACTTCCGTGTAGGGAGGATCGACCACGTAGTGGCGGCTGTTGGTCGGAGTGAAGTCCAGTCGCGTCTGGATGGTGGTGTCTTCGCTGGTGTAGTCTTCGGCCACCAGCCAGATGAGCAGGGCGACGATCGACACGAGAACAAGGCTGAGGATGTCGGTGCGGCGGCTCACGTGTGCTCCTCCGTGACCTGCTGGTCCCGGTCGTCCTCGGCTGCGGATGATTCCGGATTGGCGGACAGATGGACCCGCAGGGCGTCGCGGACCTCGTCCGCCTTGAGACCGGTCTCCAACCGTCCGTCGACACCGATGCTGACCATGCCGGTCTCCTCGCTGACCACGATGACGACGCAGTCGCTCTCTCTGGCCATGCCGAGCGCGGCCCGGTGCCGGGAGCCGAACTTGGCGGCAAGTGATCCTTCCTCGGCGAGCGGGAACTGGACGCCCGCGGCGACGATGCGGTTGCCGCGGACCACGACACCGAGGTCGTGCAGCGGACTGCTGGGCCAGAAGATCGATTCAAGGAGCCGGCTGCTGATGGTGGCATCGATCTGCTGCCCGCCCTCAACCAGACCGCCCAACTGGACATTGCGTTCGATTGCGATGATGGCTCCGAATTGATTCCGGCTCAGGAAGTCGGCGGCGTCGGAGATGGCGTCGATGGTCTTGACCTGTTCGACGCCTCCCCAGCGGATGAACTTGGTCTGTCCGATTCGGATGGCGGCCTGCCGGAGTTCCGGTTGGAAGATCACGATCAGCAGGACGGCGAGGAGGCCAACGAAGTAGTTGAGGATCAGCTGCAGTCGCCCGAAGGACTCGGTATTGACCATCACGAGCCACAGCACCATGAGCACCACGCCGAGCACGCCGAGTCCTCGAATCACACCGGCGCCGCGGGTCCCTTGGAGAAATCTGAAAACGAGGTACACCCCGATCCAAATCACCGCCAATTCGATGAGGATCTCCCAGAATGCATCCTGAAATAGACTGCTGAGCATGGGGGGCCTGAGGACTCCGGGCTCTCTTCCGATCACAGTATAGGCGGATGAGGCGTGGTCGAAGTCTGCATGCCCCTCCGGGATTGGCTAGGATTCCAACATGAGTCGATTTGGTTCCCAGTACCGTGTCAGCCGATCCACCGGGGTCTGTGCCGCGACCGGCGAGCCCATTGAGCCCGGTTCGCCCTGTGTGGCCGCCCTCTGCGATGACGAAGAGGCCGTGCTCAGTCGGGTGGACTACTCGATCGAAGCCTGGGAGGCGAATCCCCGCCCCGAAGGGATCTTCAGCTTCTGGAAGACCAGGATGCCCGAGAAGGGCGAGAAGCAGAAGGTGTTCGTGGACGATCAGGTTCTTCTGGACATCTTCGAGCGGCTGGGGGAGGACGATCGGGAGGACCGGCTGGCGTTCCGATTCGTTCTGGGTCTGATTCTTCTCCGCAAGCGTCTCTTTCGTCACGAGTCCCAGCGAAAGGAGCAGGACGGCGACCGGATCGTCTGGCTGCTCAAGCCGAAGGGCGCCGGTGCCGATGCGCCGTTGGTGGAACTCCTGAATCCCGGAATCGGGGATGAGGACATTCTTTCGCTGAGCGAGCAGCTCGGTGATGTGCTGCAGGGAGACCTCTAGTCGATCGTTCGCGTTCGAGATCGTGCCTGATTGCGGGGGCGATGCTGGGCATCGTCATCCTGTCGGGGTGCGGTCCGAAGATGTCGACCGGAGAGATCCCGCCGGGAACGCCTCCGGACTGGTCGTCGGTCGTGCTTCGTTGGAACGAACGAGCGGATGCCATCGAATCGCTGTACGCCCGGGGCATCTTCGAGGCCCGCTGGGTGGAGGACGATGGGGCACGACGATTCGAACAAGGCGATCTCGACATCTGGTACCTGCAGGACGACCGTCTTGCGACTCGGATTTCGAAGTTCGGGGAGACCTACGCGGTCACGGGCATGAACGCACTGCACCACTGGATCTATCTCGATGGTGATGAGAGCGTTCTCTACGTCGGTGATCGGGATTCGGGCCCGGTGGGGGACTTTCGGACGATTCCGGTGAATCCCGACTTCTACCGTGTCGTCCTCGGATTGGGGCATCTGCAGGTGCGGCACGAGCCGAACGTCACCTGGGATGCCGGTGCGGCCGCATGGCGAATCGATCTCGGATCCGGTTCGCCCGCGATGCCGTCTGCACTATGGATCGAACCCGACGCCGCGTACCCGATGCGGTTCGAGTTTGGTCCCGGTCAATCCGATCGACGGCTTCGTGTCGAGTACGATTCGGCACGGACCCGGGACATCGCCCTTCCCGGGCGACCGGTCACCTCGTATCCGCGCTTTTCGAATTCGTTGAAGATCGTCCTGTACGTTCAGAATGAAGTCCGAAATTCAAGTCTGATCGTGCTCGATCAGATGACGACCGACGTGCACGATGAACCGGTCGATCGAGTCTTCGATCTGGAGATCATGCGAGGCGGTCTGAGTCCGGATCGTGTGGAACGCCTGCAGCCTCAGGCGAATCCGGCGGAGTCCACGCCGTGATGAAGCGGGCGATTCGGCTGGTGGTGCTGCTGGTGCTGGCGGGCCTGCACGGGTCGGCATTTGCCGATGCAGAGCGTCCGCTGCTTGCGGCCGGGTCCGACGAACACATCTGGTTTCTTGTCGCCAGCGAACTGGAAGCCGATCGCTGGGATCTGTGTCACGGAACCCGCCGGTCGGGTGCCTTCTCCTACCGGATCGTGCGGCGTCTGGCCGCGCCACCGAAGGCGGTCGGGGCCTGGGGCAACACGGTGTGGATGCTGCTGCCGTCGCCGCATGCCGACGGCCGGACCTTCGATGTCTACCAGTTGGGTGCGGTCTATCAGCCTTCACTGGAAATGGATCTGATCGAGCCTCGGGAGGGCATGGGGCCATTGCCTCCGCTCAAGGGGTTCGATTCGGTCGACTTGCTGACGGGCACCTCCACCGGTCCCCTGGTCATCGGCTCTCTGGACGGGCAGACCGTCGCCCAGCGTCTGATCCTTGGAAAGTGGGTGGAGGTGACGCTGCCCAAGCCCCGGCGGGACTGCTCCTCGGTGCTGGCCGTGGGAAGCGACGGATCCGGTGCGATCGTTGTCGCATTTCAGTGCGGTGATGTCGTGGAGTCCTGGATTCAATCGGAAGAAGCCGACTGGAGGAAGATCGGGAAGCCGGTCAGCGGCCGGTCCGTCGGTCTGGTGGCCGTGGATGGTGTTCCCGTGCTGGCGACGGTTGGTTCCCGGCAGAAGATCGTCTTCCAGTACCTTCAGGCGGGTGAGCCGGTCGAACTGGCGGTCGTTCCGCAGCCCAGCGGTTCGTGGAACATGATGGGACTGACCGGTAGCATCTTCATGCTGGCCCTCGGTGACGATGGATTGTCCGCCGAGGTCGTTCAGGCTCCCGCCGGCGGGGTCCGCAGTCTGGAAATCGATCCCCCGACACGCATTGCGGCGTCGAGCATCTGGTCGATCGCGGTGGCAATCGGCCTTGCGAGCATGGTGGTGATGATCATTGTGCTGTCCAGAGGGGGAGACATCGCAAGCAGTTCCATACCAGACGGTTACATCCCGATGTCCCCCGTGGCGAGGTTGGCGGCACTGGGGATCGACCTTGTTCCGGGCCTTCTGGCGTTCTATCTGCTCTTTGGCGGTACCACTCGGGATCTGGTTCGGGTGCCCATGATGAGCCTTGGCGGAGACGAGGTGACCGCCTACGCACTGCTGGTGCTGGTCACCATCGTCTGGTGCCTGATCTGGGAGGCCGGAACCGGAGCCTCTCTGGGAAAGTGGGCCTGTGGTGGGCAGGTGCGTTCGACGAAGGGCACGCGAGCGCGTTTCCGGCAGCTGCTCGTTCGAAATCTGGTCAAGGGGCTGGTGCTGCTGGTCCCCCCGCTGGCGGTGCTGACGCTGCTTCATCCCAATCAGCAGGGGCTGGGAGATCTGCTGGCCAGAACCGTGGTGGTGCGTCCGATTGCACCGCCGGTGGATCAAGTCTGATCCTTCTCCTCATGCGGTGAAATCCTCGCTGCCGATACAAAGAACACCGGTGCATGGAGGCACCGGTCCTGTCTCATGGAATCGCTGCGTCGATTCCCAGCGAGGACGAAAATGGCCAAGGATCGGCCCAAGAAACGCGATTCGATGCGTCCAGACGACGAAAACCACGATTCCCTGGTGACCTACGAGTCCCGGGAGCCGTCGGTGACATCCACTGCGATTGGAGACGGTACAACGCGTCGGGTCTGGCCTCTGCTGCTGCTGGTCGTCGGCGGCGCCTTCACCGCCCTTGCCTTGTGGTCCTGGTCATCATCCGTCGGTGCGATCGGTCCCGCGGAATACCTCGAGCGGGCGGATGCGGCCATGCGCCGTGGTGATCTGCACATCATGCGGAACAACCTCGAGTCCTTCGGGGGGCAGTGGCTGCATGAATCGGACCCGCAGGAGCAGGCCACCTACTACCGACTTTCCGGTGACTGGGTGAGCATGTGGCAGCAGGTAAACGGAATCGACGAGCAGGAGAACCATCAGCGCATCGTTCGAAACTACGAACAGGCGGAGGCATTGGGCGGATTGATCGATGATGCCGCGCTCGAACGGTGGGCCATGGCCACCATCGGAGCCGGCACTCCGATGTCGACCAGAGGATTTCTGGATCGCTTGCGAAGGTTCGATCCGGAGCAGTTTCCCCATGCTGCCCAGCGGGTGCATCGCGTGCATCGCGCCTGGATCCATGCCGTGCTGATGAATTCCGAACCTCTCGACATCGATGTCCTGAAGGAATTGACTGCATTCCGCGAGGCTGCCGGGGCCACCGGAGAGGACCGGCGGTGGGCGGCGCTGCGGATGGCGGAGCACCGCCTCGCCACCGGGCGCGTGGACGCCGCCGTCCGGATGCTGCATGTCGATCTTCGGCGTTTCGAGGCGGAAGACGCGCCTCCCGCATCCAGAGCCGAGCTGCTGGTGCTGCTGGGTCGTGGGTACCGTGCTCTGTCGCAGTGGAAGCAGGCTGCGGGGGCTGTGCAACTGGCCATCGAACTGTGCGATGAGACCGATCCCGTTCGCGGGGAGGCGTGGGTGCTTCTGGGGCAGATGCATTCGGCCCAGGGGGAACTGGAGGAGGCGTTCGAGTGCTACGATCGGGCGCTCGCCGAGTTGCCCGCGACGGCATCCAACCTGCCGGCCTTCGTCGGCCGTGGCGAGACGTCGAGTCTGCTCGGTAACCATCGTGCAGCCCGGGCCGACCTGGCCGAGGCGGGACGTCTTCTGCTGCTCGGCCGTACGCATCCGGATGTCGATGTGGCGGGGCTGACCGCGGTCTACATGGATCGGTACGAGGCGGTTCTGCTGCAGGGTCTGCTTGATCATGCACTGGCCTACGCTTCGGCCGCAGAGCGACTTCATGCAGCGGAGGAATGTCCCGGATCCGTGGCCCACGCGGTGGCAATGGCCGCCGGCCAACTGGCACGTGATCTCGAGGCGGAGCTTCCGGCGGACTTTACCGGCCCGTTGGGCCCGATGGATCCCGACGTTCGTTCGCTTCACCAACGCATCACGGCACTGCACGTGCAGGCCGCGGATGCGCATCGCCATGCGGCACGTTGGTGGCACGATCAGCCCGACGAACATGAGCGATGGCGTACTTCGCTGGTCGAAGCCGCTCGGCACGACGACTCGGCCGGTCGCACCGCCGAAGCGATCGAAGCATTCACCGAGGCCTTGGCGGCAACCGGAGACGACGACCCCCGGCGTGGTGGTCTGATGGAACGGCTGGGACGGTGCCTGCAGGCGGAGGCGAGATTCGACGAGGCTGCGGGATGGTACCGGGCCGTGATCGAGACCTGGCCCAGCAGTCCGGATGCGACGCGATGCCACGTTCCCCTGGCCCGGTGTCTGGAGGCGATGGGGGATGTCGATTCAGCCTGGCAGAGTCTCGAGCGGGTCGTGCACGGACGGACGGTCCTGACTCCGGACGCCCGGGACTGGCTGGACGCATTGCAGGAACTGGGTGCCCTCGGGTTCCGTACCGGGCGCTACACGGATGCGATTCCCCATCTGGATGCGTACCTGGCCAGGGTGGAGGGCGCGCGAAGTAGGACGGATGCACGGTTGCTCCTGGCCGCGTGCACACGCGGAGCCGCCCGACGGTTGCAACAGCGACTGGTCGACGATCCGGAGCTTGCCCCTTCGATGCGCGAGGTGATCGAGGCGAGAAGGATCGCACTGCTCGATCGTTCCCGCATGTCGTACGAACAGGTGGTGCTCGACTGCGAGCAGTCGCCGGTGCGGACCGCAGGGAGTGAGGAACTGCTGCGGTCGGCGATGATCGGTCACGGTGACGCGCTCTACGATCTGGAACGGTTCCAAGAAGCCATCGTGGTCTACGAGCGGACGGCACGCAACTTTGCCGATGACGCCGCGTCGATGCATGCATTGGTGCAGATCGCCGGTGCATGGGTGGCACTCGGGGATCGTGCCCGGGCCGCTGCGGCTCATGCCAGAGCCCTGCATCGACTCGAGTCGATGCCCGACGATGAACTGACGAGCATCGATTCGCTGATGGATCGGGAGATCTGGGAGCGTTGGATGCGGATCATGCCGGTGGGGGCGCAGGTCGCCACGGCGGAGGACGGATGAATCGGCGACAGGATGTCGCCCGAACGAGGTCAGGATGACCGAGACACGCTACGACACGACCGCATGGATCGAGGATCTGGTTCTGCTGCTGGAGAGTCAGGAGGCGGTGGTGCGCGAGCTGGCGGAACTTGCACCGGAGCAGGCCTCCTGCATCCAGTCGGGAGACGTGGATCGTCTGCTGGTGATTCTGGGACGCCGCCAGCAGCTCGTCGAGCAGCTGCTGCCCACTCAGGTGTCGCTGGGCTCCATGACCAGGGACCTGGATGCCCGACTCGCCGACGTCGACGGTGCACGACGGGACCGCGTTCGGGAACTGATGGCCAGTGTGGATCGGTGCATGAAGGTCGTGCTGGACAGCGACGAGTCCGACCGTTCCCGTCTTGAAGAACAGCGTGATGCGGCCCGGAACGGCCTCGAGGAACTGGACGCCGGGCGACGTGCGAGGCACGGGTACCAGGCGTCGGCACCCATTGAATCCACGAATCGGTTTGCAGATGCCAGAGGATGAGATGACCCGGGTTGCACACACGCCACCGCAGGCCGCCACGGAGCTGACCGCCGCCGAACTCGGTGATCTCATGCAGTCGGTGATGGAGACCGCCGAGCGTCTGCAGAGCACCCATGACGCCCTGCAGAACCAGGTGCTTCGATTGGAGCGGGAACTGGCGGAGGCCAATGCCCAGCTGCATCGATCCCGCGAGCTGGCGTCGTTGGGCGAGATGGCGGCGGGCATTGCCCACGAGATCCGGAATCCGCTGGCATCGATCCAACTGTACGCGGAGGTGCTGTCGGAGGATCTTGCGGCGTTGCCGCCGCAGGCGGAACTCTGCCGCAAGATCGACCGGTCCGTCCGTCGAATGGATGCCATCGTCCGCGATGTGCTCCAGTTCGCCCGGGAATCGACCGTCCGCATCGAGCCGATGGCCGCTCGGGAGCTCATGCATGGTGTGGTGGCCGAGTGCGGTGCCCCGGATCGAGTCCGGGTTTCCGTGACCACCGACCGGGACATCTTCGTCGACGCGTCTCTGATGATGCAGGCCATCGGCAACATCGTTCGCAACGGTCTGGAATCAATGGAGTCCGAGGTTGGGGACGCGTCGTTGGAGATCACCGTGGGTGAGCAGCGGCTGCGACGACCGGACGGGACGTTGCAGGAGTTCACGGTCTTCAGGATCGAGGACCGTGGGTGCGGCATCTCCGCGTCCGATCAGGAGCGGCTGTTCAATCCGTTCTTCACGACCCGGGCATCGGGGACGGGACTCGGACTGGCCATTGCGCACCGGGTCGTGGATGCCCATGACGGTCACATTCAGGTATCCGACCGTGCGGGCGGTGGGACATCCTTTGAAGTTCGCGTCCCCGCACAGATTGATCCCGATGTCATCACCAGCGGTGATGGAGGAACCCACATATGACACGCGTACTGGTCGTCGACGACAAGGAAATGATGCGGGACAGCGTTGCCACCATGCTGGCTCGCAAGGGGCATGGAGTCGTTGTTGCCAACGGCGGGCCCGCCGCGTTGGAGAAGATCGCCTCGAGCAGCTGCGATGCGGTGATCACCGATCTCCAGATGCCGGAAATGACCGGAGTGGAGCTGCTCCAGGCGATCCGCGAGATCGACGAGCAGGTGCCGGTGATTCTCATGACCGCGTACGGAACGGTCGAGACCGCAGTGGAGGCGATGAAGCTGGGTGCCTACGACTACATCACGAAGCCGTTCAGTGGTGATGAACTCATCAACACCATCGAACGGGCCCTGGAACGCGGACGACTGGTGAAGGAGAATCAGATCCTCAAGGCCAGCGGGTCGCCCGCCGGTTCCAGTGCGTGCGGCCGCGAGCACGAAATGGTCGGCGGCGGCGAGTCGATGGTCGGTCTTCGGCTCCGGCTTCGTCAGATCGCCGAAAGCAATTCGACCGTGCTGGTCACGGGGGAATCCGGAACCGGCAAGGAGGTCGCCAGCCGGTGGATTCACGAGCACAGCCCACGTGCGGGGGGGCCGTTCCTGGCCATCAACTGTGCCGCCTTGTCACCGAGCCTTCTGGAATCCGAGCTGTTCGGGCATGAGAAGGGCGCGTTCACCGGGGCCGACAAGATGCGCAAGGGACGGTTCGAACTGGCCGATGGAGGCACGCTTCTGCTGGATGAGATCAGCGAGATCGCCCCGGAGATCCAGGCCAAGCTTCTGCGGGTTCTGCAGGAACGAACGTTCGAGCGGGTGGGATCCTCCACGAGCCGCTCCGTCGACGTTCGCATCATCGCCACCTCCAATCGCGATCTGCAGGCCGAAGTCGAATCGGGCACCTTCCGGCAGGACCTGTTCTTCCGACTGAACGTGCTGCCGCTCCAGATGCCCTCGCTCCGGGATCATGCCGAGGACATACCGGAACTGGTGACGCACTTCCTCAGGACCATGTCCGCAAAGGAGGGGCGGGAGCCGTGCCGGGTCGAGCCGGATGCGATGGATCTGCTGATGCAGTACCGATGGCCGGGAAATGTCCGTGAGCTGGAGAACATCTGCGAGCGGGCCCATGTGCTGTCGATCGATTCCCTGGTCACCGCCGAACTGGTGTCGAGCTGGCTGACCTGCGTGGTCGAGCCTCCGCAGAGCAGGGCGGAGCAGGAGGCGGACGGAATCGAACTGGTCTGCGACGGTGTTCGGCAGTTGGAGGACATCGAGCGTGCCGTCATCGTTGCGACGCTTTCGCACAACGACGGTCATCGCCAACGCAGCGCTTCGGCCCTGGGCATCGGGGTCCGGACACTCGGTCTCAAGCTCAAGAAGTGGAAGGAGTCGAACCTCGTGCCCACGACCCTCTGAGGCATCCGCGCAGAAAGTGCGCGGATGGAACGAAAAGGCGGTCGGGTTCATCCCGAGCCCCGGGTGCACGGTTTGCAGCATCGACGTATGAACGACCTTGGAGCCCAGCCATGATCGAAGGCATCACCAACGGACTCGATCTTCCCGTTCTGGAGCGGGTGATCCAGTTCACGGCGCGTCGCCAGGACATCATCGTCAACAACATCGCGAACATCTCGACGCCCGGATTTCGCCCTGAAGACGTCTCCACGGCCGATTTCCAGTCCCAACTGGGGGATGCAATCGACCGTCGCCGAGGGGCCGGAGGTGGCGACCTCGATCTACGCGGGTCCCGGGAAGTGCAGGTCGCCGAGGGTGGGCTTCGCCTGAATCCGGGTCCGTCCGGCGACAACCTGCTCTTTCAGGACGGAAATGACCGTGATTTGGAACGGATCATGCAGGATCTGGTTCAGAACTTCCTCGTATTCAGGACCACATCCGAACTGATGCAGAATCGTTTCGACATCCTGAACACGGCCATCAGTGAGCGAGTCTGATCATGTTCGATGCTCTCGACATCTCGGTTTCGGGACTGGTCAGCCAGCGGGAGCGGATGACCGCTATCTCGGGCAATCTGGCCAACTTCCAGACGATTCTGAACGAATCCGGCGAGTACGAGCCCTACCAGCGGCGTATTCCGATCTTCGCCGCGGGCGACCCGTCCACCGGATCGCCGTTGGGTGTGCACGTGTCGGAAATCATGCTGGACGATGGTGAGCCTCTCCAGCGATACGAGCCCGACAATCCATTCGCCGACGAGGCCGGGTACGTGGGGTATCCGAACATTTCGGTCACCACCGAACTCATGAACGCCATGGAGGCCTCCAGGGCCTACGAGGCAAACATTACGGCCTCGGAGGCCACGAAGTCGATGTACAGTATTGCGCTGGAACTCCTCGGATGAACAGGTGTTCCCAGATTGAGGTGACGTGACGCCATGGCCGACCCACTTGGACTGATTGGAGATCCGAACGCCCTGCAGGGGGCGAAGGGGATCCCTTCGACCGGGGGTCCGAACCGACCGGGCGATCCTGCCTTCGGAAACCTCCTCAAGCAGGAAATCGGACGGGTCAACGAACTTCAGCAGGATGCGCAGGTGGCGGCGGAGGACTTTGCCGCCGGCCGGCGAGACGACATCGAGAGCGTGCTCATCGCGGCACGCAAGGCGGATACGGCGTTCCGAATGCTGCTTCAGGTCCGAAACAAGGTCCTGGATGCCTACGAGGAGGTCAAGCAGCTTCGCGTGTAGTGACAACGGCTTGGTTTGCCGCGGGACCAGGACGGTCGAAGCGGTGAATGCGGACAAGCTCTGAATCGATCCCAGGCATGGAGGCCAGGCGGATGCAGTCGATTCGATCGATGCTCCACGAATCGTGGGGGCACATTCGAGAATTATCAGCCAACACCAAGCTGTTCATCGGCTCCGTGGTGGTCATCTTGGCGATGGTGCTCTTCGTCGTGTCGCTCTATTCGAGCCGATCGACGATGGTTCCGCTTCCCGTCAGCCTGAACACCGAGTCCAGAGCCGCGGCGATCAACTATCTGGCCACCAGTGGTGTCCAGTACGAGGAGGATCGCGGTGCGATCATGGTGCCGGTTGCCGATCGGGATCGTGTCGTCAGCGGCATGAACGAGCAGTCGATCATCAGTCCCGACCAGATCGACTTCGATTCCATGGTGAAGGACGAAAGTCTCTTTCTCACCAAGGGCCAGTACCGGACACGCACCAGGGTGGCGACGCAGAACGTGCTGGGGCGGATGATCGGCCAGATGGCGAACGTTCGATCCGCCACGGTGGTCATCAGCGGCGACGACGAGACTGTCGGGATCGGTCGGGCCTTCATTCCCCGCACGGCATCGGTCACGGTGCTCACCGCATCGGACGGGCTGACGCAACCGGCGGTGGACTCCATCGCTCGGATGGTCGCGGGTGCGACGCACGGTCTCAAGACGGAGTCCGTGGCGGTGATCGATGCCCGGACGGGTCGTTCGTTCGCCGCGCGCGGGGACGACACGATGGCCCTGACGCGAAACATGGACATCAAGCTTGCGGCCGAGAAGCACTCCAAGGAGCGACTGGGCGACGCGTTGGGCTACATTCCCGGTGTCCGGATCTCGGTCAACGCCGTCGTGGACACCCGTGAGACGGTCCGTGAGGTGACGACCTACGAGGATCCGAAGGTCGGAATCACCGCGGAGACCTTCGAGGAAAGCGTCCAGTCCCAGAACGCAGGGGGTGGTGAGCCGGGGATTCGGGCCAACACCGGGGTTCGAGTGACCACGGGGGCCCGTGGACCGGGGCGGGTCAACAAGGAAACCAGTCAGGAGACCAACCAGGTCCCCGCATTCGGCAGCGCGACCAACCGAATCCTCGACAGTGGGGGATACGCCCTCAAGATCAATGCCAGCATCGGCATTCCCCGAACCTACTTCCAGGGACTCTACGCTTCCGAATTCGGCTCGGAGGCGATCGATACGGTGCTGTTCGACGAACTGGTGCAAAGCACGCTGGATGAAATCCAGCAGCAGGTCCAGCCCCTGGTCGATACGACCTCGGTGGGTGGAGGCGAGGCCGGTGACGTGCAGGTCATGATGTTCACGGCCGTGCCGAGCCTGCGGCAGGCGGGCACCGCCGAGGAGGCCGGGTGGACGGCCACATTCGCCGACTCGGACATGGCCGGCACGATCGGGCTGGGTTCCCTCGTGGTGCTGTGCCA
>MDTG01108388.1_pt1 | contig 17102 bp, 9 predicted proteins | sample 811421 | NCBI WGS metagenome assembly MDTG01 (sample SAMN05326645, study PRJNA326480) | marine metagenome | isolation source: seawater | place: Pacific Ocean: South East | collected 2011
GAAAAATTATCAGAAATCTTAGAATTTACAGAAGCTGAATATACTCAGGTTTATGATATACTAGTTGAGAAAGAAACTGAATTCAATATTCTTAGAAAAAAGTACAAAGACGATAAGGATATTTTAAAGGCGGAAATTCAAAAACTAAATCCAATATATAACAGAAGGTTGAAGGATTTCCTAGGACAAGAAAGAATGATAAAATATCATGATTATTTTAAAGCAAAATACAATGCTTATTTAAAATCCAAAAAATAAGCTAGTAATTACTTGAAAATAATTAGTTGTTCGTTTTATATTTTTATAAATATTTTAGTTGAAACAACTCCATTTTAACCTAATGATTTTAAAATATACAACTCTCTAGGAAAAGCTGATATGTTAACTCTCCCATCAGCCTTTCCTTCTTTTAATTTTTAACTAAGTCAATTATATACTTCAATATTTTTTACTCCTTAAGTTCTATAACTTAAAACTAGGGTGAAAATACCGAAATAATTTATTCCAAATTATTTATTATGTGAAAAAGATCGAACTTCCAAAAACTTGGGTTACAGATTGTTTCCAATAATTTTTTTATTTCTAGGAATATTTTTTTGAAAATAATCACCTCGGAAACTTCGGCTCCTTCTTTTTCTCTTTTTGTTCAATAATTCTCCTATCTGAGTCATTTGGAAAAATCATCAACTTTCCATCGATTTAGAACTATATTAATTCCCAGTGATGGATGTAATTCAACCAAATTTAAGGAAATGGCATGATGCATTAAATTGAAACAATATTTTAATTTCATTTTATGAAATAATTAAATCATTAAAAAACAAAAACTTGATTAATATGTTATATTTTCAGGCATAATATTTAATAATTTTTGAGATTATAAACTATAAATTAGTATACATAAATCTAAACAAAATTCATAAAGATGAATTCTCAACTCCTTATTTGCAAGTTTTTTGTTTTTTTTCTGATAGCATTTTCAGTTTACAGTCAAAATCAAAAAAATAAATCTGAAAAAAGACCGAATTTTTTGTTCATCTTAACTGATGACCAGCCTTTTGATGCGATAGGATTTTCAAAAAGATATCCTTTTCTTAAAACACCAAATATGGATAGACTGTTTTTTGAAGGAGTTAGTTTTGAAAATTTTTTTGTAACCCAATCCATTTGTTCACCCTCTAGAGCAAGTTTTCTAACTGGTACTTATCCTCATATACATGGAGTAAATCAAAATAATAAGCATGTTGATCCAAAATGGGATGACTTTAAACCCTATAATTTTTATCTCAAATCTGCAGGTTACGAAACTGCACATATTGGAAAAATTCATATGGCTCACTTTAGCGGTAAAAAACATATCAGACCGGGTTTTGATTATTGGTTCAGCTTTAAAGGTCAAGGAAAATATTTTAATCCTGAAGTAAATGATAACGGAGATGAGTATCAAATTAAAGGATATATGACAGATATTTTAACTGAAAAAGCTGTTAACTGGTTAAAAAATATTCGAAATAAAAAGAAACCATTTAGTTTAAATATCTGGCACAAAGCCGTTCATCAACCTCACTTACCCGCAGAGCGGCATGAAAAACTTTTTTTAGGTGAAGAACTACCAGTACCGCCGTATAATACTCACAAAGAAACCTTCTATGGAAAGCCAGAGTGGCAAAGAAAAAGAACATTTGGATTCGATTGGAAAAATAATTTACCTATTCCACATGAACTACCAGAGGTTCAGTGGCCTATTAACTATGAACGCAATATGCAACTCCTGAGAAGCTTAATAGCAGTAGATGAATCTCTTGGAGTAGTATTGAAAACATTAGAAGAAATTGGTGAATTGGAAAATACTGTAATAATTTATAGCAGTGATAACGGGTACTTTATGGGTGAGCATACATTTTTAGATAAAAGATTGGCTTACGAAAATTCCATGCGTGTACCAATGCTAATTCGTTATCCGGAAAAAATAAAAAAAGGTAAGTTAGTAAGAGAGCAGTGTTTAAATATTGATTTAGCTCCAACTATTTTGGATTTAGCAGGCGTTGAAATCCCAATATACATGCAAGGAGAGTCAATGAAGAACCTCTTGGAAGGTAAAAAAGTAAAAAATTGGCGTAAAGCCATTTTATTTGAATATTATTTAGATTCGTATTGGCCTTATGCTGGACCTAATCTGATTGCTGTCAGAACCGAAAAATTTAAACTCATTGATAATTTCTTAAAAAATGATATTGATGAGTTATATGATTTGAAAAAAGACCCAGGTGAAATGACTAATTTAATTAACGAAGAAAAATATGATAAAATTGAATTAGAAATGAGAAAGCAAGCAGAGTTTTTGAAAAAAAAATACAAATACAATCCAGATAGAGATTGGTGGCTAAGGCAGGTTTTAAAATCAAAAAAAAATAAATAAAAATGAAATTTTTTATATCCTCTCTGTTATCATTGATTCCCATAATTTTATTATCGCAAGAAATGACATTAAATGGTAAAATAGTTGATGATAATACTGATATGCCTTTGCCTAGTGCATCAATTAGGATAAAAAATACTTCTAAAGGTTATGTTACAGATTTTGATGGAAACTTTGAGATTTATGTAAAGTTAGGTGACACGCTTGTTTTCTCATACATGGGTATGGAAAGTAAGGAATTAATTGCTTTGAAATCTCCAATCTCTGTCAGATTAAAACCAACAATTAATGCTTTGGATGAGGTGACTGTTAGTGTAGGTTATTTTGATGTTAGTAAAAAAGACCTTTCTGGTTCGATTGTTCAAATAGATTCAGAACAATTAGAAAAAAATAGAAATAAATCGATTGAAAGTCTACTTCAGGGGCAAGTTGCTGGAGTAGTTGTTAATGAGAGTTCTGAGCCAGGTGGAGGGATTGGAATTTCTATTCGTGGTATCAATTCAATGTTAGGAGGTACCCAGCCTTTATATGTTGTAGACGGTATACCAACGAGTCCAGTTTCTGATGCGCAAGGTAACGATGGTACTGGTCAGCAGCAAAGCAATCTAGGATTTTTGAATCCGAATGATATAGAAAAAATTGAGGTATTAAAAGATGCTGCCGCAACTGCTATATATGGTGCTAGAGGAGCAAATGGTGTGGTTGTCATTACCACTAAAACAGCAGATTCATCAAATGGCGTTGATAAAATTTCTTTAAGCCTTGATACTTCTGTTTCAGAAGTGACAAGATATTTAGACGTTTTAGATGGTGCTGGATTTGAAAATTATATGAATCAAAGGTATCTAAATCAGCTTTATCATGACATCACAAATCCATACCGGGTAGGTGGTGCATATGATGGAACTCAAGAACTGTCATTGGAGAATTACCCAGAGCTAAGCGATTTTCGAAATCCGTACCCTGACGCAATTCCCTTTACCGACAATCAGACTACCAATATCAATTCAAATTGGCAAGACTTTACTTATAGACTTGCTCAAAATAATGCTTTAAACCTTAGTTATAGAGGTGGGGATTTTCAAAAAAACTTATCCATAAGCCTTGGTTTAATTGATCAAGAGGGGGTAATTATAAATTCCAATAATAGAAGAATAACCTATAATATGAATACGAAACGAAAAGCGTTCAGCAACAAGGTTGATTTTTTTTCAAAAACAAATATTTCATATAAGAAAGGAAACGCGTCTTCGGTTGGTAATGGTGAGATTTTCTCCCAGCGAGGAGTTGTGTCTCAAGCTCTACAATTTCAGCCTATTTTCTCACTCCTAAGCCCTGGAGAAGAAGATGATATTTATGCCAATCTTAATGAAGGAAATATTGTATCCAATCCATATACCCTTGCTAAAGATGTAACAGATCTGAAAAAATCAACTACGTTCACGCAAATTTTTTCAATGGTTGGAAAAATTTCCCCAAAGTTAACTTCGACAATTAAAGGATCATTTGAATATCGAAGAAGTACACGCGATAATTACTATCCAGTAAATACCACCCGAGGAAGAATAAATAACGGTGAAGCTTCGCAGGCATATATTGAAAGTAATAAAATTTATGGAGAGGCTAATCTGCGATACAGAAATCGATTTGGAGCTCACCGACTAGATGCTATTTTGATCGGAACTTATGAGAAGAATGTGTTTCGGTCTTTATTTAATAAAGCAATTGGTTACGGAAGCGATAATACATCGTTTTATAACTTTTCATCAGCAACAGAAATTTATGTTCCTATATCAGAGTTTAGAGAAGTTGGCCTATTGTCCTCTGTGCTGCGGATAGGCTATAACTATAAGCGAAAATTCTATATAGATTTTAATACGCGTATTGATGCTTCATCAAAATTTGCTGCCAATAATCAAAGTGCAATTTTTCCCTCGGTAGCATTGTCTTGGGTAATTTCAAATGAAAGATTTTTAAGGCAAGTTAATGAAGTTTCCAAGCTAAAGCTCCGTTTTTCGATGGGTCAAACAGGAAGTAATCCGATATCCCCTTATCAATCACTTTCTCTTCTATCACCAATTAGATACAACTTTGAGAACGAATTAGCTATTGGGTATTTCGAGTCCAATCTTGCTAACAATGATCTAACCTGGGAAAAGACAGATCAGTTCAATGTTGGTTTTGACTTAAGTCTTTTTGATAGTTCAGTTAACTTGACAATTGATGCTTATAATAAGCGAACCAAAGATCTCTTGCAAAATGTAAGGCTCCCAGTATCAAATGGATATACATCTCGCATTGATAATTTTGGTAAAGTTGAAAATAAGGGAATTGAATTTAGTCTTTCTGCTAATATAACAGAAACGCCTGATTTTAGTTGGAATATACTAACCAATCTTAGTTTTAACAGAAATAAGTTACTTAAATTGAATTCTAATCTAGATTATCAAATTGGTCCAGCTGTAGGATTTAGAAATTCTAACCCAATAATGTTTAAAGTAGGAGAACCATTAGGTATTTTTTGGGGTGCTCAAACGAATGGAATCTATTCAACATGGGAAGAAGCAATTGAAAGTGGAATTGAAGGTGCAGCACCTGGTGAAATCAAATATTTAAATAACTCTATCGATTTTGACGAAAATGGTGTTCAATTAGATTTACAGCAAATTAATTTTGATGACTATGTTCAAATTGGGGATCCTAACCCTGATTATAATTTTTCTTTCAACAATAATTTTATTTATAAGAACTGGGATTTGAGTATTTTATTTACTGGTCAAAAAGGGGGTGATGTTTTTTGGGTTGATTCATGGCAACTTAGTGGACTGCAAAAAACGACTAACGTTTTGAGTTCATCATATGACACTTCATGGAGAGCGCCCTTTAAAGTAATTAATGGTCAAGTTACTTATAATCAATTGTATGGCAATTTAGTGGGTGCTACTAATCCAGCTGCAATTATTAATAACGGGCCAAGGGCGATAGCATCAGATCGTCAAATATTCGATGGATCATTTATTCGGCTTAAGAATATTAATTTCGGCTATACTTTATCAATTTCTAACAACCAATCACTGAGAATTTATGCTAGTGGACAAAATTTATTTTTAATTACTGATTATCCAGGTTATGATCCAGAGATAAAGACATACACTAAAAATCCTCAAAAAAGAGGAGTTGATTTTGGGACATATCCTGGTACGAAAACATATCTGCTGGGGCTTAAACTAACATATTAATATGATTAATTACATCTACCATATAATTCTAAAAATTAAAAATCCATTTTTATTTTTGCTGATTTTTTTTCCTTTATCATGCGAAACTTTGGAAGAGAACCCTCAAGCTCAAATTAGTACTGAGAATTTCTACCAAAATGAAAATGATGCATTTCAATCTTTGAATGCGGCATATGCAAGGTTGAAGAGTAATAATGGTTACTACAAACAGCTTTTTTTAACTGCACTATTTGCTTCATCAGACCAGGGCCTGTCAACATATTTGTGGAAAGATTTCAAAACTGGCAATGTTGTTAATACCAATTCAAACTTATATCCAATGTGGAGAGATATGTATATTGGTATTCGTGATGCAAATAATGTAATTGCAAATATTGAAAACATCAATATTGATAGCGAACTTAAACTACGTATTATTGGAGAAGCACGGTTTTTACGAGCACTACACTATTTTAATCTAGTTCGTTGTTTTGGTGAGGTCCCCTTAAGAACTAGCCCAACTCAAGCAAGTCAGGATGAAGGTTTAGGATTATCTACAATTACTAAAGTTTATCAAGTTATAATCGAAGATCTAGAATATGCTTCTGAAAATTGCTGGTCTAGGAATGAAACTAGAAACGGATATACAAATCAATTGGGTAGAGTCACGAATACAGCTGCACATGCGTTGCTAACTAAGGTTTATTTGCGAATTGCATCTTCGAAAAGAACAGCTTCCGAAGGTGCAGAAGGGAATAATAGGTATTTGGAATTTAGTGAAGATCCTTTATTCTACTATTTGAAGGCAAAGTCTCATGCAGATTATGCAATAGAAGGAGAAGGGTTTTCGCTATCTTCCAGTTTAAATGAATACACAGAAATATTTAGTCCCGATAATGGAAACAATCCTGAAATGATTTTTGAAGTTCAGGGTTCTTCAATCGTTGGACAAGGAACTGCTGTTTCGAATTTATTTTCACCCAAAGACTCTGGATTATGTGGAACAGGATTTGGAGGAACAAATAAATTAAAGGGCAAGTTTATTAATTTTCGAATAAATAAAAATGATAATCGATTTCAGAAAACCATTATCAAAGAATACCAAAATAATACTAGAAGATTTCAAATAACTCCTAGCAACGTTGGTTACATCCCTACAGACCTTGAAACTGGAGATCAAAAAGGAACTTTGTGGCAAATTTGGACAGCAAAGTATATAGACACTGAAGCAACTACCGAATACACAAGCAGACAAAATTGGCATATTATACGCCTTGCTGATGTTCATCTGATGCGTGCTGAGATCTTAGCTGAAATTTCTCAAGATCCAAGCATGGCAAATGATGATATTAATATTTTAAGAAGTCGTGTTGAGATGGATGATTTTGATGGAAGCATACTTACTATACAAGAATTTCGTGTACAGCTTCTTCAGGAAAGAGGAGTTGAACTATACATGGAAGGGCATCGTTTTTTCGATTTAACAAGAATGGGTGTTTATGATGAATATTGTAAAAGCATTTATGGAGAATTAGAGGGTCAAAGACAGCCTGATGATTATTTTTGGCCTATTCCAATTGAGGAAACATCTGCTAATAATAATATCGACTAATAGATTTTTTATCAACATGAATTTTAAAATTCGTTTTCTTTTTACGCTATTGTCGATGTCATTAAGCGGTAAAGGCCAAATTAATTCTGAAAACTGTAATGAAACCCCGCCAAACTTTATACTAGTACTTACCGATGATCAAGGTTGGAATGGTACTTCGGTGTCTATGTCTGACAGCTTGCCATTATCCAAGAGTGATTATCACAAAACTCCTAATCTAGAACTTCTTGCCAAAAAAGGAATGCGTTTTTCGTCTGCATATGCTAGCGCACCAGTATGTTCTCCCTCTAGGTATTCAATACAGTTTGGCCAAACGCCAGCGAGGTTAAGAATGATCAGGGTTGGCATGAACACAGAGCATATTAATCACGAAACCTCAATTACAATTCCAAAAATTTTAAAGACAATAAATCCAAATTATAAATCTGCGCACTTTGGTAAATGGGGTATCGATGTTGACCCTAGTATCCTTGGATTTGATAAAAGTGACGGAATTACAGGAAATAAAGATGGAGGGTTTGATTTTAGAAGTAATAAAAAACAATGGAACAACACTACAAGTGATGATCCAAAAAAGATTTTTAGTGTTACTAATAGAGCAATTGAATTTATTGAGCAACAAGCCTCGACCGGTACCCCGTTTTTTTTACAAGTATCTCATTATGCAGTTCATTCTGATATAATGATGCGCAAAGAAACTTTGGAAAAATATGAAGCTCTTCCTAAAGGTTTACACCACCAACACGCTGGATTTGCTGCGATGACAGAAGACTTAGATTCAGGCCTTGGTATTCTCGTTGAAAAAGTAAAAGAACTAGGGCTTAACAAAAACACTTATATCATATATACTTCTGATAATGGAGCAGTTCCCGTTATGCCCCCGAGGTCAAAATACACATCTGGTACAAATACTCCTTTAAGTCGTGGAAAATGGGATGCAATGGAAGGAGGAATTCGTGTACCATTTGTTATATCGGGACCAAATATTAATGCTGGTATTGAATCTAAAGTACCGATTTCATTTTCAGATCTTTTACCGACTATAATCGATATTGCTGGAAAAAAAATACCCCTTCATGACTTGGATGGTGGTAGTTTTAAAAAAGTAGCCTTCGAAAATGGAAAAGGAGAAGTTAAACGCAATAAAAAGGGAATCGTATTTCACGTTCCATATGAAAATGGAATAGCTTTGAAAAGGGCGCATTCTGCAATTATTTATGACCATTTCAAGTTGATTAAATTTTATGATACAAATGAACTTAGATTATACTCAATTGTAAATGACATTGAAGAAAAGTACGATTTGTCAAAGATTTTAATTGAAAAAACAAATAAATTGGAAGTGTCGTTAAATGAGTACCTCAATTTAGTCAAAGCTCCGAAATGGAAACCCGGCATAACTTGGAGAGATAATAAGCCTATTCAAGAGATTAATTCTTTTCATTAAATATGAATATTAAGAAATGTATTTTCAAAGCTTTAATTCAAAAATTGTTATATCCACTTGATAAAAAAGATCAGTATTTCTTGGTTAATCACATGCTCCCAATTTTTATTAGGTCAAACATACTATTGGAGCGGAAGCGAAGGTGACAGCAATTTTTTTAATGAAAATAATTGGTATGAGGTTAGCAGTGGGGAACCTCCTGAAAATGGGAGTATAGACCCAAATCAGGTAATTAATTTTGATTTACACATTACATGTCAAATTTCTGCTCAAGAAAATCTGGATTCAGATTTTAAGTCAATTATTTTAGAATCCTCAAAAACATTGCATATAACAAACGGAAGTCTTAATGCTTTAAGTTTTTCGGGTGGGACTTTAAATTTGAATGAGAGTTCCTATGTCAACTTACATAGCAATCAACCACTTTCGACTGATGCCAAAATCAAATTAAGTTCAAATATTTGTTGGTTACGTTTAAATAATGTTCCAACACATGAGGCCTATGATTTATATTCATCCCAAATTTCTGTTGCTGATAGCCCTGTTGAATATCCAGCTAATATTAGATTTGACAATTATTATAATAGTGGAGTAATAATTAGACCTCATGATTCAAATTTAGCACCGCTAACTATTTACAGTCAGGAAGATTTTGATGGATTATCAAATAAAATACCAATCAATCAAATTTACAGTGGTAACGAAATTCCGAATCAATTAAATAATAATATAGAATCATTTAGATTAGCTAGGGGCTATATGCTAACAATTGCAGAAAATGATGAAGGTACTGGTCAAAGTAAAGTTTTTATTGCATCAGAAACTGATCTTCATTTAAAGTCGATTTCAAATAATCTAAAAAATAAAATATCATTTTTAAGAGTAATACCATGGAATTGGGTTTCAAAAAAGGGGACTGCAGGAGATATAAGTGGACTAAAAAATACATGGTATTATAAATGGAGTAATAATGGCAACTCTGATTTAAATCGCGAGTATTCACCTATGTCTTGGGGACACAATGCAACTGATAATGACGATATTACTAGTTACATAAATAAATATAAAGTAACACATGTTATGGGATTCAATGAGCCGGACGACTGTAACAACCAGTCAGGACAATATGGGGATCTGTGCCAGGAAAATATTGCTGTTGAATATTATAAAAATCTAATGAAAACAGGACTGAGATTAGTGTCTCCAGCATGCAGGCAAGAAGGTGTAACTACATGGCTAAAAAATTTTAATAATTTGGCTAATCAAAATGATGTTAGAATTGACGTTATTGCTGTGCACTGGTATGATTGGAACTCGAATCCTCAGAACTCAATTAACGCAAACCCAATCCAAGTTTTCAACAGGTTCAAACAATATCTTGAAAATGTTTACAATATTTATGGATTGCCAATTTGGATTACTGAATTTAATGCTAATAAACACAGGACAAAAGAAGTAAATGAAAAGTTTTTAGAACTGGCATTACCTTATCTAGACTCTCTGTACTATATTGAGAGATATGCATGGTTTCAGCCACATGGTATTCCTATAGCATCAGATCCTGGTACTGGAGAGTTTTTTAATGAAAATGACCCGTCTCAATTGACAGATATTGGAGTTTTATATAAAAATCACCTGTCCACTCCATCAATTCCAAAATATTTTTATGAAAGTCCAAATAACCTTAATGATGATTTACAACTTAATCATTATCAATTTACATGTGATAATTCAAACTTTCTTTCTTTCAAAAAATCACAAAAAAAAACCAACGGATACTTTAAATTGATACCAAATCCCGCTGAGGATTATATAGAGTTAGATTTAGATGAGCCTGTAGAGGATATTTATATTTTTAATATTAATGGAATTATGATTTTGAAATTGAAAGCAAATAAATTAATTGATATTTCTGAGCTTAAATCTGGAATTTATTTAGTGAAAGCGGGAAATAATTATACTAAACTAATAAAAAACTAAATTGATGTAAATTTTAAAATGATTACATGAAATTATTTAAATTATCTTTTTTAATACTTATATGCTTATTGATGATTGGGTCAAAATCTATGAAATCATCAAATAAACTTAACGTATTATTTATTGTTGCTGACGATTTAAACTGTTCTATCGGAGCCTATGGTGACAGGCAAGCGTACACACCTAACATTGATAAACTAGCAAAAAAAGGTGTAATCTTTACCAATGCACACGTTCAGTATCCTCTATGTGGACCATCTAGGATTTCGTTGATGACAGGCTTATATCCAGATCAAACAAAATCAAAACGTCTTCGCTTATACGTTCGTCAAACAATTCCTGATGTAATAACACTCGGGCAAAAGTTGAAAATGGAAAATTATCATTCAGTTCGAATAGGTAAGATCTATCATTACCACAATCCAAGAGACATAGGGACAGCAGGTCATGATGACTCATTTACATGGGATAGGACAGTCAATCCATATGGTCGAGATAAACTTGATGAGCATAAGATTCATGCTCTGAAGGAAAACTGGGATGGAGCCACCCTAAGCTGGCTTGAAGCAGATGGGTTAGATTCAGAACAAACTGATGGTATTGGGGCTAATGAAACTATATCGTTTTTAGACGAATTTGCAAAGAGTGGTGAAAATTTCTTTTTAGCATTTGGCCTTTATCGTCCTCATGTGCCATTTGTTGCACCAAAAGCATATTATGATTTACACAAAAAAAGTGACTTTACTATTCCTTATTATGATGATGGTTATTTAAAAACAATACCTGAACCTGCAGCTTTATCAATTAGGGCTCGTAAAGAACAAATCAATATCGAAAAAGAAAAAGCGCAATATCTCAAACGAGCTTATTACGCAACAACAAGCTTTGTAGATGATCAAATCGGAAAAGTACTTACTAAGCTTAAAGAAACAGGGCTTGATAAAAATACCATTATAATATTTACTTCTGATCATGGCTATCACTTGGGAGAAAAAGGTCACTGGCAGAAGCAGACATTATTTGAATCCGCTACAAAAGTCCCCTTGATAATCTCTGGTCCTGTTGTAGAAAACATTATGAAAAAAGTAGATGAGCCTGTCGAATTAGTTGATTTGTACCCTACAATTATGGATCTACTAGAAATAGAATCTCCAAAGTTTTTACAAGGAAAAAGTTTAAAGCCATTTCTTAAAGGAGATTCTGCCCTTCCTCGTGATTGTGCATTTACTGAGCTTCAATTAAACAAAAAAAATGGTGTTGCTCAAGGATATTCAATTAAAACAAAACGATTTCGCTTAACTCAATGGGAATTTAATGGAGAAACTTCATATGAACTGTATGACCATAAATATGATTCAGCTGAGCTAAATAATATTTCAAATCAAGCATATTATACCCAAGCAAAAGATTCATTAATTGATTTGTTAAATAAACGAATCATCATTGCACAAAGCGTTCCAGATGGATTAGGAAGACAAATAAATAATGTGAAACCATATAATGAACCAAGAAGAATGATTCATAAAAACAAAAAACAGTGATTATTTAACTTTTAAATTATTTTGAGATCCTGCTATAGTATTTTTTCTAAGGCCCTTTTATAAGTGCATTTAGAAATCCATAAAAAGCAGGTTTTGGCAAAAGATTATCATCGTAAATTGTAGGCCAGTCATTCATATCAAAAAATCTTCTAATCCAAGTGTCACGATCATTAAATCCCCAAAATGTTATTCCATATTGCTGTTCTTTAGGCACAATATCTTGATAGATTTTAACTAAGTCGGCATATTTCTTTGCTTGGTTTGATTTCATTTCTTGAGTTAAACTATCATAAAGTTGAACTCCACCACCTTTCGAGTCATCATGAGTGTTGAAGATAATATCAACTTCTGACAAATGTATTTGAAGACCTGTATCAGCAGCTTTTTTTAGTGATTTGGCAATGATTTCATTTGGAATATCCATTCTAATGTGCATTTGGAAACCTATTCCTGAAATGGGTACATCTCTATCCAAAAAATCATGAACCATTTCAAGCATCGAATGTAATTTTAGAGAGTCTCTCTCAATATTAAAATCATTGTAAAATAAAATAGCATCAGGGTCTGCTTCATGGGCATATGTAAAAGCTTTTTCTATATACTCTTTTCCTAATGATTTGAACCAAATGCTTTCAGTTCTTAAGCCCTTACCTTTTGTGTTTAAGCCTTCATTGACTACATCCCATCCATCAACAATTCCTTTATATCTACCAACATATCTTGTTATGTATTCTTTCATAAACATATCCAACCACTCAGGATTTTTTAAAGCCTTTTTTTCTACCCATTTGGGAGTTGAACTATGCCAGATTAAATTATGCCCAAATAAACGCTGATTATTTTTTGTTGTATAATCAACAATACTATCAACTCGAGACCAATTATAAACGCCATGCTTAGGACTAATTTGATACATTTTCATGTCACTTCCTGCTGTGTAGCTGTTAAAGTGGTGCTGTTGTATTTTTTGTGCCAAAGTGTCCTTAGAAAAAGGGGCAAAACGAACTGATGTGCCAATATGAAAATTAGCGTTATTGTGAAGAGAGGGGACATTAGAATATTGTCCTGAAACTTCGAAACACAAAAGAATTGCAAAAAGAATAAAACCCTGCATAGTTAGGAATATGAATAAATAGAGTTTATCACTTTAGTGTACTAAAGAGTTATTAATAATAAAAGACTCCGGATATTCTCCTAGATCATTTGTCTGAACAATCCAATTATTTAAAATTGAATCCATTTTCTTTACTATTTTTTTGAACTCATCTTTATCAGAGAGATTATTTAATTCGTATGGATCGTTTGTTAAATCATACAGCTCAAACGTAGACTTTGGAGTAAGAAACCACTTCTTTTGATTATAATTTAATTTACCCGTGCTGTTAAATTCATTGAACAGCTTCATCATTGGCATATTTTCTCTATAAGCCACAGGAAGAGCGTGTGACTTATTTGGATAGTAATTCTTAATTAATTTGAATTTTTTTGTTTTTACTGATCTTATCCTGTCAACCTCTTCATCAAAACGGTCAGAGGCTGTTACCAAATATTCTCGTTCAATTTCAGGTGAATTTAAAATGGAAAGACCCTGTAAATACTTTGGGATTTCAATTCCAGCAATGTCAAGAACAGTTGGTGCGAGGTCGATAAAACTTAATAATGCATCAACTCGACTACCTGCCCCCCTGGATTTTGGATATTTAATCATAAATGGAACTTTTACACCTGTATCATAGATTGCCCTTTTATGCCTTGGGAATGGCCCACCGTGATCACTGTAAAAGAAAATATACGCATCATCATAAAGTCCTTCATCCTTAAGTTCTTTGATTCGCTGGCCCAATTGTTGATCCATTCTAATTAAGTTGCTGTAATTAATGGCCATATCTTTTCTCACAGTTTCATGGTTTGGAAAATATGGAGGAACAATTACTTCATCTCCACTGATGAATAAATCATTACCAGCTTGCTCCCATATCTGTGCCTCGTGTGTAATTTGAAAATTGAAGACAGAGAAGAAAGCTTGATTTTGTGAACGATTTCTCCAATGAATATCCTCTTTCTCAGCACCTTGGCAATAATTACAACTTTGATCCCAAGCGTCTTCACTAATTTTAAAATTATAGTCCTCTTTATTGCTATTTGTACAGTAATAACCATCTTGTCTTAAATACATAGTAAATGGTTTTATATATGTTGGAAATGATGGGGAATAGCTTGGGATATTAAGTTGTGGCTGATTAGTTGGTCTACCTTCATTGAAGGCACGCATATTGTGAGTTCCTATTGAGGTTGGATACATCCCAGTGATAATTGCACTACGTGCTGGAGAACAAACAGGTGTAGTTGCATGCATATTCTCATAAATTACGCTGTCCTCTGCCAACTCTTTCAAATTTGGCAACTCAACAGTATTATCACCATACATTGGAAAAAAACTTTGCGATTGGTCTTCACAAACCAGCCAAATGATATTAGGTCGTTTTTCAACAGACGAACAGCCGAGGATTACTTTTGAAACAATCAGAAATCTTATCAGGCTTATTTTCATTGATGTATTGAATTTAAGTAGTTATCTAAATAATTTTCATAGAATAACTGCCCAATTTTTTTCATCCCCTCATAGTTGTAATGACCCACGGGTTTACCCTTCCATTTGTGCGTATAAATCGGTGTATAATTGCTCTTATTTAAGTCTTGACTTCTCTCAATAAAGGTAACATTTGTTAATTTATTACTCACTTTAACCATTGCATTTTGAACTTTTTTGCTGCCTACGCCTAGTAGCAAAAAAGGAAGATCAGCAATATTATAATGACCTCTGACTGAATTGATCAAATTTTCTAAATTTTCTTGGTAAGAATCTGCAGCTGTTGGTCCATTACTTGTATTACTATCAGTCTCACCTTGAACCCAAAGCATTCCAATAATTTCATAACTGTCTGGGTGCCGTTTAGAAAGCTCAGCATCCACCAGATTTATAAAATCTTTGTAAAGTTTTGGTTTATCTTGTTCGTTAAAAAAACTTGCATTTTCAACAGACCAGTTAGGATTCCAAGCACCATACAAAGATGTTCCTCCCTGAGACCTTTTTATAAAAAGATAGTCATGTTTGGGATAATTTTTTACAAGCTCAATACCAAAAAAAAGCTCAGGACCAAAGCATTTTTCAACTCTAAATTTTTGTTTAACAAAATCCCATGGATTTGTAAAATCCAACGCACCATTGTATCGAATGGCATTTCCTTCTCCCACAGTCCCCTTATAAACAAAATGTATTTTTTGACTTGCAATTGCTAACAATTTCATTTCGGCTTCAGACAGCTTTGATGCGTCTCCACGACCATCCATATTTGATTGTCCAGCTAGCAAAAATACTTTTATTTTTTTTTGTGGCTGAGCGATTATTGAATCGTGAACACCTGTGAAGAAAATTAGGCTAAAAAGAAATAATATTTTGTCAAACATGAGGATCAAAATATTTTAATTTAGTTGTTACGATTGCTATACACGCGCTGGATATTAACATCTGTCATTGCACGCATTTCGTCTAAAGTCATATCATCACCATATTGTATTTGGAGTTCTTTAATTTTGGATTTAAGCTCTTTTGTAATTTTTGAATACTGGGGTTTTCCATATAAATTTCGCATTTCGTTTTTATCATTTTCTAGATCAAAAAGCTCCCATTCATCCATATCATAATAATAATGAATCAGCTTGTATTTGCCTGTACTCACGCCATAATGCGGCTGAACATTATGCCAAAATGGATACTCGTAATAATGATAATAAATTGCATCTCTCCATTTGGTAGGTTTTCCAAATAATTGCTTTTTAAAACTCTCTCCCTGCATATCTTTTGGAACCTCAATACCGGCCAAATCTAGAAGTGTTGGCCCAAAATCAATATTCAATAACAAATTATTATTCCTGCTAGCAGGTGAAATTTTTCGAGGATATTTTATCATAAAAGGCATCCTAAATGATGGCTCATACATCCATCGCTTATCAAACCAACCATGCTCCCCTAAGTAAAATCCTTGATCAGAAGTATAAATAACAATTGTATTTTCATCAAGGTCATTGGCTTTCAAGAAGTCTAACATTTGTCCTACAGCTTCATCAACTCCTGCCACACAACGCAAATAGTCTTTGATATATCTTTGATACTTCCAGTTTTTCAAAGCTGCACTACTCAAGGTGTCACTTGGTGACCAAAATTCTCCATTGTTACCATACTTATAATACAGATTTTTCTCTTTTGCGGAAAGCCCAGGTGGGGGTGGAACTTTTAAATCTTTTCGATTCATATGATTTTCAATTTCTAGCATATTTTGGGATGCAGCAATTCGACCTTCATAATCATCATTAAAGGTTTCATGTTGCGGAAAATCATTTGTGTATAATTCATTAAACTTTGGGTTTGGTGTCCATGGCCTGTGAGGTGCTTTAAATTGATACATCAACAAGAAAGGCTTTTTCTTATTTCGCTTATTTTTCAACCAATTAATCGCATCATATGCTACCTGTTCAGTTGAATGGCGTTCTGTTTCTACGATTGTGTCCTTTCCATTTTCAACAAAAACCGTATTAAAATATGTTCCTTGACCTCCATGATTTACCATAACTTTTGAATAATCAAAACCTGTTGGAGATGTGCCAAGATGCCATTTACCAATAACTGCAGTATTGTAACCCTGGCGTTGAAAAATCTTTGGAAAAGTCTGTTGAGATGAATCAAAATCTCCTCCCTTTTCATTTTTAAAAAATCCATTAACATGACTGTATTTTCCAGTCAGTATAGCAGCCCTACTCGGTCCACAAATACTGTTGGTGTTATAGGTAGCATGCATAAGCATCCCCTCTTTTGCAATACGATCAA
>MDTG01287194.1_pt1 | contig 17099 bp, 5 predicted proteins | sample 811421 | NCBI WGS metagenome assembly MDTG01 (sample SAMN05326645, study PRJNA326480) | marine metagenome | isolation source: seawater | place: Pacific Ocean: South East | collected 2011
GGACTTACATTGAGGTTAGTCTGTTGTGGCATCTTCTTAGAATTCTAAAACGATTTTGATGTCTTCTTTTTGACGCTCATTTCTTGTAATAGATGGTCTATTATCAAGGTAAAGTATCTCACCAGTCCTTTTATTTATTTCCTCTGGAGCAAGACCATTAGTAAATTGTACTCCCAAGTCAACAACCTTACCTGCTGGTGTAGTTGTTGAGATGCCAGTAAACCCAGAGTCGATGTTAACGCTGAAACCACTAGGACCCGTGACAGCGTTTCCAGTTGAACTAAACTCCAAAACATCAGCATCTCCACCAACACCGATACTATCGGTAGAATCATAAAGATTTGGGTTGAGATAGAGGTTTCTATCTTGGAAATACTTAATTACTCTAGTGCTAGTATCATAAGAGGCGACATATGCCTTTGCAGTTCCTACTCCAGAAATATCCTGCTGAATCTGAGATCCAATGGCAAGAGTTTGTGTAGTATTGCCAGTGAATTTAAGAGATTTTGTAGAAGAAAATTCGGATGTGTTAATAACTGCTGTAGAACCAGCACCTGCAGAAACTGGGTTTTTAATAACACCAATTTGAGCAAAAGTGGTGTCAGAGATAAAGTCGTAAGAAGAATTATCAAATCTAGAGTAAATTAGAACCTTATCAGTTCCAAGTTCCTTGTACAAGTCAAAACCATGTCCTCTGGAAGGAGGAATGATTGGAGTTAATCTTGCAAACTTAGTTGCAGCACTGTTAATACTGGAAAGATTTACTCGTCCAAAACTATAACCCTGGCCTCCAGCAGTTACAGTTGCGGAAATAATTTGTCCGTTAGTATTTGTTTGTACCCTAACTTTGCCACCAGTACCATCTCCTAGAATATCTAATTCGATTGGAGATGATAGAAATGAATATCCCTCACCCTGTTCATCAATCGACACAACCTTAATTTGGTTGTTATTGATTGTAGAGTCTCCATTATCCCGAACTACCTTAATTTCATTTTCTAATGAAGTTGACCATGAGTTAGGAACCGCTACATATTCGGTTGAGTCAAATTTAACGATGTCGGCGGGAGGTACAGTAAAGAGATATTTCCATAGATATCCGTCACCACTTGTCCCAGCAGCGGATGGTTCCAGATCAGTAAATGTAGGTTCATCGAGAGATGCGTTTGCTGTAGAGGTAATTCCAGCAGATCCATTATTAATACAAATATAGACCCTAAAGTCTTTATTGATCACATAGTAGTTTGAAGAATACAATCTACTAGAGTTAGATACGAGAGATCTTTCATTGGTATCGTAGTCATGACGATACATGTCATACGATGTACCTTTAGTCCACTGTACCTTTCGGACTAATCTTCTTACATCACCAGGAAGTACTTTTCTTCCGAAAAGCATGGTGTCATATACATGATTAATGTAACTAATATTGTCAATAGGAGACGGTGGTTGTACCGTCGTACTATTCCAAGTACTAGTTCTTCCATAACCCGTGATAGTCGGGTTTGCAAGACTCAAAAAAGTAAAATAGGAATTACTACCATCAATTACAGAGTCTACAAAGTTATTCGCATTAATGACCCTAAACTGGTCTGTGATAATGGCTGCCATTATTATAAACGGGCGGAAGGTCTAACTTTTTTGTATTTATAATAGCTTCGGCAAGCCGCCAGTTCCTCTTAGACCAACTCCACGCCTTTGAACAATAGGATAGTTAGTCAAATCAGGGTCAAAGTTTAAACCCTTGAGGTCTGCAAAAACAGGATTACCTGCATCTCTAGTGAGACCACTGAACTTACCCCAGGTAAAGTTGCAGTAAGGTCCAGAAGTAGAACCAACACCTACAAAATCACTAGTGTTAGTGTATGAAGCGATGTTGCAGGTAAGAACACCTACGCGACCACCATTTCTTGTAGATACTGAATGTACATAGTAAATGTTGTCACCATTGAATGTGGTAATACCCACAATATCGGTATCATGAGTATCAATACTAGTAACTGCAACACCAGCAGTATTGAACCCAGATCCATAAAGTTTGATTGGTTGTCCAGTCTGTAATCCAGCAGTGCTGTTTCCATCATTAACATATTCTGCAGCATCGAATTGGATAAGGAGACCGAGATCGGTTCCAATTCCAGGACAGGTGCTAATTCCTGTAACAACTCCGATAAATCCTTGAACATTAGCAACGAGAGGTTCGATGCCAGTTATGTTCTCATAGTTGATACCATAAACTGCAGTTGTTCCAAATCCAACTTCTGCAATATATGCGAGACTGAATGAACCAGTTAACCCGTCATCAGTGTCTCTAAACATTGCAGTGTTATCAACATATACGAAAGCATCAGTTGTGCTTAAGACACCAATAACATTAGCGATAGGGTTGATTTGAGCCTCAATAGAATCTCTTGCTTTAGATACCAATGAACCATCAATCAGAATGTCCTTCTTCTGCTTGATCCAATCCATAGGTTTGTAGTTATCGTTGCTGATACCTACACCACGATAGAATGCAGTTTCTACCGTAGCAGCACTATCAATCCTCTTGACAATTCTATCAGCACTTTGGGAAAGGTTTCCTGTTTCTGCAGGAACTTGATTCAATTCAATTTGGGCACTCTTTCTTAGTTTCAAGTTGTCGCCAACTTTAATAACTTCATTGATATCATTCAGGAAACTATCTTGACCGATAGTTCCTCTATAGAAGAAGATAACAACATTATCTTCAGCAGTTGGAGCACTATTGAATTCAATAACTGATCCACCATCGAATGAATAGTTGATGTTTGGTTCTTGAATAACACCGTTGATGAAGATTAATAGAACTGCAGAAAGGTCAATTTCTTTAGAATCCAAGTCACCTCTATCAATCTCAAAACTGACCAATGAAGACTGATAGTAGAGAAGGAATCTCTTTTGATTTCCATCTTGGAATGGTTTGATGTTGTCAAGATAATCAATGTTACCGAACTGCCAGGAAGAAACTTGGTCAGTAAATACATCAACTACTTCAAGTTCAAACTGTCTAAAGTCATCACCTGCAGTTGGATCAGTAGAAAGACCAGTGACTGTAAATTTGTCTCCACGCTTGAATCCATATCCCTTTTTAACAAAGTCAAAATCGGACACCTCAAACAGAGTTGAACCAATTCCAGTTGCTGTAGATACACCTGCGATTTGGACGGCGATAGAACAACCAACACCAGTTAGTGTAGTAGCACCAAGACCAATTCTAGAAACACCTACGATGGGAAGGTTTTCTCCATTGGGTTCTGGAGGTAATGCATCGGGATCACGATATCCAGATCCACCAGAATTAATTGTAAATACGAGGCTACCACCAACACCAACAACTGCAGAAACATCTGCTCCTGTTCCAGCACCACCACCAGGTCCAACATTGACTGTGACGGTATTTACAGTAGTAGAAGCAATTGCGGTGAAAATACCAGCAACAGGATCAGTTGATCTAGGATACAGATTTACGCTTAGATAGTTATCTTTAGAGCAAGACAATCCAAGAGATCCAGTATCAATACCAATGGTATTACTGGTGGTCAAACCATGTGAAGGAAGGGTAAGAACTAATTTACCTGTACTAGAGGTATATCTAGCATTGGTAGCAGTATATCTTGCTCCCGTATTATCAAAGATTGAATTGACCCCAGCAGATACAAACTTGTGATTATATGCACGATCAGTGATTGCAATCCCAATTGTACCTAATGTAGTTCTGTATCCAGAACCAAATGTAAGTGGGAAGAATTCTGCGGCAGTTCCACCACTCACATAAGTATGAGGAATGGTAGATGCACCAACCTGAACCTTAAATGTTGTTGCGGATGTAACACCAACAACATAGAAGGGGTCATTATGATCTGGGAATGTTGTAGTAGTGATACCCTGATAATTCAGAGTTTTAATAGAATCAGTATCAGCACTGACGAATGTGTGTGGAGATGTACCTGTGCCACCAGTCCCGACATTGACTTTGAATGAATTTGCAGTTACACCCGAAATTGTGAGGTACTGATTGAATGCAGGATCAGTTACGCGGGGATATGTGTGGTTACCAGGACCCTGTGTACATGTAAATGTAATGCTATTCGCTTCAATAGAGATTGCATCCCCATTTACTAGTCCATGAGGACTTGCAAACGAGATGGTAGAAATACCTGTAGAAGGATCATAAGTAAACCCATCAGGAGTTCCGACAGGAACCTTAGGACATGTGAACTCAAGGCCAACTAACTTGACTTGATCTTCAAGGACAAGTTTATGATTATCTGCAAGTGAAACTGTCATGATGCCAGTCTTATTATCATAAGCAGCATCAATAATATTCACTGCCGTTCCTGTTGTAGAAACACCAACAATCTCAGTAATTGTTCCTGCAGTGTTTACATTAACTTTGACTACTGCACCATCAAAAGGTGCATAACCAAGTCCAGGTGTAGAAGCAACCGAAACAATTACACCACCTCTAGGAAGTTGGTTTTGATTAATATCATCTTCATCAATAATTAGATCCGTAAATCCAACCGATGTGATACCGCTAAACTGAACACTAGCAGCAGTAGAAACGGGATCCTCAAGAATCTTAAAGTTGGATACCCCCTCATTATTCTCACCAAACGGTGCTTGGAAGATACCGTTAATAAACAGAACGCCATTACCGCCAGTAGAACCAATACCAGTTACAGCAGCACCAGTTGCTGTAAGTGGGAATGTATTCTCAAGACCATCAAACTTATCTGAGAAATCATCAAACAATTCATTAGTTCTGTAATCATTTCTTAGATATGTTCTACCGCCGAAGGATGCTCTAGGATAAGGAAGATTAGCAGGGTTGATAATTCCGAGGTCACCACCCAAAGGTGCCTCAGTAAAGTGAATTTCGCTATTGAGAATCTGGAAGGCACCTCTATGGATTCTTGCTACAGTACCAGCAGAGTGATCTGTAGCAGCAGATCCAACAGCACCCCTTTCTACCTCAACAATACTCCAGGTGCCAATACCAGTAATAGGACCAGATGGTTGAGTTGCAAAACCAACAGTTCTTACAATAGAGTATTCTTCTTCAATCTTAAGAAGGTCACCAGAAGTAACAGTGCTCAATCCACTAAGAGCGAAAGATGTAACAACACCATTTACAGCAACATCCAAATCATAAATGATGCTTGTAAATGAAATTGGTTTTTGAACAATACCATTAAGAGCGATGACGGTCTTTTCATCTCTCTTGTTCATTGTGAATCTATGCTGGTTACCAGCAGCAGTTCCAGGTTGGAATGTTACTGCAATACCCTGTCTAGCATCGGTAATATTGGTAGAGATGAAGAACTGGTTATTATTGTTCTTAACAATAAAGACCGTGCCAGGTAGAGATGTATGTCCATATCCAGTAACATATTGCAATGCACTGGCAGCAACACCAACGATATTTGATCCTGGATTGTAAGAAACTTCTTCAGTATTAGAGAAGAAGTGTTTGAAACTGATTAGACCCGTGCCAAAATCAAGTTGATTGGGGTTTTGTGGGTTTAGATTTCTCTCATAGATTGGAGTTCCCTGATATTTAAGATCAAAGCTTCTGAGATTTCTATTGTTGATACCCAGATATGTGTTCTGAGTAACATTTTCAAATACCTTACCGTAATCAAATGAACCAATACCAGCAAGAGTACCGTTAGGATCAGCATCTTTATAAAGAACTTCGTTGTAAGAATAAATGCTTACCATTCCAGATACACCTGCATCTGGATAGAATTCTAGATTTAATTGGGTTCCACTAAACTCAGCACCAAATGTACCGATTCCAGTAGTTGTTCCAATGGCAGCAATTGGTTGCTGTGAAATAAATGTGTCCCCTTTTTCGGGATCGGACATTACATAAACTTGATGTAATGTCTGTGTAGATCCAAAAGCAACATGAACTGTTGATTTGAACGCAAGATCGGTAAAACTAGTAACTCCAACAACCGTGGAAATACCTGTAGTTGCTGAGGATCCCACAACTACTCTTGCTGTCCTTTCTGTTCCTTCTGGAGTAAATTCTAGATTAAGGTGTCTGACTGTGGTTGTACCAAGTCCAACATTCTCAAAAGATACAAATTTACTTCTAACAGATAATGGAATTAACTCATTATGAACATAATTGATCTTGACAACTCCACTTTCGATTGAAGAAGTGAATGTTCCCATGAATGTTGGGGAAGAAAGACCACCAAGACTCTGACGAGTATTGAATGATGCCAACTCGGTCAGATAGGTATCTGTTCCATCATGTTGCAGAGCCAACTCAACATAATCTACCTTATTATCGGCATTGTCTACGATAACAAAGTGTCCAATACCAGCAACAAATGTATCTGTACTAAATCCAGTAATTTCTGTTGTTGTTCCAGCAGAAACGGTAACATTAGCAGAAGAGTTTACTACATTGCCAGTATTGACTGAACCAATACCTACATCAGAAGCAAATCCTTGCTGGAATGCCTTAATATCATAGTTGGTGTCAAATGTCTCATAAGGTTTAATTCTTACCTCAGTAATATTGTCATTTGCATTAAAGAAAGCAAAGAACTCTGCATATCCAGTTGCAAGTCCAACATTGTTAGTATTGTTTATCTGAGATTTCTGAAGTAGATAAGTATTGCCTTCAATTGCAACTAGAACAACTTCGTTGAACTGATATTGATTGTTGAGTGGATTCTCAGCATCATGAGAAGTGAGAATCAGATATCTTGCAAAGTTTCTACCAGCAACGGCCGCGGCGATAGTTCTATCATCGCTTAAATCATTAGATTCGTTGCTAACAAACTGAGGACTGATGTCATCATGGATAAGAACTCTATTTGTCTTATTGAGAATAAAATCTGCAAGTCTGGTAGATCTTAGTTCTACGAACTTGGAAACATTATTAGAAGAATCTACATCTCTAGCAAGGTCAAAACCATAAATTGCATCAACTCTTAACGGATCACTAATAAAGTCAAGAACAAATCCACCAGCATCATCTGCGGGTTTTGTTGATTCTCCAGCATCACCAACAGATAGAATTTGAGTATTAGCAAAGTTTTTCAGTCCAGCGGGGTGGACAATATCATTTACATAGGTAATAATCTCTTCGTATGTCTTATCACTTTCAATTGCATATGACAAGTTTTGATAATAATCATTATCGGGAAGGAATTGATTACTATCACCGATCAATCCAATGTTATCAGACCATCCAATAGCAGTATCAATTGTAGAATCGATATCATAATAACCATCGAATACAGTGACACTATCAACTTCAGCACGGTCACCACTATTGGTTCCTACGAGAAGATCGTCTGCTTCCAGAGGTCTAGAACCCTCAATAACCATAATACCAGTATTGGTATCAATAGATCTCAAAATCAGATCTGTAGATGGATCATCATTTCTTCTGAGAGGTTCGTTTTTAGAGAAAGGTGAGAAAGCTTTAGAGCAACTAAATTGTGCTAAGTTGCCTGCCTTTACAATTTGACCAAAACCAGGAACTACAGTTGCACCAGTACCAACATTTGTTGTGAGTCCAGTATATTTAAATGATACTTCTCTTGGGTTTGTTGCCGAGTTATAATCATCAATTTGGAAATTGACAAACTTATAGTCTCCAGAGTTAAATCCATCACCATCACCATTAAACTGAATACCCTCAAGGAATACTGTTTCACCAACAGTAAATGGTTCATTGACATAACCAAGAACAGGTGTAGTAATCTTACATGTAAGAACACCAACATCGGAGAATGCCTGAATAATAGAAATTCCGTTACTGTTTTGCAGAGGAGCGACACCATAGTCGTTTCCTGTCAATCCTCTAGGTTGTACAACAACTTGAGCCGTGTTTACAGCGGAATCACTAAGATCGCAAGTAAGCAAACCATTTTGTACAATTTCTCCCGTTGACTTATCATACAACGCAAGAGAAGGTGCGTTCAAGTAGGATCTACCACCAAAAATAACTTCAACATCAATTACTCTATTTGCATTTTTTACAAATACTGTTCTAGGTAAGAATGCGTCTGGTTTCAGAGTATTATCAGAGGGATAACCGTAAACATCCGTAGGAACAGTTACGCTATCCATTCTGTTGATGTCTGGTCCAGAAAGGAGGAGATTAGCACTAATTCCGCTATTTCCAATAGATGTAACTGCAGGAATCTTCTGATAACCGAATCCATTATTAATTAAACGAATCTTTGAGATACCACCAGTTGCACCAATAGATGTTGTGGTGTAGAAAAGGTCTGTGCAATCTTCTACAGAGTAATTAGATTTTTCTGGATCAACAGAAAGAGTTGTCGTAAACTCTGTCCCCGCAACACCAGTTACATTATATTTTCCATTAAATGCACTATCAACGAAACCAATCTTGTTATATCCTACAACCCCAGTATCCGAGGTTGACATATAACCACCTTTTTCTAAACCATAATAAACTTCGCTTGTAAACGAATTATTATAATTTAAGGTCAATTTAGCCATGTCAGATGGAACTGTAGTTCCAAGTCCAACCGTATTGACATTGACAACCTCTAAATTATCCGTAGTTCCACTTCCTACAAACTCATTGAAGTAATTGCTATCGTAGAAGATTTTTAATTTACCACCAAGAAGTGATGGATCGTTCAAATTAAATACTACATTATTATTTTTAGTTATCTGTAGAGGTGGATTGATTGGATTTATTGTTTGTCCAGTAGATCCAACGCCAGTTACATTTACAACTTCTGGAGGATCTAAGAATAACTGACTTCTAGAATCTGATAATTGGAACTGATCATTATCAACCTTCAGGACAAAGTATGCTCTTTGGAATAACCTATCGGGAAGAGTATCCTCAATACCCAAAGCACCATAGGCCAAGACTTTGAATCCAGTTTCCAAACCATGATCAGAAATAGTGAAAGTATTTGTTACCGTATTGACACCCGTTGTGGGTAGATCAATAGGATTAATAATTAAGTTATTATCTAATAGTTTGACTGTAATATCTTCATTTGGTCCAATTCCAGTGGTAAGACCAGGTTTTACTGTGAGGTTTACTCTATCACCAATACTAAGATTATGTGCGCCAGTGGTTTGAACAGTTAATTCACCTCTTTCAACATCAGAAGTTTCCTGATTATAATTTGTCTGGAAATAATAATTTGCAGCATCATCACCAGTGTTAGTGAAGAAGAGCTCTGCGCCATCAGGAGAGGTCTTAAGACCAATCGTAGTGGAAGTCTTACGAACTGCATATAGACTTGATCCAAGAGCACTGGGAGCAGTATAAGGACTAATTGAATCAGTAGCATTGATTACTGCATTTCCATTTCTACTGAATGTGACTAAATCATTAGTTTTAAGATCATGCTCACCAATATGAATAGATTGTGAGATAATTGATCTAGTTTTAGTTACTCCATTCAATGAAACATTTACGGATGTGGAGAAACCAACTGTGGTTCCAACCCCAACAGACTCTTTAGGATTGAAATAATAAAATTCTTGGAATCTAGAATCAATTGGGGTAGTTTCTTTAAGTGGGAAACTAAACTCACTAGTAAAATAGGTAACAGCAGCACCTACAGCAGCTGTAGCAAATCCAGCATACCTTTCTACTCTAAGAATTTTTTCACTTGGGAATGCGTTAAGAATACGCATTGTTTCTGTTCCAATCCCGATAGAATCACCAGCGGAAACATTTGGTGGAACAAGATTGACTTTTAAATCAGTAACAATTCCAGAATATCCATCTTGCTCAAGATTTGCAAAATAAGGAGTTACAGAAATTTTGTGGAATTCTTCTATACCAGAAACAAATGTGCTGACACCAGTAATTCTTACAAAATCATTTTCCTTAAACTCATGATATGGGGAGATTTTAAATGTTGTTCTTTCTCTTCCTACCTTAAACGGCATATTCGAGAAAGATACAATCTGACTACTTACTTTAGTAATATCCGCGCCAAAAATTTGTTGAACTTCTGCAGAAACTCCGCCGCCATTAGTTCCAGTCTCATCAAAAACAAGTTTATCCTTTACACTATAACCAGATCCACGGAAAGATACATCAATACTGGTAATTGAACCAACACCTAAACTATCTGGTCTTGCTTCTTGGTTATTGGTTTTGTAAGGTTGGAAGACATAATCATATACCTTACCATCGCCAAAGATGTTATATGGGAAGGTGTTTCTTACCAACTTAGAACTTTCAAAGTCAAAGTTGGTCTGATCAATTACCAAACCCCTAACAGTGTTTTCTGGAATGGCAAAACTACGGAAAGTATCTCCGATGAAATATGGGAAGAGTGGTTTATTGATATTATCTACAGCCGCAAAATATGCATAAACACCTTTAGGAAAGTCGGGAGTTTTGGTGAACTTACCATTATGTTCATCAAGATCTCCAGATCCGTCGTAAACATAATCATCAATCAGTGATCCATACGGAAACTCTGAAATGGGAGGACGATTTTCAATATTTGTAGCATTAATATTATAACTAGTCACTTGTCTCTTAACATCAGACTGGATGTTATCAGGATCTTCTAATCCATATGGACCGTAAATTGGATTGCCATCATATGCCCAACCAATGATAGGAGAGTGACTGGATCCATCATCCTCAAAGAAATTTCTGATAGAGTTACCATAACCAATATAGTTGACTGCAACACCATCACCAAAGGGGGCAAGGTAATCTAATTCGGTATCATCAAGTCCATATGACTTATTAATTACTAATGGTCTTAATGCTGCCTCAAGTCTTAAGCTGTTCCCTACTGGAGTGATTGCTACTGTTGTAGTACTAGCAGCATATCCAACACCGCCAGAAATTACCTTAACCTCAGTAATATTACCAGTATCATTTACAATTGCTCTGAGAACGGCACCGTTAGCCTCTGTGCTAGCACTAGAAACTTGAATATTAGGAGGACCAGAGTAACCACTACCACCAGCTTGAACAAATGCGGTAATAATTCTACCATTAGAGAAAATCAGACCAATTTGACCTAAAGATCCTCTAGGGACAGAAATAGTTGGCGGATTAAGAAAATTAATAATTGTAGAACCATAATTAGCTCCTGGTTCGTACATAACAACATCTGTAATCTCACCTCTTACAATTGGTGTTGCTGTGAGTTCCTGTTCCTGCTGATCTTCGGTTAATACCTTAACAGTACATTGAATTTCGGGATATTCAAATTTTTGAAGACCAGATCCATGAGAATCTAAGAATATATGGATTCTCTTATCGTAATTCGTATCAGTAGGTAATACATCGCCCTTATTACCAGACTCTGCTAATCTAAAAGAAGAGTCGCTTAATCTCAATACTTTATATTGTTTTGTTGTGCTTAATCCAGTAATACCAGTGGTTTCAAAGGAATAGTTTACAATATCACCATCGACAAATCCGTGATTCTCAAAATACACACTATCAGCAAATGTATTGATACCTACGGGTTTTACATATACTTTTCTACTTGCATATCCACTACCACTATCCTCAATATTGATTCTAGAGATTGTTTTCTTTTTCTCAAAAGTTCTGAAGATATGCTGACCACTATTGCTAGATGCAGCATCTTCTGAGATAGAAATTGTATTGATTCCTAGAACAGAGTCGGATTTTGAGTAATGAAGGAATAGAGAGAGATTGCCAGAAGATCTTACATAGTAATCTTGACCACTCATTAGGGTCAACTCATCTTTTGATCCACCAGTAGTAGCAATACCTAAATTGCTATTTCCGTTGCTGTCATAAACAATTCTATTGCCAGTTACTAAGTTGTGATTGGATCCAAAGGTAAACCTATCATTAACTGCCTCTACATTGCCCCCAGAAAGGGTGCTGATGCCGCTAAAGGAAATCTCACGGTATCTTTCCTCAAGTAATGCTCTACCACGCGCTCCAGAACCATTACCTCCAAATATTTGAACACTAATAACTTTATCAATGTCAAAGTCTACTGGATCGACAAAAACGGCAGAAACCGTCCCTGCAACAGAAACAATACCTCCAGCAGTATTCGCTACACTAACTGTAGAATCAGTAATAGTGATATTTGGAGGATTTTGAACATCATATCCAGTACCACCACTTAAAACATTAATGGCACTTAAAGGACCATAGAAAACCTGATCTTCTCCCTTATAATTGAGAATTTCAAGGCCATTAACAAGCATACCCGTATTACCATCTGCAGTAACCTCAGATGTTGTCTGTGCTTCTTTTCCACTCTTGAGATTTTGCTCTAGAGTAAATCTACGAATAGGTCTAGATGGGAAAATCTCTCTTTTTCCTTGAGATGCAAGAATAAAGTCATGAGTTCCTCCAAATCCGATTGGATTGAAGTATTCGGGTAATTGTGCCTTAATAAAGGCACGAGATGTGTACAATTCAATCCTATTAGCAGGATTAAGTACTTTTACAAAGTAATTCTTTTGCTCAAGACCACTAATAGCAACTGTTCCCTCTGAAGGAACATATGTAATCTCATCACCAGTTCTAAACGGAACATCATTGGTAAATGCAAGTGTAGAATATGCATCTTCTACACTATTGTAGTTGTCAAAGTTTCCAAGAGCGACAGTAGGGGCAATTAATGTGGATCTAATTTTATCTGAATTAATAAGATAACTAGGAAGAGAACTAGACGCTACATAACCCTCTCTTTTGCCAGTTGTAGATTCATTTTCAGTTTCAATATAAGAATTATTAATATCTGCCAATAATTGATCTTGTCCACCCTTAATAGGGACGGTTGAAGAACTTGCTTTGAATTGGACTCGACGAATATCGTATTTTAATGAAGAATCCAGTGTAGGAATGTTACCAGAAAGAGTAACAGTGTTTGTAGAAGTATTCACCGACGCAACAGTCAGTCCAGTTGCTGCAACTAACTCAGAATTTCTATTAACAATATCAACTTTATCATTTTTACGCAAACTACTCTTATCAATGGTTCCAGTCAGAAGAAAACTGGATCCACCGAAAGAATCAATCTCATATCTAGTAGATGTATTGTAAACCCAGGAATTGAAGAAAATTTCTTCGTATCCTCTGTTGATTTCTGGGTTATCGATCAATCTACCCAGGTTTCTAATTCTAATAGATGAGTCATCATCAAGGCTTGTCAAAACCTCGTTTGAGAGGAATTTGTTAAGTACACCAGTGACTTTAAATTCTACCCTTTTGCTAGAATCCCCTTCCTCAAAACCATAAACGATGTTAGGAGCAGAAATATCAGTATTGTTTCTAATTGTATCCTTAACTGGTGGAGATACCTCAAAGAACTGATTAATACTCTTCTGTCCATAAGTGTAAGTTGTTGCTCCAATAGACAGAGTGCCTGTGCTAGAGAATCCGATTGTGGAATCAACTGTAAGTACAGACGCACCAATACCAATGTCACCAATATTTCTAGTTTTGCCAGGAACTACGAAAATACCATCAGTAAGTGATCTTTCATCAAAACCAGTAAAGAGTGATAATTTAAAATAGTTGTCTCTGATGTTGGAAACTTCAGAAATAGGACCAGATGCCGCATTGAACTTATCGTTCAGTGGATCATTGTCCTGATAGAGAGTTTCACCTACAAGTTTTGCGGGGTCTCCAGAAATTAACTCAAGAGAGAGTGTTTTTCTCCTTACATAGTTTGCATATGAGGGTTTGATGAGATATTTCTCAAGATCGTTGATTTTGGGGTCAATTCCAAATAACGCTTTGAAGAGAATCTTGAAAGAATCCTCAGTTCCCTTTGATTCATATAAACTTCTCGCTTCTTTAATAAAATTATTAATATTCAGTTGAGGTGACAGGTTCACTCCTTCTAAACCAGGAGCATACATGGCCTTCAATTTCTTGTAGAACTCTTTTAGGAAAAGAGCACTAACATTCTGAGCAGCGGCACCACTAAGATGCTCTGCAGCAACAGTTTGCTGCCAAACTAAATTCCCAGGATTATTAGGTGCAGTGTAGGAACTAATCCCGCTGAACCCTCTCGTACATCCAGTAAAACTAGTTTCAGTTTTTTGGTCATAGGTTATAATCTCATTATCAATCTTAATTAGACCATGTTTATCGGGATATCCATCCGTGCTTTCTACTGTGAGTACATCATCAGTTGCAGAAATGGTATTTGTTAGTGTTGTCCCGCCTCTAATTACATCTACAGTAAGATTATCAATTTTGATGTATGCATCAATATTCTCAGCAATATCTGCAGGTCCACCTTGGTAATCCTGCGAGATATAATACTGAGTTAAAAAATCAACAAACTTTGGATTTTCCGATATCGCAAATTCGGGTATAGATTCAGAAATAGTCTGATATGTCTTTACCCGTGGGCTTAATGGGGAGTTTGTTTCTATCATCCTACTGTCTGATTAGCGATCCGTTGGAGTAGCTAGATGTGATTTGGTATCCAATGCCAGAAATTTGCTGGCCAGAGGAAATCGTGTCTCTCACGATATTTATCTCAGAATTTGATAGATCTAGACTGAGGTAAATATCTTTCAATCCGATAACATCATTAGATTCTGGGTATGCCTGCACTTCAACAATGTTATCACCTTTGACTGTAGAGGTAATAGTGACGGCGTTAAGTAAAATTTCACCTTTTAAGTAATCTACTGTTCCTGCAGATTTGATAACAACCTCTGCAGATTCACCTTCCAGTTTTGCGGGTTTGAAAATAGCAATATCTCCAAATTGACCATCACCTCTAGGGATATCGGTCAAATATACAAATTCAGGATCACCTGCAATTGTGAATCCCGTAGATTTGACTGTTCCCCCTCCAGGTAAGATATGGAATTGGTTTCCGAAGCATAATTCATATTGAGCAGTCGTATCAACAAGAACTTTAAGATCTCTACGAATTGTTACCTTTGTAATATTGGATGTAATTGAATTATTTGTGCTATCAATGATATTTTGCGCTTCAGAATATTTAAATCTACCTCCAAACTTATTTAAATTTGTAGATTTGCCATAAGTTTCCAAAGAAGCGGTAACTTCTGCTTTCAATTCGTTCTTATTATCAAAAATTGTGTTATTGTAGTAAACTGAAGTGTCAAGTTCGATGTATAAGATCTTCAGATCTTCGATTCTTTGATTAATACCAGCAATTGCATAACTCTTCAGACCATTCAAGATATTCTGCTTAGTAAAGTCAGACAAGAATGTGCCATTTACGGGTTTGATGCTCAAAACCACCGTTCCGAACTCTGGAGGGTCCAACTCTTCACCACCAACAACAGAAACTGACTCTGTATTTGCGTAAATTCTCTGAATGATGGCCTCATAGTCCCTAGGTGTAACCGCCCTGTTCTGCGCGGAGTACATTCTAGGTGCAAAGTATCGTATAGAGTCAACTGGCTCGATCTCACCACCACTACGGGCGCTCTGAACAGTCGTTACATTGACTATATTGGTAGATACCAAAGAATTATCGGCATCATCACGAACATCACCCGAAAATACGAAGTTTTTGCCTTCATTACCGAATTTTCCATCGGTGACAATGTAACTAATTTCGACTGTATCGCCCTGTTCTAACTTTGAACCAAAAAGACCGTCTCCGAATAGTAATTCGTAGGTCTCATTTGGTGCTTCTTGTGTTAAAAAGATGTTTGAGTCTTTCGTAACGCCAATAATGTTGTCAACTTTGGAAAATGACAGTCCAGCAGTTGCTCCAGACTTTTTAACATTGACTCTAAGAGTGTCAATGTCAACATTTGAGTTGTCAATGATAAATCTTTGATCTGTGCTTCCGTTTACGAGGAAAGATTTTGTTAAAAACGATCCTTGAAAGACTGTAATATTATTAAAGTTTGCTGTACGCGGAGGATTTGACCCAGCAGTGCCTCCTGCGTCGATTGGACTGCTTGCAACGATGTCTTCTGGGATAGAAAACACATAAGCCGTATTATCAACACTACCAACAACAACTAATCCTTTCTTCAGACTGACAGTTGTGCTGTTTCCGTTGAATTTAAACTCTAAATTGATGATACATTCCGCTGCTTTACGCGATCTGGGAACATACCCGATGTTTCTTGCAAGAGAAACGACATTTTCTCTCAAAGTTGCTGAATCCAAGAAGGATTCATTGGCAACCATATTGCTATTGAATGCCGTAATGTAAGTATTGTACGCTAAAATATCAATTAACAGGGACATATTCGATCCCTCAAAGTCAAAATCAGCAAATTCTGAGTTTGACCTCAAGTAATCCTTAATAGAACCCTTAATTTGGTCGAAATTTAGATTAGTGTACTTAAAAGATGGCATTTTCTTACCTAGTTGGCTCTAAAATAAACTGAAATTCTTGCCTAGGGAACTCATCACCAACAATATCGTAGTTAATTAAGATATCAAATGCATTATCATCAGGATTTGGACGCACTACGACCTTAGTATTTGCTATCCTAGACTCATAATTACTCAAAACATCAAAAATTTGTTGAGAAATTAGGTTCGCTGAACCAAAATCAACAAAATCAAACAGTGAACTGGTAACATCAGTACCAACAGTATCCTGAAAAGGTCTTTCTCCAGGGATTGTTTGAACCAAATTTCTCACAGCACGCTTAATCGCATCCTCATTCCTAAGAACTTGGATGTCACCAGTTACAGGGTGTGCTTTAAAGGACAAACTAATGTCCTGAAACGCCTGTGAATTGGTTTCAGGCATGAAATGACACTATATTTCAAGCTTATTTATATGGTCTCTAGGTCAGTATCTACCTCTTCGGACAATAAGGTTTGTCTTTTGAGATCTTTTTTGCCTTCACCCACTACTTCGCGAAGCAATTTCTCATGCTGATGGGCAGCAAGATTGTCTAGAAAGTCGCTTTTTGGTTCTGTCATGGTTAGATTCCTATTTTGCTATTTATTTGGGTTGTCATGATCAAAATGATGAGAGTATTGATCATCAATATCTGCCATCAGATTATCATTAGCTCGTTGTTCCTCTTCTGTCTCCCAGAAATAATCATCAGTATTACCTAGACGACCCCATCTAACACCATTCTCTACTTGGAAGTATTTTGTACTTACC
>MDTG01293115.1_pt1 | contig 17098 bp, 11 predicted proteins | sample 811421 | NCBI WGS metagenome assembly MDTG01 (sample SAMN05326645, study PRJNA326480) | marine metagenome | isolation source: seawater | place: Pacific Ocean: South East | collected 2011
AAATGCTATCAATTTTCCTCGTTCATTAGTTGGGCATACGGATTTCAGCTTTAGTGGCTTAAAAACAGCCGTGTTGAATTATGTTCGAAATCTACCGGAGGAAGAACGACGTAGCCAACTTGCTAACATATGTGCCAGTTTTCAATTGGCCGTCGTCGATTCTCTTGTGAGCAAAACAATGCAGGCGCTTCGAAAAAACGCTAAAAATTTTAATGCGGTTTGTATAGCTGGAGGTGTTGCTGCAAATAAATGCTTGAGGGAATCGCTTCGAACGCAAGCTGAAGATAATGGAGTGGCTTTTTTCTGTCCGGATTTTGAATATTGTACTGATAATGCGGCAATGATTGGGGCGGTTGGGGCACACCGGCTTTCGATGGGGTTGGTTGATGATTTTACGTTAGATGCGTCTCCCCGCTTGAGATTGTGTTAGAAGATATCGTCCTATCGTCCAATTCTTTTTTCCACATAGAAGGTGTGGTTTTACTGCTTTTTAGTTTGCCTGCCATAGTATTCTTCGTCCACTCTCTTTATTCCAGAACATATCCGTACGCGATGGGTTGGTCGTTTCGAACACTCGTCTTTCTAAGAAGTACAGTTTTTTTCCTATTAATATGCTTATTAATCGAACCTACTCTCCAGATTACCACTAAGATTGTTCGGAAACCTAGGATATTGATGTTGGTGGACACCAGTTCGAGTATGGCTGTACAAGAAAGTGAAGTGGGGCGTTTGGATAGAGTTATAAGTTTCTTTGGAAGCGATTTTTGGGAGAATCAAGTTAAGAGATTAGACTTTCGCGCTTGGGGATTCGCCGATACTGTCTATCCCGTAGCTTTAGACTCTCTTGAGAAATTAAAGGCTGAAGGTCGATCTACTAATCTTGGTGAGGCTCTGCAGTATATAAGTCGAAATAGGATTGAGATTGAAAATAGTAGAGCTGTTTTGTTGTTCACCGATGGTATTCACAACGCTGGCTTAAACCCTTTAGAGGTTACAGTAAATTTCCCCGTACCGATTTTTTCTTTGTCAATTGGTGAGAGTTCAATTCCTGCTGATTTGAAAATAATATCAGCTGAACCAGTAGGCTCTAATTACACTGGAAAAGAGCTACGGATTAGGGTGGAATTTGTGGGCGGTGGTTTTAAAGGACGAAGTTCTGAGTTGGTTGTCTATGAGAAAGATCAGGAATTAAAACGTATTGCCATAGATTTTACCGGAGAAATACAAGAATTAGAATTAACAATCCCATCGTCTAATTCAGGACGTCATTTATACCGTTTGAAATTAGTACCGTTAGAGGGAGAAATCACGCTTATTAACAATGAGATAATGACTTCGTTGTACGTCGAACGAGAAAAATTAAAGGTTGTGCTGATTGCGAGTCGTCCCAATAGTGATGCAGCCTTTCTTTTTAGGGCACTCATGAGCGATTCCACATTGAGTGTTACTAGAGCAATACGGAAAAACACAAGAGAATTATACGAAGGGAATTGGGAAAAAGAACTTATTGAAAGTCATGATGTTATCGTTTTAGTTGGTTATGATCCAGAAATGTGGTTGGATAAAATGTCGTCAGTGCTTGAAACCGAAGTTGGTAATGGTAAAGGTCTGCTTTGGATAGGGGGAACCGAGGGATTTGGTGATGCACTACCACTTTTTTCCAATCAATTTTTTCCATTTGAAATTTCGAATAGACGTTTTTCACAAAAGGACGTTTTTCTACGTTTGGTTAAGGAGAATTTACAAAATTCTGTGCTAAGTTTGGATCTTTTTGCTTCAAGTCAAAATTGGGATAAGATGCCACCACTCAAGGGTTTATATCCAGTTACTCTGCTGAGACCGAACGCACGAGTCTTAATTGAAAGTTCAGAAGGAGAGCCAATATTCGTTTCTTCAAGTTACCAACGGGGCAAAATATTTTTTGCATTTTCTCAGTCGTTTTGGTCACTTGACTTAACTAGTCGAGGTTTAATGGAAAATCCAGATGTCATCAGTAAATTTTGGCAAAATACGATTCGCTGGTTGGGGACGAGGTTCGAAAATGATCGCATAGAAGTAACTACCGAACGACCAATATATAGGGCTGGTACTACCGTTATATTTAATGGCTACTTGACCGGAGGGTTAGCTGACTTGGATCAGAGCTGCAATTTGAGCGTGGAAATCGATAATGGTGAATTTGTTAATTTAAAATTACAACCGAATGGGGGGTTTTTAGGTCGATGGTTGGCTCCTCCCGGTGGCGAATATTCATATCAGTCGTTTGCAAGTTGTGGAGATATTCTTTTAGAAGGAGGTAGAGGCAGGGTCGTTGTGGATAATTATAGTGTAGAGTGGGCGGAGCTTCGGGGAAACATTCCGTTACTGGAAAGCATAGCAGAGATTACCGGGGGGTCGGTAGTTCCCTTATCGAAAGCATCGAACCTTTTTCAATACTTAGACTTCGTACACGACGTCATTCCAGAAATATATGTTTTTCGCCCTAGTGTGAACAGCATGGCATTATTTTTAATAGTGACTTTATTAGTAATTGAATGGTGGATTAGAAGGCGCGTAGGTATGGTCTGATGTCCTTGTTTTATATGCGTAAAACCAAAAAATTGCTTACTATTCAACTGATTTTACTGTATTTATGTTTTCACCGGCTATATCTTGGACTATTTCTGTGCACTGTCATTTAGTGGAGTTGCAATTCCATGTTTGGTGAATTAAATAACTTTCTGAATAAAGACCGTATTTTGCCAGTGCTAGGAATTTTGGTCATTGGTTTTGGCCTATTTTTTTTGATCAGTTACTGGTCTTACTCGGATCTTGATTATCCAAATTCTAGTCGTCCCGCCGAATTAGTAGAAAATTGGGGGGGGCGTATAGGCGCGAATTTTTCATTTATTTCGTTCGATAATTTGGGTTGGGGTGCATATTCCGTTCCACTTTTGTTACTATTTTGGGGTTGGAGTATGTTGGTAAAAGCATCCTGGGTAAGTGTGTTGTGGCGCAGTGTTGGATTGTTTTCGATGACGATTTTCTTTTGTGTCGGATCTTGTTTACCGAGATATTCATCGAATTTAGCTTATAAGATTGGTGGAGGTTTTGGATATTATTTAGGTCACGAATTTTTTATCCCGTATCTCGGGCGTATCGGATCTAGTGTTTTGTTAATGGCTTTGTTTTTAGCAACTCTTATTGCTGTAACAGATCTTAATCTTCGTTGGTTGATGGAACTGTGTATAGATCTTGGGCGTAAAATAGTAAAGTTTTTAGTCTCTGTTTGGTTCGTTCCGATTCGAGGTTTGGAAAAGTGGCGTCTCCGACGAGCATCAAAAAAGCTCAAGCAGGAGATCCCAATGGAAGATGAAGATATTGATGAAGGTTTTTTAAAAGAGAAGTTAGAAGTCGGTGAGAAAAAACGTATTTCAATTGGGATTCCTACTGCAGACAGTTTGGAGGGGAGCCTAAATCGAGTCGATGATATTTCTGATATTGATAACCAAGCGAATGGTAGTCAAGTAGATTCAGAGTCTGCACAAAAAAAAGCACTATCTCAAGAGATTGAATTTTCTGAAGCCTCAATTTCTAAGAAACAAAAGAAATATAGAGGAAGTTATAAAGTACCAAAAATGGGATTGCTAGATGAAATACCTAAAAACTCTGGAAATATTGATCGGGATTTATTGCTACAAAACGCGCGTAAACTTGAACAAGCCTTGGCCAATTTTGATGTTGCTGGTAAAGTAGTTGAGGTTAAGCCAGGACCCGTTGTAACCCGATACGAGGTGGAACCGGCTGATGGGGTTAAAGTGAATCGTATAGTCACTTTATCGGATGATCTTGCTCGGATCATGAGCGCTAACGGTATTAGAATACAAGCTCCTGTCCCAGGCAAGTCGGTTGTGGGGGTTGAAATAGCGAATCATGATCGTGAAACGGTTTATCTCAGAGAAATATTGGAATCCAAGGAATTCCGTCAAGCCGAGTCAAAGTTGACTATGGCTTTAGGTAAGACTATTGCAGGTGATCCATATTCGGCAGATATGGCTAAGATGCCGCATTTACTAGTTGCAGGTGCCACAGGAGCGGGAAAAAGTGTTTGTATCAATTGTCTGATTTGTAGCATCCTTTTTAAGGCAACTCCAGATCAAGTACGTTTTTTGATGGTCGATCCAAAAGTCGTCGAATTGACAATGTATAACGATATCCCCCATTTGCTGGTTCCTGTAATTACTGAGCCTAAAAAGGCCTCAGAAGCTTTAAAATGGGCTGTCGCTGAAATGGAGGCCCGTTACCAAAAATTAGCTAAATTGAATGTGCGGAATTTGGCTGACTATAACGCTAAACTCGTGCGCATAAATGATGAAAAATTAGATGAAGGAGTTGAGGCCGATAAAGTGATGCCTCAAATAGTCATTGTGATAGACGAATTTGCTGATCTGATGTTGACTGCTCCAGCAGATGTTGAAACATCATTGATGGGATTGGCACAGAAATCACGTGCGGTCGGAATTCATATCATCCTTGCGACGCAACGACCATCTGTTAACGTTATTACGGGTGTGATAAAGGCTAATTTTCCGTCGAGGATAGCATTTCAAGTAGCCTCAAAAACTGATTCCAGAACGATTCTTGATATGAATGGCGCTGAATCACTCCTTGGCCGTGGTGATATGCTTTTTCTACCTGGAGGACAGGGGGAAGCTATACGAATTCATGGTGCATTCCTTTCTGGTGACGAGACCGAACGCATGGTTGAAGATATTAAGAATAGTGGTTATAAATCTGAAGAAGTCGATGTTTTTTCTGGAAGCTCAGGTTTCGGGAATGGTGATGAGAGCAATGATGAGTTATTTGAAGAAGCGATGAAGCTTGTTGTTGAGGCTCAACAAGCTTCAACATCGTATCTCCAACGACGTATGAAAGTTGGGTATTCCAGAGCTGCTAGATTAATGGATGAATTAGAGCATGCCGGTGTCGTAGGTCCAGCAGATGGTGCAAAACCGAGACAAATCTATGTGGACGATGTTAGTGAGATGTCAGGAGGGCAGACTTGAAACAATCATTTTGTTTTTACTGGTTTTTATCAGTTCAAGTTACGTTTTTGGCAAACAGTGGATCGGCATTAACGGGAAATGAAATCGTTGAAAAGCTACAAGATCAGCTACGGGAATACACAACATTTTCAATGGATTTCGAAAAAGAATTCTATTGGGCTGCCTTGAATAAGACTCGTAGTCGTAAGGGCAAGATTGAAATACAAAATCCAAATCAATTTCGAGTACAATTAGATAATGGTGATGTCATGGTAGCCGATGGTATTACCGTTTGGTCGTATGTCGAACACAATAAACAGGTTGTCATAAGTGATTATGATAGTGGGTCAAGTAATCCTTGGCAGGTTTTTGTCGACTATTCATCTGTTTTCGTGCCAACAGTTGTGGAAGAAACGAAAATAGCGGGTCGATCGGCCTATATGCTTTCGATGCGAGAAAAGTCATCCAATGAAGAGGGCCGTTTGTTAAAGGTTTGGGTAGATAAAAAAAAGTGGTGGTTACTGCAAATTGAATCCAGCGAAAGTAATGGTGACTTAACCACCTTTAAAATGAAGGACCATAAAGTAAATAAAAAAAATAAACCTGGTAAATTTTTATTTGTAATTCCGGATAGCATAGACGTTTTAGATCGACGGTATACGCCGCCAATGATGGAATAGATGTTTGGTATTCTCAGATGATGTTTAGATTGACGATATTGTATTTGTTAGTACTTTGCGCTGGTAGTGTTCATGCAGACCTCGTCTGGTTGATTTTACGTGACAAAAAAACTGGCGATGGACGAATTATTCGCTGGAATTTTTCTAAGTCGATTCATAATGTTGCAGAGCAGGATTTACCGGTTCGTCGCGATTATATAAGCGAGATCGAAAAAGTCGGCGTACGAGTGAGAATAAGCTCGCGCTGGATTAATGCTGTTAGTGTAAAGGCAACAGACTACCAACAAATCGAATTAGGTAAATTAGATTTTATAAAAGCTATTACTCCAGTAGGACGGCTCCCCAAGCCCCCAAGCCAAGTGGTGTTGCCTCATCCCGCACGACGCTCATCGGTTTATGATAACTATTATGGTAATTCCTATGAACAATTGGCTCAGGTAAATGTAATTCCACTCCACAAGATGGGATTCCGGGGCTCCGGTATTCGAATAGCTATTTTGGATAATGGTTTTCATTATACCGAACATCCAGCTTTTTTAAACGGCTTAGATGTTGTAGCAGAGAAAGATTTTGTTAACGACGATGCTGTTGTTAGTGATGAAATGGGTCAATCGCAGACAGGCGATGAGAGGCGTTCATCACAGAATATTCATGGTGCTCAAGTTCTTTCAATTATGGCTGGTAATGATATTGGGCAGTTTGTAGGTATTGTTCCTGATGCGGAATATTTGTTAGCGAAGACAGAAGACAATAACTCTGAATTCCCTGTGGAAGAAGACCGTTGGATAGCTGGTTTAGAATGGGCTGATTCGTTAGGTGCAGATGTTGTTAATAGCTCTTTAGGATATAATCTTTGGGATGATGGGAGCGGGTACAATTATCAAGATTTGGATGGAAGAACGGCCTTATCAAGCATTGCAGCCAGACATGGGGTTGAGCGAGGCCTTGTTATAGTCGTTGCGGCTGGAAACGAAGCGCTATCGTCCTGGCATTATATTACAGCCCCAGCCGATGCAGATGGAGTTACTTCAGTCGGATCCGTTTCGTTAGCGATAGATCCCGAGGATACACCTAATATTTCTGCAACGAGTTCTAGAGGTCCCACATCTGATGGACGCATAAAGCCTGATTTAGTTGCGCCAGGACAGGGTGTGGTCGTTGTGGATATTCGCTCTGGAGGTTACACGCGAAATAATGGTACGTCATTTGCCGCGCCAATTGTCAGTGGTATCAGTGCTTTGATGTTACAAATCAACCCGGAGTGGACGCCTGAACAATTGCTTTCTGAACTAAAAAGTAGTGCTTTAGATATGGGAGTTAGTGGCGCAGATACGGTTTTCGGTTGGGGTTTAGTAAATGCGTTAGAGGCAAGTGGCTTACAGCAAGCTATTCCTCAAAATATTCGGTTCTCCTATCCTTCTCCAAACCCCGTCATTGGATCCACGGAGTATGTTTTTTTTCCAATGGATATTATAGAGCCGACTAACGTGTCTTTGCATGTTTTCGATGTTGGAGGAGTTATAGTCTTTAGTCAAAACAATTACTTATTGCCGGGAGTGTACGAAGTGGCTAAAGGAGCACCGACATGGAAGTTGAATGATGATTTGGCCAATGGCATATATTTTTATCAGCTAACGGCTAAAAAAGTAAAAATTAAAGGAACGATTGCAATTGTTCGCAAGCGATAGATTTTTCACCAAATGGTAAAAGAGAAATACAGAAGAAACAATCATCTCGATCTTTATTTGCGTCGAGCGAACCGTTACATATTCGGATTAATAGTAATTTTCATACCTCTCTATCTATTGATAAAGTTTACTCAAAATGAATCGATTAGAGTCAAATCGATTTCTAATATTATCGAACGGATTAAAGAGCCGATCATATGGAATGTTCCAGAAAAAGGAGTTCGTTATAGTTCTTATTTTAAAGGCATGCCAGAAGAGGGAAATAAATTCGTTTTGATCGATATAGATATTAAAGCTCTGATGAAGATAGGTTTTCCTGTCGTTCCGCGCTGTTTTCGCTTAGTGGATAACAAAAAGGTTCGATATTATCCGCGAACACATTCTCCTTTCTTTATCGCTCATGGAGATTCATTTTATATGGAACAAGATAGAATTTTTAATGGTACTTTACTTTTTGAAATACCAGTAAATCGAAAAGCAAATAATTTGCTGTTCGACCGTTACCAAAATTAGGAGAGAAGCATATGCCTACAATATCCGAGTTATTAGATAAATGTGATGAAAAGCTAAAAAGGTTAGGGGGATACCTTTGACGTGACTCGGAAGAAGTCTGAGTTGTCTGGGCTTGAGGACCAGATGTCTAATCCGAATTTTTGGGTAGATCGTAAAAACGCTGAAAAAATTTCCAGGCAAGCTCGCTTGTATAAACAAAGTATTGACGAGTGGGAAACTCTTTCAACACAACACCAGGAGCTGTGTGAATTACAGGAAATGGTTATTGCTGAGCACGATGCTGCTGCGCTGAGTGATTTAGAAGATGAAGTAGATGAATTAACAAAGAGAGTAGAGTCTTTCGAATTTCGATCGATGTTAGATGGTGTGGATGATAATAAAAACGCCATCTTAGTGATACATTCTGGTGCAGGTGGTACAGAAGCAGCAGATTGGGCTGAAATGTTACTTCGAATGTACAATCGGTGGTCTGAACGGAATGGTTTTCAGAGTAAAATTATGGATCTACAGCCGGGGGACGAAGCGGGTATAAAGGGAGTCACGATTGAAGTCAAAGGTGAATATGCCTTCGGATACTTAAAAGCTGAGGCTGGAGTGCATCGATTAGTGAGAATCTCTCCCTTTGACTCGGGTGGCCGGCGTCATACGTCATTTGCATCTGTCTTCGTATATCCAGATGTGGATGATGACATAGAAGTGGATTTGAAAGACGAAGAACTTAAGGTAGAGGTTTATAGAGCCGGTGGTGCCGGCGGTCAGCATGTAAATAAAACCTCATCTGCTGTTCGGATAACCCATCTTCCGACGGGTATAGTGGTCCAGTGTCAAAATGAACGCTCCCAGTTTAAGAATAAAGCGACAGCCCTAAAAGTTCTGACGGCTCGAGTTTATAAAAGTATTAAAGACGAAGAAGATAAAAAACTTAAGGAAGTCGAGAGTTCAAAGAAGAGTATCGACTTTGGAAGCCAGATAAGATCCTACGTGTTTCATCCATATAACCTGGTTAAAGACCATCGTACGAATTTTGAAACGGGAAATGTGCAAGCAGTGATGGATGGCGAAATTGACAAATTCATTCGGGCATTTCTAACGTTGGAATAATAATATGAATGTTTCATTATATATTGCCCGGCGCTATCTAACATCTAAAAAAGCCAGCGGATTTATTTCGGTTATTGCTTATTTGGCGATGGGTGGGGTGATCTTGGGAGTAGCGGCCTTGATTATTATTCTGTCTGTTACAAATGGTTTTGCAGGCGAAATAAAAAATCGGCTCATAGGGATGAATGCTCATGTGAATATTCGCCGGTTTGATGGTGAGCCAATAGTTAATTATAAAGCTCTGATCGATTCTTTAAGCAATTGGCCGGATGTCATCGCTGTTGCGCCTGTAATCGATAGTAAAGTTATAATAGTGTCAAAGCGTGATTTTAGCCGTGTAGATGGGATCCCCATTTGGGGGATAGATCCAGAAAGTTTTGCCAAGGTCTCAGATCTTGATCAGCACCTTTTATACTCCGACGATGAAGGAATTTTATTGGGGGCCATAGATGAAGAGGACAAAAAAGGCATCATTTTGGGTGAACATTTGGCACGTCGTTTGAAAGTTGGTCCGGGATTCGATGTTTTATTGTTTACCGTACGCAATTTAGATGTCGAGAAAACAGTACTAGATGGCTTAGTACCTAAGACTTGGCCGTTTCTGATTGTTGATCATTTCCAAAGTGGTATGTATCAATATGACGATAACTATGCATTCATTGATTTGAAAGACGCACAAAGGATTCTGGGTATAGGAAATGCAGTGACGGATATTCACGTCAGAGTCAGTGATATATATCGCGCGCCCGAAATAGGGAAAGGTATCGGAGCGGTCTTTGATTATCCTTACAGAGTTAGTGATTGGACGCAGCTTTTTCCCGAGTTCTTTCGATGGATCGAATTAGAAAAGTGGGCAATTTTTATTGCTTTGAGTTTGATAGTCCTTGTAGCAGCATTTAATATCATGTCGATACTAGTTATGTCAGTTTTAATAAAAACTGCAGAAATTGGTATACTGCGAACAATGGGCTGCAGTATTAGCGAAATTTATCGAATTTTTGTTTATCAGGGGCTTATCATTGGTGGTGCGGGCACGATATTAGGATGCATTATTGGTTCGGGAGTCTGTTATGTGCAGAAGCGATTTGATATTATTTCGATTCCAGGTGACGTGTACCTTATAAATTCTTTACCTGTAGATATGTCGCCGATTGATTTTTTACTGGTTGCTTGCGTGAGTATGACTATATGTTTAGCAACTTCTATTTATCCTGCTAGAAAAGCGGCAAAGTTGATGCCTGTTCGGGCAATTCGGCATATCTTGTAAGGGATGATTTATAGTGGATAATCAAAAAGATACCATATTGGAGGCACGAAGCTTGTATAAGAGCTTTGAATCGGGTGGTCGTAGTTTAGAAGTCCTTAATGATGTTAATGTAGATATATCTCGTGGTGAACTCGTCGCGGTGATGGGAGCTTCGGGAGTTGGCAAAAGTACTCTGTTGCATATTCTGGGTACTTTAGAAGAGCCAACATCAGGTCAATTGGATATTGTCGGCGAGAATGTATCCGATATGTCGATAGAGAGACAGGCTCGTTTTCGTAATGAACACATTGGGTTTGTTTTTCAACATCATCATTTACTACCAGAATTCACCGCCTTGGAAAATGTATTATTGCCAGCTCGAATTGCTGGTAGGTCAGAAGAATTATCTGAACGAGGAATGGACTTGTTGGAATCGGTAGGGTTACTCGAACGTGTCAATCATAGGCCAGGTCAATTATCAGGTGGTGAGTGTCAACGGGTTGCTATTGTTAGAGCAATTATTATGCGTCCCGATATAGTCCTAGCAGACGAACCGTCTGGAAACTTAGATGCGGCTAATAGCGAGATGCTACATAATTTGCTTAGGAATATGGCTATGAAAGACCGACAAGCGATTTTAGTCATGACGCATGACGAAGAGTTGGCAAACCAAATGGACAGATGCGGTCATATAGAGCACGGATGTTTACATTTTTAAATTCTTACTTTCTACGAATGGGCTTAAAAAATGAAGTGTGAGATCTGTAATAAGGGTATTGCAACTACAGCATACACTCATATAGTAGATAACGAGAAAAGGACTCTTCTTCTTTGTGCCGAATGCTTGCCAAGTGAAATGAATGTGACGGGAGAGGATGTAGTAGAATCGGCTGCTGGCAAATCACAGAGCTCTGATGACTCGGAGGTTCCTGAATTGAAAAAAAAAGCTAAGGTAGATTTTTCTTCAGATCCGACTACTTCGGTGGTTAGCGAAAAAATCTGTCATAGTTGTGGGATGGACTATAAACAGTTCAAAAAAGTGGGTCGATTGGGATGCTCGATATGTTATACTGAATTTAAATCGGACTTGGGTCCATTGGTAAAGAAAATTCACGGAGCCGATGAACACAGAGGGAAAAATTGGATTTTGATAAAAGAAAGTAGCAACCCGTCTTCGAAAACTCCTTTGGCATATCTTAGGGGACAGCTACAAAAAGCTGTAGAAAAAGAGGATTTTGAGAGCGCCGCTGAGATTCGGGATATTATTCGTTCACGGGATGAAAAAACTGATGACGGAGAAGAAAAGTGAATATTAGTGACTTGGCTCCTAACCATGCCCGATGGTTAAGTGGTGATTCAGATTTAAATGGTGCAGTTATCAGTTGTCGTGCGCGATTAGCTCGAAACATACGATCTGCTCCATTTTCTCCAAGAGTAACGGAGGATGATCAGGATAGGGTAATAGAGGAAGTATTGAAGGCTGCTCAATGCGGTATCCATATGAGTGATGCCACATTCTTCAAAATGAACGCTTTGCAGTTACAAGAAAGGCGCCTTTTAGTTGAACGTCACCTAATCAGTCCGGCTTTAGCTGAAAGTAAGGGCCAAAGAGGCTTGCTATTTAATCCTGATGAGTCCTTGAGTATTATGATTAACGAAGAAGATCACATGCGTCTTCAGGCTATATTGCCTGGTTTGCAGGCAACCGAAGCATGGGCATCCGTAAATGCATTGGACGACGATGTTGGAGCGTCTCTTGAATATGCATACTCTGATCATTGGGGTTTTTTGACTGCTTGTCCAACTAATTTGGGCACTGGATTGCGTGTTTCTGTACTGGTTCATTTACCTGGACTAGTTTTGACTGAGGATATGGACCGAATAAAGCGTGGGTTAACAAAAATGGCCTTTACCGTGAGAGGATTTTATGGAGAGGGTACACATCCTTTGGGTAATTTATTTCAAATCTCGAATCAGGCGACTCTTGGTGTGAGGGAAGAAGAGATAATAGATAGGCTTTGTTCAATAACGCGCCAGATTATTGGGCATGAGGAGTGTGCCCAGCAGTCTCTTTTTAAAGAAGCAAAAGCACAAGTAGAAGATAAAGTTTGGCGAGCTTATGGGTTGTTGTCTAATGCTCGAGTGTTGAGTAGCAAGGAATTTATGAATCTTATTTCAGCTTATCGGTTGGGTTTGGGGTTGGGTATCGTAGATCATGTTGATACTGGATTCATAAATCGTTTGATGATAGAGACGCAGCCATCACACTTACAGGCATTTTACGGTGAAGTTCTAGACCCCGAGGAACGGGATGTTTTTCGCGCAGAATTAGTGAGGAAACACTTTCAAAAGTCTTCAGATTGATGTCAGCAGTAGATCTTGACAATTCTATCTCATTTTGATACGTTCAAATGAGCATATATGAAACTAATATTTTTATAAGCCATTGATAATTATGATGCTTACAGTAGGTTGAAAGAGAAGTTATTCACAAGCGTGTCGTCAAGGATATCAAATGAATAATATGTTCACAGATGGAGTCAAGCGAGTTATGCAACTCGCTCGGGAAGAATCAGCAAGGTTAGGGCATAATTATATCGGAACTGAGCATCTGTTACTTGGTATAATCAAAGACGGAAAAGGGAAAGCGATCACGGTCCTTACGAATCTAGGATTGAGTTTAGAAACCGTTAGGCAATCCGTGGAAGATTATGTCGCTACGGCTGGTGGTACAATGACGATTGGAGAGGTTCCGTTCACTCCTCGTGCCAAACAGATACTGGAAGTAGCGGCAAATGAGGCAAAAGATATGAAGACGCAGTTTGTTGATGTCGAGCATCTTCTGCTAGCGCTCCTTAAAGACAAAGAGGGTGTTGCTGCTCAAATTTTAGCAGCATTTGGAGTAGATTATAAAACTGCGATGGAAGAAACGCTAGCTGTTTTGGAGGGCAAAACAACGGGGCGCAAAGAAAAGGGAAAAAAGAGCAAGACACCATTTCTTGATCACTTTGGACGTGATCTAACGCAACTGGCTCGAGAAGCAAAACTTGATCCGGTTATTGGCAGGCAAAATGAGATCGAACGGTTGACCCAGGTTTTGAGTCGTAGGAAAAAGAATAATCCTATCTTGATTGGGGATCCTGGAGTTGGCAAAACTGCAATTGTTGAAGGATTAGCACAGAGCATAATTGAAAAACGTGTTCCTCAAATACTCCTTAATAAAAGACTCGTAACTCTTGATATGGGTGGCGTAGTTGCTGGGACGAAATATCGAGGTCAATTTGAGGAGAGAATCAAGGCTGTGATGAACGAACTGCAACAAAATGAGGAAGTGATAATTTTCATCGATGAAATGCATACCATCGTTGGGGCAGGAAGTGCGGAAGGTACGCTTGATGCTTCGAATATGTTTAAGCCGGCTTTAGCACGAGGTGAGTTGCAATGTATTGGTGCCACGACGCTTGATGAATATCGCAAACACATCGAAAAAGACGGAGCCTTGGAGCGAAGATTCCAAAACATAATGGTAGATCCACCTTCGGCTGAAGATACTATCGAAATCTTAAAAGGCTTGCGTTCCAGTTATGAAAGCCACCACCATGTTGAATTTTCTGATGAGGTCGTTGCTTATACGGTAAGACAAGCCGATAGATATATCAGTGACAGGTATCTTCCAGATAAGGCTATAGATGTTTTAGATGAAACTGGTTCGAGAGTTCATCTTTCTCGTCTGAGTCCACCAGAGAGAATCACCAAACTGGAAGCAGAAATACAAGAAATAAATCGTTTGAAAAATGAGGCTGCCGAACGTCAAGATTTTGAAGAGGCTGTAATTTTGCGGGACAAAGCTCTACAGTTGAGCGAGGATCTCCAAAAAAAGAGACAGGAATGGGAAGAGAAGGTGAGAGATGAGGTCGTTAGTGTAACTGAGGACGACATAGCTGGTGTCATATCGAGCATGACAGGAATTCCAATCACGCGGCTGGCAAAAAGTGAAAGTGAACGACTGTTGGCTATGGAATCGAAGCTAAAAGAAAAAATTGTTGGTCAAGAGCAGGCAATCGCGGCGGTTTCTCGGGCTATTCGTAGGACTCGTGCGGGTTTGCAGGATCCACGTCAACCAATAGGTTCATTCATATTTTTGGGACCGACCGGTGTTGGAAAAACGGAATTAGCCAAAAGATTAGCTGAATTTTTATTTGATGATGAGGATGCTCTAATTTCCGTAGATATGTCGGAATATATGGAGAAATTTGCTGTGTCAAGGCTGATTGGAGCGCCTCCAGGTTATGTTGGGTTTGACGAGGGAGGGCAACTGACTGAGAAGGTGCGTCGTCGGCCGTATTCCGTTATTTTGCTTGACGAAATTGAAAAGGCTCATCCAGACGTCTTCAATATCTTATTGCAAATACTTGATGAAGGTCGTCTTACGGACAGTAATGGTCGTAAGGTTGATTTCAGCAATACGGTTTTGATAATGACTTCAAATATCGGTAGTAGAGATGTTGGCACCGGCGGTGTTTTAGGTTTTCAAAAATCTGATACGGAGACGCTCCACGGGCTTATGGAGGGCAAGATTAATGATGCATTAAAAAAGACGTTTAATCCCGAATTTATCAATCGAGTAGATGAAAGTCTTATTTTTCATGCCCTTACGGAGGAACATATTCATCAAATCATAGATATAGCATTAGAGCAATTCAAAAAACGGCTTGAGGAACAAAATATTGCTCTTCGGGTAACTCCAGGAGCGAAGAGTTTGATGGTGGAGAAAGGATTTGATTTGGCATTTGGTGCCAGATATTTAAAACGTACGATGCAAAAGATGCTTGAAGATCCATTAGCGGAAGATATTTTAAACGGTAAATTTGGCGAAGGTAGTCGCATTCGGGTGACTAAGAAGAGTGAACAGCTAGTTTTTGATGAAGAGCGAGATAGCTCAGAAAAAAAAGCTGAAGAGAAAAGGGAAACTTCTAATTAAATCGATCCAATCTGTATAATCGATTATTAGAGCCGGTCTGATTGTTTTAACAGAGCGGCTCTAATAGTTTAGGAAGGGAAATTTGAGGAGTTCAAATGAGGGGTGATTTACGCGTTATATTTTTCGTTCTCCTATTGGTGGTTCCAAAGCTCTGTTTTGCACAGGAGATAGCTGAAATTGAGGTTAGAGGCGAGCTGCGCAAAGTTGCTGAGTCGTTGATTTTAACGGCGGTTGGGTTAGAGCCTGGTGTGGAATTGTCACAAGAAAACGTTCAACAAGCCGTAAGGGACCTACAACGTCTAAATGTATTTGCTGATATCCAAATCTGGGGCGAACCCGTAGAAGATGGAATGAAACTAATAGTAGTGGTTTCAGAATATCCCTCACTCCAAGGAGTACGATTCAAGGGCAATGTAGAACTAAAAGAGAAGGAGATGAAAGAAACTCTTGGGCTGGTGGTCGGACAGGTTCTCGCTGAAAAAGATGTTGTGCGTGGTCAGCAAAAAATCCTGGATTTGTATAGGGAAAAAGGTTATTTGAGGGCTGAAGTAACTGGACAAACCTTTGATGGAGAAAAGGCTGGAGAGGTATTTTTACAGTATCAAATAGAAGAGGGAGAGAAAGTTAGAATCAAGGGTATACGGCTACTACAACGTACAGCAAGTGGATTAGTCATTGATAGTGATGCGTTGCCGCTTAGTAATCCCAGAATTCCGAGAGCATGGTCGCATTTAGGTCCAATGCCTCAGGAACTTCGTCGATTGATGGCAACAAAGACGAAGATGCTCTGGCGGAAAGGCGAATTTAGTGGGGATAGCTATGAGGAAGACAAAGAAAAAATATTAAGATATTATCGTACTCTCGGATTTCAACAGGTTGGGATAGTTCGTGACAGTGTTTATTACGACGCAACACGCCAAGATTTATTTGTGGAAATAGAGATTGATGAAGGATTACGATATCATTTGGGTGATGTTTCTTTTTCTGGAAATACAGTTCTTTCTATAGAATCCCTCGAAGAGAAAATAATACTCGACAAAGGTGAAGTTTACGGTTTGACTGGGCCTGAGCTAGCTGAATTGGTTAGGTTTGCATACTACGAGAAAGGTTATTTGGATACTCGTGTTTCACCAATAGAAACGGTTCGCCAAGATACGATAGATGTTTCGTTTCAAGTTTTTGAAGGTGAACCTTGGACGGTTCGTCGTGTAGAAATAGCTGGTAATACAAAAACACATGAAAAAGTAATTCGCCGAGAAATTGAACTGAGGCCTGGTGAAATTTACCAGCAGGATTTAATACAAGAGAGTCAGCGTCGTATTTATATGCTAAACTATTTTAAAGACGTTCAAATACAACCCGAATATAGCCCGATTGAGGGAGAGCGGTTGGTTGATTTGACTTTCAACGTGGAAGAACAACCGACTGGCCAAGCTTCTATGGGGGCGGGCTACAGTGATCGTGATAAGCTTGTTGGCCAGATAGGTTTACGCGTGCCGAATTTCCGAGGCAGAGGCCAGAACGTAGATTTTAGTTGGGAATTTGGTACTAGACGTGAGCAATTCTTACTCGGCTTTACGGAACCTTGGTTGTTTGATACGCCCACGAGCCTATCTATACGAGTATACACGCTAAATAACGACTACTATGACTATTACGATTTCACCCGAAATTCTATAAGTGCGAGGGTCGGTCGCCGATTAAAAAAACCTGCGTATTCAAGTATTTCTTTCGGTTATCGGCTAGAAAGTGAGAAATATAAAAATTTCGGTGAAAATTTTGATCCTGACTTGCGAAATAATAACAGCATTTATCGTGGGCGTTATGAACCGATGACAACAAGTAGCTTTGAATTAGTTTTTTCG
>MDTG01359848.1_pt1 | contig 17097 bp, 14 predicted proteins | sample 811421 | NCBI WGS metagenome assembly MDTG01 (sample SAMN05326645, study PRJNA326480) | marine metagenome | isolation source: seawater | place: Pacific Ocean: South East | collected 2011
AATACGCTGGATGCAGCATTAAATCAGCGGCAGCTAATAATTCAGGCACATCTTTCCGAGGCCCCAAGTATAAAAATTGCTCGACAACGTTTAATTTTTTCGCTAAACGACGGAATCTTCCTACTTTGTCTTGGCCCACTAGAACATAATAAACTCGACTTCTTAGCTCGACGGGCAGAGCAGCTACCGCTCGTAATGACCTATCTACTCCTTTTACCTTAAACCCCGATCCAACCTGGAGAACCATTAAATCATTTGATTTCAGACCAAGAGATGTTCTTACCTTATCCGCAAACCGACCTTTTAATCTGACCTCTTTTGATTGGGTGTCGTCAACTCGTCGATCACGTGTTAATCCGGGCGGTAAGAAATGGAAATGGCCCTTAAACTCAGGATAGAAACGAATAAATGATTCCTTTTGATGCTCTGTAAGATAGAAAACATCAGTATTACTATTGTCCGAAAAGACCTGTCGTTCATAGTTAATAAAATGGCGATAACGAGGCGTAAATTTATAATATCTACCGCGCTGCTCTTGCGCTTTTTCAGCGAAGCACGGATCTACAGCAAAATAGATATCAAGCGCTGGAATCTTATTAAACCCAATAACTAAATGCCTTTTCTGGCTAGCTAAAGCTAAATGCACTCGCGAAGAAAAATGTCGTAACTTGCGAAGGTGACCATGTTTTTCAGGAGGAAATTTTTTAAGTTTTATCCCGTCAGGAATTTGTCCTTCCCAGCTCATAACGAAAACCTGCACCTCGTAACCTCGGTTAATGCATTCAGTTACTACACTTAAAAAATCTCTTTGCTGCCCACCAAAAGGAAAATACTTATAAATTACAAAACTAATTTTCACGACGAATGTTCCAACACTAATTGAAATTCCTCCCACACTAAATCGGGTGGCAATTTTGAAAAACATGGAGGGGTAATAGCGAAAGACGCACTGCATTCGTCTTTAAGGCTTACTAATTTTGGATCGCCCTGATAGCTGCATTTTTTTTTCTTACAAGGGGCGCATGGAAAGGATGATGATAAGCGCACCTGATTATTACCAACGGTGCCTGATAATGCTGCATCTGTTGGCCCATAAATTGAGACCGTGGGTTTTCCGAGCGCTGCAGCTAAATGACCAAGTCCCGTGTCAACAGAAATAACGCCCACGGCTGACGCGATCTTTAAGGCGAGATCAGAAAGAGAGAGTGGGGGCAAAACAATAATATCCGTATTACCAGCTACAATTTTCTCAGCTCGATGTCGCTCGGCTTCGTCCCCCCATGGCAACAAAACTATATAGCCGCAATCCACAGCATGCCTTGCTAAAGATCTCCAATATTCCATCGGCCAATGCTTTGTAGCCCACGTAGTCCCATGTAAAAAAACAATAGTTCGATCAGACTTGGGTGGGTCTCGCTCGGAACCCTGTTCTCCGGCGATTTTTAGAACTAAGGATAAATCAATACCGTAGTCAATGTGGTCTTTATCATACGAGTATTGAAGAGCACGTGAAAATAATTCACGAACCCTTTCTACAGCATGGTCTTCCCAAGATACAGAGTAGACTTTATTATAAAAAACAGTAGCTAGTGGTTCACGAGCTGCTTTGTCGCTTAATCCGATTGTGAGCCCACTTGACAATCGACTTACAACCCCGCTTTTTATTAATCCTTGAGCGTCAATAACTAAATCATAATGTTGTTTCTTAAGATTTCGGCGAAAATTCCTAAACTCGCTGTTAAAAAGAGTTTGAAATAGAGTTCGTTTCCACCGCCTCAATGCAACCGGAATGACGCGTTCAACGGCTGGATGCCAACTTGGAATTTCGGTAAAAGCCTCTTCAACAACCCAATCAAAAACAATGTCTTTTCGAGCTAATTTTGCATCAGTAATTGCTGGCAGAGTATGAATAATATCGCCTAACGAAGAAACTTTTACTATGAGAACGCGCAACATTTCTTCCTTTTTACTTTGCAAATAATCAAATAAATTTTACAGATTGGCTATCGGCAGAATCAGATAAACCTGTTCTGTCAGAGTATGTCTAAATTTTGAACTGCGGAGTAAGCTACAGCCGGTAACAATTCACTTAGGCATTTACCATGCCCCAGCGGACAAACCCTCTTAAAACAGGGTCGGCATTCGATATCTGTTTTTAAAATAGTAGATGTATCTGACAATGGCGGGGTGAAATCTGGCGACGAGGATCCGTATAAGGCAATTAACGGCTTCTCTAGCGCTGCTGCGACATGCATCAGCCCTGAGTCATTTGAGACAACGGCAGAAGATGCACCCATAAGGTCGATTGCATCTTCTAAAGTAGTTCGCCCAGTAAAATTTTCACACTTCTCTTTATATTCTCTTTGAATTCCTTCATAGATCGCATTTGCAATCGGCATATCGCTGACTGACCCGAACATCCAAACATACCATCCGTCTGCTATGGCGGAGTTGCATAAGCCAATGAAATGGTTTGCAGGCCATTGCTTAGATACCCCAAACTCAGCGCCTGGACATATCGCTAATACAGGACCGTGCTTTCTCAATTCGAACTTTTCAAACGCGGCAAGGAGCATGCTCTGGGTAACCACTAGCTTCGGGCTTGGCAATTCTTTTGGTAGCTCCGCGTTATTTGGAAAAGCAAGTGCCGCAAATCGATCAATCATTTTCGGAAATTTACGTTTATCAAGACGCCTGCAATCAGTTAACAACAGGTAGCGCATTTCTCCGCGCCATCCGATACGATTCTCTATTTTTGCAAAAAACGGTACAAGAGCTGACTTATAAGAATTAGGTAACACAATAGCGCGATCGTAATTATTTTGTCTAAGCGATTCTCCCAGTTCCCGCCTTGCTCGTAGTCGAAGATCTCCGTGTATAAACGGCAAGCTTATGACTGCATCAATTTGACTCATCCTACTCAAGACAGAGCGAGTCCAATCAGGAGCGAGGACCGTTATCTTTCCGTTAGGATATCTCGTCTTTATTAAAATAAACAAAACTTGCGCCATTACCATATCCCCAATCCACGAGGGACCGACAATAAGTACGTCGTCATTCTTAGCTTTTAAATCCGCTTCCATTCGAAAACTATTTCTTTTTTCTATAGATCAAGAATATCTTAAGGGTAGTCTTAAATTTAATCTGAAAAGGCATTCACTCTACCAATTTAATCCATTCACCTGCTTCAGGTTTGCCGGCAGGGTAGTATCCATTCAATAATCTTAAAGTTTCTTCCGGAAAATCTTTAATAGGGCTCGTGCCGGCAACATTTCTAAAGTCAAAATACTCGCTTGCTTGAGCAAACTTTATTTGTACTTCTTTCTTTTTGCCTTCACCCTGCTGAATAGCTCGAAACGAACGTATTACCTTCAGAAAAATATCATCAAGTTCCGCAGAATCATCCGAAGCTATACCACGCAAAATTATAGCGCGACCACCTAGATAAAAAACGGCTAGTCGTTGCCTGGTTTCTGTATCATTTTGTTCAACGATTCCAGTGTGCCCGAGCAATCTATATTGTTGTAAGGCCTCTGACTTTCTTAACTGCTGTATCCCCAGCTCTTCTCGGATGTATTCCTGCGGGGAAATATTACTTCGGATTCTCCGAGCCTCGATTTTTAAAGTTCCAGTTGATTTGTTACTTGCGAACGCGGTCGTAATAGTCTCTTCTACTTCCCAATTGTCGGGAAAAACAAGGGTATAGCCGAAAGTATCTTGATAATATCTGTTGCGCTTATCTTGCCTCTGTCCTTGGTTACTCTCACCAATCACTAAACCATTCAAGGCCGCACGGAAATTTGCATCATCAATTGGGCCGAGTTCTGTATCTGACATTTGGTCGACTTCTTCAATAGCTTGTTTCAGTCGCTTATCGTTCCGAGGGTGAGTTGCAAACAATCCATGATAAGTACTCGTATTTACTGCGACTTTACGATTAAAGTCCTCATGGTTCTTTAACACTGTAATGACGTCAATTACTGCCTGTGGCTCGTACCCAGCACTCACAATGAACTCGGCTCCAAGCCGATCCGCTTCGAGCTCTTGGTCTCTTCCGAAACCGCTCAAACCAGTTTGAGCCCAAATAGAGGCTATGTCACTTATTTGCTGCCCGACATAGCCACTTCCCGTGGCAACGGCAGTTGCGAACCCGCCAACCGTAGCTGCGATCTTTGCTAGCTGACCACGACCTTGACGCTGAACCGCATGCCGAGCTGTGATGTGGGCGATTTCGTGGCCAAGAACGGCGGCGAGCTCTGCCTCACTATTCATAAAAGCTAAAAGACCCCTATTTACGTACACGTACCCACCGGGCAGCGCAAACGCATTAATCTCGGGGCTGTCGATTACGGTAAACGTATAATTTAGATCCGGGCGATGGCTCGCTGCAGCCACTCGGTTACCCACCTCTTCTATATAGTTTTGTAGCTTCTCGTCTTCATAAACCAGCGCGCTTTCCAAAACTTTTTGATGCTCATCTAAACCAATTTCTTTTTCACGTTTCTCGGACATAAAAACCAAACTGCTTACTTCGTTGCCCTGATTTACGACGCAGCCGCTAAAAAAAAATAATAACAGAAAGACAAGGATGCCTGCGTTTCGTGAAAAATTACAACGTAAACTCTTATGCATCTCGATAAAACTAATCACCCTTAACAAACGCTTTGAGTTGATCACCTAATCGGCTACAGGCGTTAGCTTCGACCCGAGCAATCAGTGGAATAGGAATTACCAGAGCCGGCAAATACGACTGCCCAGACGCATCGGTATTTATTGTTCCAACATTCTGACGGCTTTTCACATCCCACACGCGAGCATTAAAACTGGAGTCATCTTCCCACGAACCAAAACCAAAGCATCCAGCGCCGCCAGGGCCAGCCGTGCATGAGATTGACCCAGTTCGCCCAGATGTCTCGGTAAAACCATCTAACCAAACCATGTACCGTACTCCGAATTCCTCCATTTGTTGTGCAACTAATTCATCAGCCATAAGCCGCTCCAGGTTGCTGATTCCTGTCGGCGCAGTGCGCGGCTCGAACCAAGGAAACATTGCATCGATGAATTCCCTTTCTGGAATAACCGTAATCGCATCTTGTCCTGAGCTGACCCGGTCACCAACGCAACCAACAAACTCTTCTCTTGTTTCATACTCGTTGCCTTGCCGACGACCAAGAATTACCACTGATTCTTCTGTTGTAATTCCCGTTTGACCTTGCCTAAACTCATCCACGGTGGTGCTAGTGCAAGCCGACTGCAGAAAAAGAAGAGCAAAAAAAACATAGACATTGGGCTCGAAGAAACTATAAATTTTTAATTTGCTCATAAGCTTTTAAAGAACCTCTTGCCTTGGGTGAACAATCATCTTTGACTCAGCCATTGACGAATTTCAGGAACTTGTGAAAACCCTAAAGAAAAACTTGAAGCAAAATCGCGAAGTGCAATTACAGCAGCTTGATTAATGGAGTTTTCGACGCTTCGCATACTCCTCGTCGGTGTTTTACCATAAGAAGTTAATATCCAATCAGCAATTCCATTTCCTTCAGTGTCACTAATCCTAAGGTTATATTTAATCCAGACCTCAAACACGTCTAATTTAGTTTTATTGGGTAAAGCTAACTGAAACTCTTCTATTACCGGGAGGAAAATAATGTCCACTTCTTGAGAAGCTGCACTTTCAGCACTATCTAGAACTACAACCTGCTCAAACATCGATGGCAGTAGAGCGTCAAACAATTCTCGATGCGATTGACCGCTTTTTATGCTGTACTCTTCCTCACCAATTTCAGAATATTCGACATAGTTAAAATTGATAAGCTCTTGGGCATATACGACACCAATCGACAAAGGAATCTTGTTAACGTTGGGAGAGGGGAACTGACCCTCAATAACGATGCTACTGGTACCGCAACTTTGCACAAGGATAATTGACAAGACCCCAAGCGTGCGCTTTATATGTTTGAAAAAAAAATTTTCGTTCACTATTAATCTCTTATCTTTAACTAATTGGCGTGTAGTCTCTCTCTTTTCAGCATCTCCCTACTGAAGATACATAAAAAGTTATTTAAAGTCATTTAACCCAACAAATGTTCCTCCATTCTGTTGCGTCATCTCGCGCATCAATGTTGAGTATCGATAAGCACTTTGTTGAAAACGAACTGGACCCGAAAAAATCGTTGGGAAGCCAATACCATGAATCCTAACCAATCGATTCCCATCAGAATCGGCGACATTGATACGGTTTATCGTTTGTAAAACGCCTCGAATTGATCCTCCTGGCTGAAAGTCATCACCGAGGACATAAATACTTATCTTCTTATCGGGCGCATAAAAAGTATTGATCGCTCTCGTTACTCCCTCAACTGGGCTCGAGTTGCTGTAGGGATTCCAGTTTCTGAGAGTAGATAGAATCTGTTGCCTTCTTACCGGAGTATCAGGAATCCAATTCCCACGATAAGAGTCAAACATATAATCTCCCATATCATTCATTATCTGAATGCCCTTCACATCGGGGTATACATCGAGCGTATCTTCAATAACACCTAGCATTTTCCCCCAGCTAGGATTATTAAACATCGACCCAGAGGTATCGATAACAAAGATAATATACTCGCTATCAACCGGAATCCCGCCAATCGCTTGATCCTTAACTTGCTGACTACTCCCAAAAAGACGCTGCATCTCATCCGTAAGTGATTGCTGCGCCAATGACAATCGGCCGATTTCATCAGTCGCTTCATCCGACAGCTCGGACGACGCTGAAAACTCACCTTGTACATCACTCAGGTCCTGTCTCAATCGTGCAACACGTTCAATAGTAGCCGATAGCTGTTCGCGCTTCGCGTTCAGGTCACGATTCACCAAAGATGTCTGCCCTCGGACCTCGAATACTTCACGCTGCAGTTCCGCTACAGCGGCAGACGGATCTGCAGCGCTAGCTTCAATCGATGATGGAGAGGAGGGCTTGACGATCATCAACAAGATAATCATAGCTCCAAACCCACAACTAGCTACATCCAAAAAAGAGACTGTAAACGAATCTGTTTCTCGATTTCTATTAAGCATACCTAATACTCAACCAGTAAAAGAGGCATAGTTTCGCCTAAGGCCAGTCCTTAGACGGCGAGAGAAAGGATCCCTTGCTGAACTGAGCTAGCTGCCAATAAGCCGCCGCTGCGCTAGGATCGCCCTCAAGTGGCATTAAAATAACATTAAAAGGCACACCATCAGGCGCATCATCCACCGCCTCTTCAAAAAGCTTAATCCGTTCTTCTGGGCTAACGATGCTCCCGCTCTTGCGACCGGCCCCAATCGTCGGCAAACCGTCTGTTATAAGAAAAATATTGTCTGGCGCCGGGCTTAATTCTGCTGTGGCACGAAATACCTTCTGTAGATTTGTTCCGTTCGCCGGCACGGTTTTAGTGACGGCAATAACTGCCTCATCAAGCACATCGCGATCAGCCACTTCTTGCCAATCATTCGATCCATTTGTCCCTCGAATGGATACCTCGTCACTAAAACCCCATATCTGAAATTGGCTCGTTATGGGGAGTTGGGTGCTAAGCCATTCAACCGTTTTAACCACCCTCTGCCACTTCGCAGAGGCAATCTTTCTTTCATCGTTCATATTTCTTGTTCGAATGATATTAACGAGCGTCTCGTCCAACATACTAGCACTGGTATCAACCAATATGAGTATACGTTGCCCACCGAGATATAGGCCACTGAGATACTGGCGGCTTCCATCACCCAAAAATTGACGAACGCTATCTCCTTTCTGATCGAGTGCGCTGGCTTGAAGTCGGAGTAACTCTTCTTTAAGCGACGCAACATCGGCACGCAATTTTTCAATACTCTCAATAGATGCGGTGCTGTTATTTTCTAAAGCTGCAAGCTCTTGTAAAAAAGTGTCAATTTGTTCCTGAATTTGCCGAGCTCGGCCCTGTGCCGTTACAATTTCCAAACTAATATCGTTCACAGTATTACGAATTTCCAAAAGCCCCTCTTGGCCCTCCAGCACCTCGATTTCAAGCTTTTTTATTTCGGCGCTTAAAGTTGGGTCAACAATACTGTTGGTCTGATTAGTTGCATGATCTAAAATCAAGAAAATCAAAATTACCGCACCAAACCCGCAGAACATGACATCTAAGAATGCGAGACTTAAAGGACTAACTCTGCGTCGTGCTGCTTTAGTGCTCGACATCTTTTACCCTGATTAGGCGTGCAAATGATCCATCGATCGATAAAATATCGCCGACGACCAGCTCGCTATTAGTTGAGGTATTATCATTGACCAAAAGTTCCGGAATAAAATCCTTTGCAAATAATTTTTTACCTGAAAAAACCAATCTTCCGAGGATTTTTGAAGAGCATTTAGATGTTAGTGAAAAATTCGATGACTCTGGCATTAATCGCCGATTTGCAATCTCAACATCGCAAATAGAAAAGGCTTGATTGCCGATTAACGCGTGAGTGGGACTATTCTCTGGCTCCCCGATTTCATAAACTATCTCGCCTGTACCTTTTGGATCGATTAGCGAAATTTCAGTAGTCAGCTCAGCCTCTGCATCGCATTCCTTGATATCAGACTTCCGCGAAAAAATACTCTTCAATCGAGCCTCTTGATCGATTGTTCTTAGCTCTATACACGGATCGAGGTGATCTTTGGCGGCCGGGAGATCTGAGAACCAAGCATCAACAAACAAAACAATTGGCAGTTCATTCTCAACATTCGTCCTCAAAGAAAGCAAATGAGAAGAGATCTTTTTATAATACTCACGCAACGCGTCGATAAGCTGTGCCTGCGAAAGTTTAGCGCTGTAATTTGAACCGGAATGCTCAAGCGTTAATATTGCAGTAGGCTCGCTAGCTAGACATTCAATCCACGCTGAAATTTTATTGTAAAGCTGTTGCTCACTTTCAGCATTATGCTGCGGATTAAAACGGCATTGCGAAATGAAGGCGTCAGTTATAACGTTTGCTAATTTATCAAAAATATTTTGGATTCCAACACCTGGAATCTGTGAAACCATCCCTCTTGAAAGTTTAGTATTAATATCAACATGCGTAGCTACTGCCTGCTGAGATTGGATATCGAGATAAACAAAGAAATTACTGGTCGGCGTTGCTGACATTCCAGCGACGACTGCAGCGTCAATCATTCCAATAACGTTGAATAAGGTGTGCTTTGCTATACCGAGGAACAGAGCTATCTGCGTCCTGTCATAATGACAAGGAACTATAACAAGAAGATCACTCCGTACTTTTAGGCGCAATCGTTCTGATAAATGCAAGAGGTGAGCGTATGCTAAATCTACATAATGGCGTTGATAGCTATGATTTATAGGCTCCGTACTTAAGTTCTCCCAGTAAGCGTTAAAGCTCTCGGTTGGATAAAGCTTAGCCTTACTTTTTGCCTCTGCTCCAAGTTCGATCGTGTCTTTGTTGAGTAGTGCATAGTGCTGACTTTTAAATCGCCAACCGCTTATATCGCCGACTGAAATTTGAAAAGTTGACAGATCAATTACGTACAGTGCCATCGCTTATCCCCAACTCATCGCCAAAATTCTTTATTTAAATATTTAGCTACAGAAGTCGTCACTTTTATTTAGGTATCTGCATATGCCTTATCATATGTTCATCACAATACTTCTGCGTATCCAAAACCAAGCGATCTTGTATCAGTTGTAATTGATGCAGCACAAACATCAACAAAATACTTACCACGAGAGCAACAAAAGTGGAGTTAAATGCAACACCTAAGCTCACAGTGACTCCGACAATATCACCACTTACTGCTTGATACGCCTGACCCAACGCCGTACCAATGCCTCTTACCGTCCCAAGGAACCCAATAGAGGGAATTGCCCAAGCAATATATCGAACCATCGCTAGCTCAGTCTCCATTCTGTCAGCTTCACTTTCACAAACATCTTTGATTGTTGTTGCGACGTCCTGAATATTTTGTGTTGTCTGAAATCTATGCAGCCCTGCGAGCAGGGCTCGCGGTAATAAATAATGCTGTTCTCTTGTCGGCAGTGCTTGGACAGGACGCGAAAAATTTCTTGCATCTTCAGGCAACACACTCAAACCGTCAGCAACTTGTAAAAGCCGTCTATCTAACAAAGATCGTTCGCGTAGCGTGATCCGTGCTTTCATGCCGATAATTGCGAACGCCCAAATAAATAAAATAATGCACGTTTCTTGTTCGTAATCTTTTAATATAATAAAAATAGAACGTTCCGGAACAAAATTTTCATCGCTTTCTTGCAGGAAATTTTGTTGTTCTTGCACAAGCTCTGCGCTCGGCCTAATCAGCGCTACATAAATTGCATGGACAAATATTATCGCTGTAATTAGCGCTGCAACTTGAAAGATGGCATCGTTTAACTGCCCCTGACGCATTATGGTCTCCTTACATAAGTAGCTCGTGAATTAAAAGATAACTTTTTAAATATCAACGGGAAACGAGACACCAAAGTCTTGCGAAATTTCCTCGCGTGGAACGAATCTTTCATTTGGAGCCGATTCATTTTCATTTTGCTCCAAACTCTCTTTTTTTTCTGTTAAATCTTGCTCCGGATTCGAATCTTCGTTCACAGCACCAAGATCACGGTCAATGTACTCTTCGTCATCAACCTGCGCCTGAACGAATGAAAATACAAAACAAACAAAGGAGATTCGAAAGAAAAAGGACAAAATTGTAAAGACAGCGTTCATTGAACTAAATCTTCCTCTAAAAATCTTGCAATACGAAATCCAACGTCGTCTCTCGGCTCATCACCAAAGTCCCGAAAAGACAGGCGTAACTCCGTAACCGCACCATGAGCCCAACTGGACCCACGAATGGTATGATATTGACCACTATCCGGCCCGAAAGGGTTTTCATCAATACCACCGATATTTCCCACGGCACCATAGAAATCGTGAACCCACTCAGCCGCGTTCCCTGCTAAATCGTATAACCCATAATGATTGGGGCTAAATGTACCAACAGGCGAAGTATGAATATAATTATCATTATAGTTAAACAAGATGTCTCCAAGGAAATTTTGGACACTGATATCCGCAAAGTTTCCCGATTGAGGAAGAGGCGGTAAATCAGCCCCCCAAGAATACTTCAATAACCCATTATCAGTCTTGCGCGCTGAAAATGCCCATTCAGCTTCGCTGGGCAAGCGGTATCCATGAGCATTTAGGTCAAAACCAATCACTTTTTCGCCAACTTCTCCCGTCTCAGTCAAATAGAACTTAGGTAGTTCGTCCTGATCACTCAACCAATTACAAAATAGGGCTGCTTGCTCCCAAGTTACTCGAACAACAGGCTGCATTTGATTGCTTAGCGACATACCATTTGTTGTCCCGGAGGAATGATCAGGGTTAAATTTTTTGAATTGGGCATTAGTAATCTCATTAACCCCAATATAAAACGGTCGATTTAAATTTACTTCCCGCAAGGTTTCATTTGGCCGCCTACCAGCCTCACGCCGCGATGCGCCCATCGTAAATTCAGTTGGATATAAAAGCGTTAACTCGGCTCCAGAAAAACTTTTTATTTTAGGCTCTATCAAAGCAAGCTTCGCCTCGCGCTCAGAGAGCAAAGTCACCCTTATCTCTTGGTTCAGACCAGGCCGAGAGGTGAAATCAGATTTAAAAGGGATGAAACCCTTTTTTCTTATTTCGATCTCTTGATTTGCCGCCATTAATTCAATTTCTTGGTTGGCAGGCCCGCGATATTTATTGTCGACGTAGACTTCCGCATCGGGAGGATCGGCTAAAATTAGGACCTTCGAAGTTATTGGGGTTAAAGCCGCGAAGATCTCGAAAGACTGATTCGGCTCAGTTCTAATCGTCTGCGTCGAAGATTCATAACCATTCCTGAAAAAAGTGACAGTGTGTGTCTGATCTGGCGCCAAAGAGAGTTCTATCGGTGTCAATCCAACGAAAGACCTATCTACAGTTATGCTCGCGCCAGGCGGATCTGACTGAACGAACACTATTCCATCTGATTTTTCTAAGACGATCAGAGGGATCTTAAAATTAGCACCTGCTTTGATTTCAAGTTCGTCTTTCCAAGCCTTAAACCCATCAAGCTTAACCATAACCGCTCGATCGCCTCGTAACAGTTCTATGTCCAGAGGGGTCACCCCTCTCAAAATACCGTCAACTAAAATGCCAGCCCCTTGCGGCTGACTATCGACATAAACATCTGCCCAGTCCGGCTCTAACTCAACACTGACCACTTGTGTATTGCGCAGTCCCTCAACATTCAGCTCAAACTCTTCGGTTTGATACCGGTCTTTATCGACTGTGATTGTCCTCAATCCCGCTTCGATATCGAGTCTCAAAGGCGTCAGGCCAACGTCAATGTCATCAACCTTAATCCTTGATCCGGGTACGTTAGCTTCAATACTTATGTCCCCAGGCAATTTTGTTAGTATAAAATTGAAAACCTGTGAAGACTCAATGCCAACCGTTATATCATGTTGATAGTCTTTATACCCTGGGTTAGTAATTTCGATTGAATAACTTCCCGTGCGCATGAGATATCTCGCGCCCAATTTCAACCCAAACCCGTTGCGAAAGCTCACTTGAGACGTAATAGGGACCGGCTCAATAAGAACGGACTTTGCCGTAATCACAAACCACCCAGCTAAGCCCGAAATCAAAACAAATGCGGCGATAGGTAAATGGACCCAGCTGAATTGATATAGCGTTTTGCGAGGCCTATTAACGTTAGGTTGGAATTCGATCGGGCTAATGCGGTCTTCGGCTTTTGGCCGATCAAACTTATTGTGATCTTCCAAGTTAGAACTCATCTCATCGCCTTAGCGCGTTTATTGGTTCATCGCAACTGACCATCACAATAGCTGGGGTCATTTCAAAGCCAACCGTAAATTCCTCTCGAACATCACGATACCCGGCTCGTTTGCCGACAGCAACGTAACGACCAGGCTTAAGACCTTTCGATATTTCGGTAAAATTACCGAAAATTTCAATTCTTTGAAGCGTTACTTCTGTCATATTATTCGAGCGAAATATGACTTCAATTGGAATCTGTGATTGCTCCAGAGTAGTTTCCAATTGATTAAGCATTTTTGCCAATCGAGGTCCAGTTTGTTCGACCGCTCGCCCGATCAAGTAGATCTCCATCGTCTCGTCGTAGACTGAGTTTTCAGCCAACCGCTCAGGATTGTCTAGCGCTTGTAAGAGGAGAACATCAAGCCGAACTCTTTTTGTCGCGTAGTCCAACCCCTCCGTTGCAAAAGAAAGGTTGCTATCAATCGCAAGAGCCTCTTTGTAAAAATTCGATGCGTCTGTCCAAAGCTCTTGCTGTACGGCTAACTCTGCATCGACCCTTAAACGCTTTATCTCAGAAGAAGCAATTGCGTTTTCAGTTTGCACAACGGCTATCTTTACTTCGTTAGCGTTGATTCCCAGCTCGCCTGCCATACGGAATTTTTCGATTGCTTGGGAGGATTTACCGGCCTCCAATAGCCGGTATCCCTCCGACATAATTAAAGCAAATTCATCCTCTTTTATTGCAACCTCTGTATCCAGTAACCCTTTCCTAGCCTCGTCACTATAACCGTCAAGCGCGAGAGCCTCTCTGAACGCTGCTGCAGCAGATTCGAACTGTTCCGATTGATAAAGTTGCCTTCCCGATTTAGTTAACGCAACCACCTCATCGATCACCTGAGCGCGCCGCAACCCAATTTCTGGAGACTGCTGCAACTCCAACGCGTCTAAGCCTTCAAACCCACTTTCCTGCAGTAATAAAGCAAGCGAATAATGTCTGATTGCATCAGAGCTGCGGTTCTCGTTAATAGCAGATTTTCCTAAACTTAATTGCTCAATGAGAACGCCTGGAAGCATCTCAATCATGAGCCTCATTTGCTCCCCAGCGCGCGCGTAAGCCATTGTTGCTTCGACAAAATTTTGAACCCTATAGAACTCATCGCCGTCGGCGGCTACACCGATAGAATCAAGGTAAGATTGTTGCGCCCATTGTTCAACTTCTACGTTTTCTAATACGCTTTGATTTTCTAATAGTATTGCCAATTTATCCTGCGCTTCTCTCCGCGATTTTGAAATTTGTGCTTCTTGGAAAGGCGAGATAGACGAGGAAGACGCAATGGGAGAACTGGCAATGGTTTCTGTGGGGTCTAAACGAGGGACCAGCGGTAACTCATACTTTTCTACCACTGAGGGGAGTATAAAAATCACGACTAAAGCAGTAATAGACAGCGCACCTAAACCTAACCAAGAGAGTAATCGAACTTTAACACCAGATATCGGTTGCAAAAAAGAAACAGACTCCTCTGCAATTAGCGTATCGCTTGAAGCTGCATGCGCAGATGAGCCCGAGTTAACATTTCTGGTGCCGACAACCGAGCGTTCATTTGAGCGATTCATGTTATCAGTAGACATATTGAGCAATTCTCACAAACCTGTCTTCCAAGTGTCGCAGCAAAATAAACTGTAAAACGCCGCACCCTTCTTAAACAAAATCTACAACCCGCCGGATTCATAAGCGTAAAGGTCGGCTAAAATTTTCCGCCATTGCTCGTATTGCTCTTCAACTGTACCGGACAAGGTAATGGTTCGGTCTTGAAGATCGATAACTCGGGGGGCCACATCATTCTCTAACGATTCGCCTAACTCTCTTAGCGACTCTCTGTGCATTTGCGCCTCCGCGCGCTTGTCAAAGCCGCTCTTAATCATGTAAGCGCCCGCTCCCGCGCCAAACGCACCGCCAGTTTGAGTAACATAATCTCCCCCGCTGGTAGCAGCTGCGAGTCCTCCAAGAACAGCAACCCCGCCAGCGATGATCCGACGCCGTGCCGAAGCCTCTAACTCTCTTAATTCCAAAGTTTCGTAAAAGCTTTGTTCTCTCCAGGAATCGTAAGGCTCTCTCATCTGGCGAGCATATGTATCATAATAATCTTGCACGGTGTCGATAAACATAAAATCTCTTTCGCGAATCGTTCGGAGTCTGCCTAACAAAGGATCTTGACTAGATGGCAAAGCGATAAGCTCAAATTCTCCGTTCCTATCTACGTCGATATAGTTCTCGAAGGCCTCTGGAATAAAACTCTTTGCGAATCGCAGCTCAGAGATTGCACGAATTTCTTCGACGTCCGCGATTCCAACTTTTTTCTGTTTGTACGCTAACAAATCGTTTGCAACAGAATTGTAAATGGTTTGAAAAGGATCGTTTTGACGCTTTTGGGTCGGCTCATAACTAAACCGACTTGTAGCCTCTTCGTATTCCCTTGTGTACCAACGCTCACCGGTAGAATCCTCCACCGTTACACGCAGGACCATTGACTCTCCATCCGAATTTAAGATCGTACCCGATAAATAAAGATCCATGGGGCTTGTAGTATTCGGCATAACGCGGACCATCCCCCAATTGCCAGTGCGCTGCAGCGTTTCTGCCAACAAAAATGGGACGTATTGTGACTCAGCAATTCGAATGTCCTGATTTACTATTTCTTCCTGGCTACTGCTTAATTCGTCAATGCCTGGATCGAAGACGGCAATGCCAACGTCCAGAAGCAAATTTTCAGAAACATTCTCTGTAGCTTGAATAGCAGGAGTATAGCTAGTTGATTTCACAGTGTGTGTTGCGCAGCCAGAAACCAAGCAAAACCCTGCTATAAGTAGTGACCTGTAAGCAGACCGGATTGGATTCCCGCCTTGCAAGCGCCACACGCTTTGAAATACATCATAAAGATTTATTTTCATAAACTCTCGCTCCCGACAATTCACAAGAACCACAACGTTGGGCTCCTCGAATTAATTAATCAACTTCTAATCCTGTGTAGTTCCGATACTCGTCCCAAAGAGCTTCGCGAAGTTCCGGATCTGACTCTGCCATAGCTGCCTCTCTCAGTTGTCGCGCAACGACATCATCATCTCTTCCATTAGGGATGTCTGACGGAGGCGCAAACGTTTCCTCAGATCTTGGCTCTGTTGAAACTGGCCGAGATAAAGACTCAACGCCCATTGCACCCGCCGCAGCTGACGGCAGTGTTTGAGGGAGACCCTGCCCGTCCCCCATACTAGCCTGACTTCCCGACGACCCAATCGCATTATTCTGTGCCTGTGCACGCTCACGCTCACCTAAAATAAACCCATCGAACTCTTCATATCCGCGTTGCAACTCTTGATCTAACACCGCTGCGCGCTCTGAAGCTGTCATTGCTCCCCCTTGAGAATCTCGACCCGAGTTCGAGACTACACCTCCACTGCCAGTGCCCAAACCCGGCAAACGGTCAAGCGAATAATTCCCACCATTAGCGGTTTCTTGAGCTGAATTTACCTTATTTTCTCTACTCAAGACGTCATAATAAACATTATTATTGTCTTCATTCCCACTATTGATGTTTGGTTGCGTTACATCTCGCTCAGGCAGCTGACTTTCTACACCACTCCTTTGTCCTGCTTGACTGGTCTGAGGCAAGGCAGCCGGATTACTTTTGTTACCATTTCGAGTCTGACGCTTGGCCGGAAGCTCGGCTTGCGTCGAAACCCCACCAGCATTCGCAGAAGCTGATGGCATTGTGCTAGTTGATGAGGAAGATGGCGATGATACCGAGGGCGGCGAGCTAGATGATGAAGCGCTCTGATTCACCGATTGGCACCCCAGCATACTCATGCTGAGCATACCTAATACAGCCACATAAAAGTTGCGCCTAAAATCATTCATGAGCGTTCTACTCCTCGAAGCATTCATATGCCTAAAGCTCAACCGTAAGAGCCCTTGATTTATAAAAATCGCCAGATAGATCCTTCGACTGGTTAAAAGCGACATATAAGATCAGATCAGTCTAACAATTTTTACTTAATTTCCAGAGGTAAGGCAATCCTAACTCGTTTCATCAAGCTTAGTACCAATACCTATAGCGAAAGAGATTACCCGTTGCATATTGTGGAATACCATCCACGAGCAATGGCCGAAACAGTGATCTTCGTGCAAGACGCTTAATTCGATTGTGTTGAGCAGCATTTTCTTCTGTCTCCTCAGAAACAACCTGAACATTGCGGACCGTTCCGCCCACGGTCACGTCAAAACTTAAATCAACGAAGTCAGAA